>Ga0233434_1004340_pt1 | contig 10937 bp, 10 predicted proteins | sample SI_122_August201_4_FD_182738 | JGI IMG/M metagenome (GOLD analysis project Ga0233434, IMG submission 182738) | Seawater microbial communities from Saanich Inlet, British Columbia, Canada - SI_122_August2016_120_MG | ecosystem: Environmental > Aquatic > Marine > Inlet | place: Canada: British... | reverse complement strand
GGCGACGAAACGCTGGACGCCGGCTTCTTTACACCCGACGCGCTGCCCGAATCCTTTGTCTATTGGCATCGCCAGCGCATCGACGACGTCCTGGCCGGGGCCCGGGGCATCGCCTGTCGACAGGACGCCCCTTGGCCCTTCGCCGACGAGGTCACGCTTGGCGACTTGCGCCAGCAGCTAGCCACCGGACAACTGACGCGCGCGGAACTGTCACAAAAGATCCTCGGCCCAGTGGCCGACGAGCGAATCGTCGAGACCAACGATACCGATCCTTAACTGCCCTTTGCACGCAAAGAGCATAAAGACTCGGAACGGTTTTTCAGACACGACCAAACGACGAGAAAAATCATGCCGCCGATCCAACTAGAAAACGCACATTTGCGCACGACCATAGACCCGAACCAGGGTAGCAGCCTGCGTTCCTTTCAGGTGCACCGAAATAACACTTGGCTGCCGCTGATGCCCGAGATCGACGAACCCGCCTGCGATCTGGCCGCCGCCAGTTTCCTGATGGTCCCCTATTCCAACCGCATCGCCGACGGCTCTTTCACCTTCGCCGGCGAAAGCCATCAACTGCAAAACGGCGAGCAACACGCCATCCACGGCGATGTGCGCAAACGAGCTTGGCGCGTCGAAGAACAGCAACCGCACCGGCTCGTCTGCTCTTTTTCCTCCGCCGAATACAACGACGTCAACTGGCCTTGGGCCTTCTCCGTGCGCGCCGAATACGAGTTGACCGAGCATACCTTGCAGCAACGGCTCACCCTCAGCAACCGCGCTGACCGCTCTATGCCCGCCGGCTGCGGCTGGCACCCCTTCTTCAACCGCACATTGACGCAAGACGGCGAACCCGCACACCTACACTTCCAAGTGCAAAGCGCCTATCCCGATAGCTACGATAACCGCATCCCCTCCGGCCCCGCACAGGCCTTGGCACCACACCAGGACTTCACAAGCGAAAGCCCGCTGGCCCCCGACAATTTCCTCGACGCCTGTTTTCACGGCTACGACGGCCAAGGCCATATCGCCTGGCCCAAAAGCGGAGTGCGGCTACACTTCGCCTGTTCCAACGCCTGCTCGCACCTGATCCTCTATAACCCCGCGCAAAAACCCTATTTCGCCGTCGAACCCGTCACCAACGCCAACGACGGCGTCAATCTGCACGCCCGCGGCGACCAGACCAGCGGCATCGCCGTGTTGGAACCGGGGCAAAGCCTCGAAGCCGAATTTAGCTTGCGCGTAGAGTGCGGCTAGAGATTTCGCGGCGGCACCAGGCCCTCGTCCACCAGAATCCCTGCGGCCAAGCCCGGCGGGTGGTGCGGCGCAATCGGCGGCAATAGCAGCCGCGCCGAAGGAACGATGAAGAAAAAGAGCGCCAAAAGCGCATTGCACCCTATGCCCTGGCTCTTGCCCATACCCACAACTACCCTTTGACCCAGTCGCGCGGTTTGAGGAATACGTCGTAAAGCTCGGCCTCCTGCGAACCTTTCTCCGGCTGCCAATCGTATTCCCAGCGCACCAGCGGCGGCATGGAAACGAGAATCGATTCGGTCCGCCCCCCTGATTGCAGACCAAAGAGCGTGCCGCGGTCGTAGACCAAATTAAACTCCACATACCGCCCCCGGCGGTAGAGTTGGAACTGCCGCTGCCGATCACCATACTCGAGCCCTTTGCGACGCTGCAAAATCGGCATATACGCCGCGACAAAACCCTCGCCGACGCTCCGCATAAAAGCAAAACAATGTGCAAAGCCGCCTTCGTTAAAATCGTCGAAAAACAACCCACCCACACCACGCGGCTCGTCGCGATGTTTTAAAAAGAAATATTCATCGCACCATTTCTTGAACTTGCCATACAGCTCGTCGCCAAAGGGCCGGCACGCCTCTTGTGCCGTCTGATGCCAATGCACCGCATCTTCCTCAAAACCATAATACGGCGTCATATCAAAACCCCCGCCAAACCACCACACCGCCTCCTCCCCCTCTTTTTCCGCAATAAAAAAACGCACATTCGCGTGCGACGTCGGCGCAAAAGGGTTGCGCGGATGCACAATCACCGAAACCCCCATCGCCTCAAACCCCCGCCCCGCCAATTCCGGACGCCGCGCCGAAGCCGCCGCCGGCAACTCGCGGCCCATCACATGCGAAAAATTAACCCCCGCCTTCTCAATCACCCCCCCCGCCAACACCCGAGAACGCCCCCCACCTCCGCCCGGCCGTTCCCAATCATCCTCGCGAAAATTTCCCCCGTCTTCCGCTACCAAGCTCGCACAAATCCGATCCTGCAACCCCAACAAATACTCCTTGACCCCCTCCTTATCCACCATTCCAATTCCCTGTTGATCCACTTCTACCATATAAATACGCGGCGCAAAAATCATCGCCCAATACCAGGACTGCGCCACTCTCCTTTCTCTATTGATTATTTCGTTATTACAGATCTACCTGAGGGCTGGGCAAGGGAAAAGCCTCGACCCGCCCGTATGCACCACACTAGCATATGACAAAAATCAACCTTGCGCATTTTCCACGACACCCCTTTTTTCCCTCCATGACCGACCTCCATTCCCCCGAAGCGACCGCCGCCGCCTCCACCCACCGCCAAGTCCGCTACCGCGACCGCCAAACCGGCGATATCGTCGCGGAACGCGTCCCGGGCGAATCCCTGCTGCGCTGGCTCTACGGTACTACCGCCGGCTCGCTCTTTTTTCGCGCCGCCCTCAACCGCCCTCTGTGCTCCCGCCTTTGCGGCTGGTGGCAACAAAGCAGCTGGACCCGCCGACAAATCCGCCCCTTCACCGAACGCTATCGCATCAACCTCGAAGAATTAGAACATCCATTAGACGAATATACCTCCTTCAATGATTTTTTCATCCGCCGGCTCAAACCCGACACCCGTCCCTGCGACCCCGACCCCGAGCGCCTGCTGAGTCCGGCCGACGGCAAGGTCCTGGTCTATCCGCAACTGGAACCGGGGGCCAAATTACCGGTCAAAAGCGGCACGCTCACCGCCGATGCGCTATTGGCCTGGGCAATTGACCCGATCCCCTACCGAAACGGCGCGGCGCTAGTCGTGCGCTTAGCGCCCTACGATTACCACCGCTTCCATTTTCCCGCCGACGGCCAGGCCGGGGAAACGCGGATGATCGAAGGCGATTTCCATTCGGTCAACCCGCTCGCCCTCGCCCGCGAACCCAATATATTTTGCTATAACCGTCGCAACGTCTGCGAATTGCAAACCTCTACTTTCGGCAAGATCGCCTATATCGAAGTCGGCGCCCTCAATGTCGCCAGCATCGTACAGACCTATGCACCAGGCCCTTGCGAACGCGGCGTGGAAAAAGGCTTTTTCCAGTTCGGCGGCTCGACCATCGTGCTGCTTTTTGAACCGGGCGCGATCACCTTTGACGACGACCTGGTCAACGATTCGGCCAACGGCCTCGAAGTCCACGTCCGCACCGCTTCAGGCCTCGGTCGCCGCGCTTGACGCGCGCACGCCGATTCGGCAGATTTCCCCATCCTGTTCGAGAAGCACTACCCGATCCCGGAGACTAATTATGTCACTGCAAATGCGCGTGGGCCTGGGCCAGTTCAACGAGCTCACCGACGAAAAACTCATTTTTATCAAACAAATGGGCTGTGATGATTTCCTGATGAACACCCCTAAGCTGCCCGGTGACAAGCAGTGGGAATACGAGGACCTGGCCGGGTACAAAGCGCGCGCCGACGCTGCCGAGCTACGGTTGATGGCCTTAGAAAACGTGCCGACCACCTTCTATGACAAAATAATGCTCGGGCAAGAAGGCCGCGAAGAGCAGCTGCAACACATGATCAACACCGTGCGCAATATGGGCAAGGCCGGCATCCCGATCCTCGGCTACCACTGGATCCCCAATAGCGTCTGGCGCACGCCCGAACCGGCGACCTTGCGCGGCGGCGCGCGCGGTACTCGCTTCACCCTGGCCGAACACGATCCCAAAGAATTGACACACGGCCGCGTCTTCACGCACGAGGAGATGTGGGACAACTACAGTTGGTACCTCGAACGCATCCTGCCAGTGGCCGAAGAGGCCAATGTGCGATTGGCGCTGCACCCAGACGACCCGCCCACCGGCACCACGCTCGGCGGCATCGCCCGGATCTGTAGCTCCTTCGACGATTTTAAACGCAATATGGACACCTTCGACAGCCCCCACCACGGCCTCGACTTCTGCATGGGCTGCTGGTCGGAGATGGGCGGCCACGACAATGTCATCCGCGCCGTCCGTCACTTCGGCAGCCAGGGCAAGATCATCTACATTCACTTTCGCGATGTCATCGGCCCGGTAGACGACTTCTACGAAACCTTTATCGACTGCGGTCAGGTCGACACCTTCAAGGTCGTGCAGGTCCTCAAAGAAGTTGGTTTCGACGGCTTTATGATCACCGACCACGTACCGCATGTCGTCGAGGACTCACCCTGGGGCCACCGAGGCCGCGCACATTGCGTGGGTTTTATGCAGGCGTTGATCCAAGTCGCCAACAAGCTCAACGGATGACGCGTATTATCCTCATCCGCCACGGCGAGACCGAGTGGAACGCCAAGGGCCTCTACCAGGGACAGATGGACAGCCCACTGACCGCCGAGGGCCTGGCCCAGGCCAAGGCCTTGGCCCAACGCATGCGCCAGCACTCGCCCATTAGTGCCCTCTACACCAGCGATCTACCGCGCACGCACGCCACCGCCGCCCCCACTGTCGAGGCCCTCGGGCTAACGACTATACCCGAGCCGGCCCTAGGCGAGCGCAACTACGGCATCTTCCAGGGCGAAGACAAAACCACTATCTCCGAGCGCTTCCCGGAAGAATACGCCGCCCATACTTCCGGAGACACCGACTACACCATTCCCAAAGGCGAGAGCAACCGCCAATTCCACGACCGGGTCGTTACCGCCCTGGATGCGCTCGGCGCGCGCCACAACGGGGAGCAGATCGCCGTCGTTACGCACGGCGGCGTTCTGACCGTGATTTTCAAGCATGTGCTCGGACTGCCGATCGCTGCGCCGCGCTATTTCTCCGTCCCCAATACCAGCTACAACCTCGTCTTCCACGTAGGCAAGCGCTGGCGTGTCGAGACCATGGGCGATACCAGCCACCTCGGCAACGGGGCCTTGGATAACGTAGAGTAATTGGCATAGGACCCGCCGCTAGCACATCCCCTTACAAGCAGCGCATTCTGTCGACCGGAACAGACCCCGGCCGTACTCGGCCACCACCTAGCGTCGTTTCGCGCAGGCCATGTAGACTAAAGGTTAGACGCCAACTGAAACACAAAAATTCCCCGCTGGCACGAAGCTGGCAGGGGATTTCTCTTTGCCTAGAGATCAAGCAAGGGCTCCGGCAAAACACCGACTAGTCGATGGAATTCCGCCAACGTCTCTAAGGACTAATACCACACCCGACGCCGCGATTCACGGCTCCTCGTCAGCGATGCGCCAATCCTGGCCGATATAAAGGCTGACCGGATACCCCCAAACCGGGTCGAAGTCGACATCGATCTGCACCGCACCGCTGACGACGGCCTCTTCCAATAACGCAAAAAACTCGTCGACCGTGTCGTAGCGATCATTGAGATCTGCATCCACCACCGCACCATCGTCAGCATAGGTCGCCGCGACGATCGCCCCTTCCGCACAACGCGAGTCCTGCACTTCGAGCCAGGGAATCTGCAGCCCGCCCACTTGCAATGGCACATCAAATTGCAAGCGCGGCCGCTCCCGCATTTTTCTGGTCCACAATTATTTGCCGCCGCCAGCCAGAGCAGAGTCCGTAACACCCGTCGAAACCGGATCCTCGCCGGAACAACCAACGACAAACGCCGCCAATAATAATCCGCACTTAATGACCAAATACTTTCTTCAAATTTATCAAATAAAATGCGCTAAAAACACCGCTACACCCCGTTGAGAAACCCTAAGCCAAATTAGTTCTCCATATTCTCTAACGCCTGCGCACTAGGAGGGTTTCCCGCCAAATAAAGTTTGACATCGCCACGCCCCCAAAACCCTTAATTCACCTTGACGCAGCCTACCCCACACCCTTTCTTGAGCATATATAACACTGGGATTTTCCAGCCGGAGTTTCGAGGCGCTGCCTTAGGGCAAAGCCTCCCACAGGCTTTACCGTTGAACTATACCCCTCCCGCTGCCCGTCAAGGTGGCCTCTGCCACGCCGCTTACCCGGCCTCTCGCAAGCCTATAGGCCACCTTCACTTTGTCCAAAGGCAGCCCCCCGAACCCCAGGACCTCGGTGCCACCACGGTCAACCGCGCCGACCACACCACGAGGATGCCGCAAAATGATGATTGGCCAACAGCTAATACGCACACTACTGCTCATCGCGCTCCTATGCGCCCCAGCCCTCGCGCAAGAAGACCGGCCGACCCTATCGATCCCCGAGCCCACGCGCCAACGCTCGACCCCACCGCCCACATCAGACGCTTCCTTTACCGTCATCCAGGTCGACTACAACGACGCGCGCAAAGAGCGCGACTACCTTTCGTTGGCCGCCCACGAGCTGGTGCAATTTACCAAGATCGCCGCCAAACTCGAAGTCAAGCTAAACTGGCGCGAAGAGTCTCTGGACAACCGGCGCATCATGGATGCGCTAATGCTCTATATGACTGGTTATGACGGCGTGATGCGAATGAACGGTATGGAGAAGAAAAATCTCGCCGAATATCTGAAAAAGGGCGGTCTGCTTTTCGCCGAAGACATTCTGCCACTCGAATCGGACCCGCAACTGAGAGCCGGCATAATAGGCACGCCCTTCGACCGCCAATTCAAGGCGCTGATCAAGGACCCATTGGTCTTAGGTAGAGAGGGAGCCCGCTGGCGCAAGCTGCCCAAGACTCACCCGCTCTATTCGGCCTATTTCGATTTTCCCGACGGCCCACCTTTGAGCGGCGCGCGCCAGGGCAATGTCTTCTCCTTGGAGGGTATAGAGCTAAGGGGCCGGTTGGCCGTCATTTTCAGCGATCTCAATATCAGCCATTTCTGGGGCGATCTCGACGCCGACGGCCGCGACCGCAGCCTACAATTCGGTTCCAACCTCATCGTCTTCGCGCTAACACAAAAATACGCCGGCCGCCCCTTGCCTATCGGGCGTTAACATGGGCCTATGGGACCTCGCGCTATTAGGGGTCGTCACACTCCAGGTCGCATCCATCGCCTATCTGCCCCGCCCGCGCTGGAAAGCCCTGGCGCTGAGCCTGCCCTTCCCCTTCACCACCATCGCCCTCAGCCAAGGCAGCCTCATCAACACCACGCACGTTCTGGCCCTGCCGGTTCTGCTGATCTACTATCACAGTATTCGATTAATACACAAACGCTTGCCAATTATACCGTCTATCGCCCTCGGCTTGCTGCTCTACATCGGCACTAGCAAATTGCTCTTATACGCCATACCGATCACGCCGATCTCCTTCTGGTTCGCAATAGGCGGCATCGGCGCCATCGCCACCTTGCTCTTTTTCTTACAACCGCCGCGTCGCGAGCCCGATCATCGCACCCCGCTGCCGATCTATCTCAAACTACCCGCCGTCATCGCCATCGTCGCCTTGTTGTTAGTGCTGAAAGAATCGCTGCAGGGTTTTGCGACTTTTTTCCCGCTGGTCGGCGTAGCGGGTCTATACGAAGCGCGCAAAGCGTTGTGGGGCGTCTGCCGACAAGCGCCGGTCTTCGTCGGCGGTATGTGCGCGATGCTGGCGACGGTCTTCCTCGTGCAAGAATTGCTCGGTCTGGCATCAGCACTTTTTATCGGCTGGCTCGTATATCTCGCGGTGCTGTGGCCGGTGACTTGGCGGCTATGGACGCGGGAGAATTCGTTTAACGCACAGGCTGTACCCGTGAAAAGATAGAGCGCCACAAAGACATCCTCGGCGATAATCTTAGCATTTTCACAGGATGTCGATCAGCCTATTCACACAACGTATTTGCGTCGTAATCTCATTCTACCGCCCGCCCTCTCAATTGCGCCGCCCGCGCCACCTCCCCCACCTTCTCCGCCTCCACCGCCAGCGCCGCGTAGTCCTGCGCCTTCTGCTCCGCGCTGAGCTTGGGATCCAATTCCACCGCCCGCATCAACAGATGCAGCGCTTTGCTGTAGTGTTCGAGATTGTAGGCCATTTGCCCGGCCAAGCGCAAGGTATGTACCTGGCCGGTGTTCAACTTCAGCGAAGTCTCCCACCAACTCAGCGCCTTCGCCCACTGCTCATTCTCATAGGCCAGCCTCGCCAACAGATTGTACGTGGCGTAATGCGGTTCGATCAACGCGGCCATCTCATACACCTCCGCCCCCAAGGCTCGCTCCCCTTGGTCAACGAGTCCGCGAGCAATTAACGTATAGGACTTGGCTAAGATCTTTCGATCCCTGGGCCGCATAAAAGACCGCTTATTCGCCCCATCGACCAAGGCCGCACGCGCCAATTCCAACAAACCCAAATCGACCAAACTCGCCCCGGCCGCCCAAGGCAGCAATTGTGCCGCGTGCGACTCGTCCTCATACCCCCAGACATAACGAGCCAACGCCAACTGTTCTTTTTCTTTTTCGCCGAGCTTGCCGTACAGGCCTGCCGCGACCAACGCCGCCAGCCGCATATCCGGATAATCTGTTTCAATCTCCTGCATGAGCACTCTTGCACGATCTAAATCCTCGCGTTGCAACACGGATGCTAGACCGCCCAATGCCCCATCCGCACAGCGCGGATCTTCCAGCAACGCTGCCCTCCATTCCTCCCAGGCCACATCAAACCCACCGGTGCGCTCAAAGAAATGCACCGCAGGGTGGTCATAGCCATAAAAGGACGGTTCGGCTGAGTCGTCACCAAAACGCAAGCCCCAAAATGTCGGGTAAACCTTAAAACGCGCGGACGGTGCGAAGCCCAACTCTCCGGCAACAAGTTTCCTATAAAAATCGTGCAGCACCGGAAAGAGTACCGGCACTGCCGTGTATTGGCGATAGCGGTTTACATCGGTGATCGCCACATAGTGCACGTCGGACAATTGCCCGTGCAAATAATCGACCGCCGCCGCGCACGTCAGATAACCGCGCGTACTAAACAACCGGCTCGAATCGATAAAGTGCTTGCCGTAGCGCTGGCCGTCGATCAAGCCCTGCACCGAAAACCCGCCGGTCTCCACACCGATATTCTGCCCGCTTGGCACCTCGGCGAAAATCCAGCGCGCCGCCTGAATACGGCTGTCTTCGACGCGATAAATGCCAGCGAAAGCAAGGCCGTAGACCACCGTGTACAAGGCAACGCCGCCAGCAAGCAACCCGCCCTTCCACGACCAACGCCGATACAGCTCGACCCCCAACACCGCCGCCAACAAACTCAGCCCGGGCAACATCGGCAGGAGGTAACGCACATGCTTGGTATGCAAGCCGCCGATGGTGAGAAAGTAGCTCGCGCACCAACAGGCCAGCACCAGCCCAGCCCATTCGCGACGCCACAGCGCATAGGCAAAACCACCAGCAAAAAAAATAGTCAGCGGCCAGCCTACCGCCTGCGGCCACAAATCGGTCCAATAGTGTATAAAGGGCACGGTATGCACATCGACCATCGACCAGGGCCGTAGCACTTCGCCACGCGCCACTTGCAGAGAATAGCCAAAATCGTTTGATAAATCCGTGCGTTGCAAAATCCCCGGCTGGGTCGCCAAATAAGGTTGCAACAAGAGCAAGGTCACTAGCGCCGCCAAACCAGCAAGCCACAAATCGGGCCGCTTGAACCGCGCCAAGGCACCGCGCCAATCGAGGTCGCGCCCCAAGAGAAAAGCCAACGCCACCATCGCACCCAACAGCAAACCGTTTAACCGGGTTGCCCCTGCTAGGCCCACCAACGCACCCGCCGCCACCAATAACCCGCGTCGCTCGGTGGCCACCGCCTGCAACCCAAGGCCCAGCACCGCTAAGGACAATAGCGTGAACAGGCTGTCTACCGTGAAAAAATGCGCCTGCTGTAGTGCGATGGGTGCCAAGCCGACAAACAACGCGGCCAAGGCGCCAACCCCAATACCCCAAAATCGGCGACCGATGCCAAAGACCAATATCACCGTCGCCAACGAGCATAGCGCCGAGAAGAACCGCACCGTCTGCAAAACCAACGCACGACTTTCACCACCGACTTCGAGCGGCCCATCGTAGAACAGCCCAACTACTTCCAACACCCCGCGCCCCAAAAGCATCGGCAAGGTCCCGTAGGCGGTCAGCGGCGGGTCAAAAAGACTCTCTAATCGCAGCGCCGCCCGCACCAGCGTTTCTTCGTCGGGGTGGAAATGATAATAGGCCTCAACCCCCGACGCACCCGAAGGCACGAAGTCGCTCTCGCCCTGGCCCAGGTCGCCCAAGCGCAGCACAGCGGCCAACGCGAATATCGCTATAAATATGATAGATTCGTTGCGCATAATATCCCGGGCCCTAATATAGGGCCATTTGTATTTTACAGATCCGTTTGCTACTCTTTATCCCGATCCCGGAGACAATCTTAGAAAGCGTTCTTGGCTCCCACACCCCATACCCACTTCTTAACCCAAACATTATCCAGCGAAGAGAGCCGCCACGGCCGGTATTTTATCATTCCAAACCTGTCGGAATACTATGATATTTTGGATCTGGATCCTCTACATCGCGCCACTATTTGCCGAAGAAGAAACCCGACCCGACCTCGCCGAACCCGTACGAGCAACACGCAACGAAACCTATGTCGTCGCCTCCCTGCTCTACAGAAAAGCCGAAGACATCCGGCCGCGTGACCACGCACTCTATTCGAGCCTCTTCGCCCTTCCCGACGGTCCGCCGCCCGGCGCCAGTCGGGCCAGTACCATAACCGATTTAGAAATGCTCGAAAAACGCGGCCGGGGCACCGTAATTTTCAGCGATATGAACTTCACCTACTACT
>Ga0233434_1004338_pt1 | contig 10939 bp, 8 predicted proteins | sample SI_122_August201_4_FD_182738 | JGI IMG/M metagenome (GOLD analysis project Ga0233434, IMG submission 182738) | Seawater microbial communities from Saanich Inlet, British Columbia, Canada - SI_122_August2016_120_MG | ecosystem: Environmental > Aquatic > Marine > Inlet | place: Canada: British... | reverse complement strand
ATTATGAGGGAATTGTAAATTATCTTGTAAAAGAAAGGAGTTTTTCAGAAGATAGGATTCAATCCACATTAAATAGATTAAAAAAAGCACTGGAGAAGAAAAGTCAAAATCTAGATCAGTGGTTTTAGCTCATAAATTCATCTTTTATACTTCAGAGTATGACTATTTCTCGTGGTAAAACAATTCTTCAAAGTTCTAAAAAAATTCAATGCTAAAAAAGACTACAAAATCAAGATAAGACCACAATATGCAAAATGCCTATCACTACTAAAAGCAGGGCAGAAGATTAACCAAAAAGATTTTGCAAAAGAATTTGGAGATAAATTTACTCACAAAAATACCCAAAAAGCACGAGAAGAGGCAGTGTATCATGCCTTTATGCTAGGTAGAAAGATAGGGATTTTACAAGAAATGACAGCAACTGAACTTGGTTATTCTATGGCATATGATGATTTCATCAAATTAGAAACTGTATCTTATTTCATGAAACAGCATAGAGGAAGTAGGCTCAAAAATGTAGATTCTAAAAGTCATATGGGGACACGCGGAACATATGCTCGTAGATTATGGAAATTCAATAATTGGTTAACAGACAAAGAGTTTTCATTTACAAAAATCATTTCTACAGGTAACGATAATTTCAAAAGAAAGATTGAGAAAATAAAACTAAAAAACATTGAAGATTTATTTCATCATTATACAGAACCGTTAAGCATTGAAAGAGAGTTTGTCAAAGTAATCAAAGACTATTTGTTAGATTCAGAAAACGCAGACCAAAGTGACAAATCAATGAAAGTGATAATTAATGCAATAAGATCATATTTTGATAAAAATGATGCACCGATTAATTTCAAGTATAATGTAAAAGCAGGACATACAACTCCAGAAGACAGAGAAGATTCAGCTAGTCTAAATCTAGATGAAATGATGCAATTATTTACTGTAGGTAATCCAACACTAGTTCAAAAGACAGCATTTCTATGTAAATTTCACAGAGGTCTAGATACATCAACACTAATTGACAGATTTAACTTTGAGGCATGGCAACAACTAGTAGAATGTTTTGGAACAGAGAATTACAAAAAGTGGGATACTGGATTATGTCCTATTCCAATCAAATTAACTAGAATCAAGACAGCATATCCACATACAGGATTCTTAGATAAAGACGCCATTGATTGTTTGATAAAATATCTAGATGTAAGAAAAAAACAGACGGGAAAAGAGATGAGTAATGACCAAGCGATATTTCTCACAGAAAAAAAGAGTCCAATCACAAAGGAATGGGTTGTTGCGTCAATGAAAAAATTAAGAAAAAATTCTAATTTAGACCAAAAATTATCAGGCTACAAAACTACGCGATACAAGATTAATTCACATGAGTTTCGAGATTTACTCAAATCAATTCTGATGGACAGTGAAGTCAGACCTGATGTATGTGAGCATCTAATTGGACACAAACCAAAGGATTCTTACGAAAAACAGGCACAATTATTCTCAAAAACTCTCAGAAAAGAGTATTCCAAAGCCAGTCGAAGAATTAACATTTTTTCAAATTTCTCAAGCATGGTGAAAGGGGAAAGCAATGCAGATGAGATGAATGAGAAAATTTCCCAACTACAACAAAACATGGCAAAAATGCAAAAAAGAATTTCAAGAACCAGTAGTTTGCGTAAAAAATAATCATTTAGATTTTTTACCAGATATCAAAGAGCGTTTACTTTTTAGAGACTTTTTAATATTTTTCATCGTATCTAGTTCCATTCCATGTCTGTACAAAATTTCTTCAATATGTTCAAAGTATATTTTTTTAATTGATTCGCCAATTTTCAATGCTTCTAACAAAAATGGAACTTCATCCTCAGTGAAATATTTCGTCCCACCATCAGATCTTGAAAACCTATCATCAGTTCTATAACATCTCATGATTAATTCATTAACAAATGCAAAAATGAATAATCGATTGATATCGCCCATAAATTTAAAGTCTTTTTCTCTCATATCTTTTTTTGAATTTGTTTTTCCGTGGGTGATGAAAGTTTTATGAATAGGAAAAATGTTTTCAATTTGCTTAATTTTTATTTCAATATCATGAACATGAACCCATTTGATTTTTTCATTTAACAGTGATGATGGAAAACGATATACTCGATTACCAATTATTCCGGCACTCTCCTTTGGAAAATAATCAATTAAAATACTGGTGTTTTTTGAAATTTCAATTAAAATAAAAAACAGGTGTTCCTTGCTAATCATTTTAGATTTGATTAATCGCTCCATTTGAATCCAAATAATCTTAGGAAGATATCTAGATGAATTTTCAAAAATATCTTTGTAAAATTTCTCTTTTTCACATAGCTGTAATAATTTGATAAAACCAAAAAATGTCAGATAATATTCCATTATAGGTTTCCCCTGTTTTGATTTTTCACCAGAATTATACTCAACTACCGAATTGGATTCAGATAATTCATCCAATCTTAGTCTAAGTGAAGAATGTGGAATGTATTTTGAACGATTTATTCCCAGTTCAAGATCTTCTTTTACACCCTTGAATCTACGCCTAGGTTCCTCAAAATCACCTCTTCTCATCTCCCTATGAATAGCCAACTTCCTCAATATCAGAAAATGTTCTTCATTTGGATCTCGTCTGCCTTTTTTTCTCAATTATTAGGTCATAACTCCGATTAAGTCATGACGTTTGACCTAATATAGTATTCTGGAAAAAAATAGACGATTGGGTTGAAAACAAGGACAAATGACTACAACGAATTTGAATGTGAGTGTAATGAAAGGAAAAAATTCAGATTAACATTTGACGGCGGAGACAGTCAGAATTACTTTGTAGAATATTGCCAAAATTGCTATGACTCAGATGATAAACAGTTTATGATTTCAGAGGCAGAATTATTTTGAATGTAACGGATCAAAGTAACAACCATAGTATTAACAGCCTTTCACCAGTACTAAGAGAATTTGCAAAAAAGATACAGAGAATCAACAGAACAGGTCAAGATGCTTGTGTTAGAGACTTTCCAGAATTAAAAAAGAACGCGTTTAGACAGAGAATTAAGAGATTGAAAGAAAAAGGACTAATCATAACTGTAATCAAAGGAACATTTGCTCATTACAAAATTAAAGGAGAAAACACGGGTAGAACAAAGAGAACTGTAACACATGAGGGTATGGGGGTCGGCACCAACATGCAAGAAATTATCAATGAAGCAAGTAAACAAATTCCAACGATTCACGATATCAAAATAAAGTTCCCATCAACTCAACTTTACAAAAATGCAGTAAAGAAAGGAATGATCAGTAATTCTTCTAACAAAGGGATTTTTCTTGATAAATTGCCATTAGCAAAAGACATCTATGCAAAAATTGCAATTTATCCAAAATCAGTGTCTGTAGATATTAGTTGTACTTGGGAACCAATAATTTATGACATTCGAGGGGCACAAGAATTTCTAGGTCATCTTAATCTTCTTCAATACTATCTGTATTCTACTTTCAATACGCACGATGTGCCAGATTATTTGGGTTGGGTTGTTACTCATTATCATCTTAATCAAGACGGACAAACAGAATTTTCAGATGAATTGTTTCACAGAACTATTTCAGATATGACAGGTGGCTTTATCAGAATGTATGCAAAGAGATTTCCCGATAAATCCCTTAGAATGCGTTTAGAGCGTATAATCACACCTGAATGTACGGTAAGATCTCAAGTAAATGATATGAATAATCTTGGAAATTATCTTTATTCAGATGATGAAGATATTTCTAAAATCATGCCCTCACAAATTTTAGCATCCAACAAGTTAGGAGAAATAGTTCAGAAACAAGCATCACTTTATAATCCAATCAATAATGGATTGTTTTCTTTTTAGGTGATTTTATGGCATACAGAAACTTTCACTATGAAAAAAATTACAACTGTGGAATTGAAGAATGCACTGCGCTAACTGCATATGTCAGAAAGAACAACAAGTGGACAAAAATTGGATACTATGGTTCAGAATGCAATCTGTTTAGTGAGATAGACTTTGAGCAAGATGAAAAAGATAGAAAAGCAAAACAAAGAGCAAGAGATTTGAAAAGACTGATCAGCAATGCAAAAAATATGACACTGGACGAAGTAAAAGAATCAATAAAGAGATTCAATGATTAATGGAAAAAATGGTGTCAAACTCTGCGTGTTTTAAAAGAAAATATTATTTTCAGACAAGATGTTACACTTTGTAAAAAATGCATAATAGAATCAAAGTCATTAGAACATCATGATAATTTCAAGTTACAACGTACACGCTTGCAGGAATTGCGGTTGTATCTATCACGACAAGTCATTAAGACACAAACAGAACTGTCCCGTATGTGGCAAGGGATTGTCATTTGCTCAAGATGTAGAAGGGGTTCATTATTGATTTTTAATTCGTTTTAGTAATTCTGATGCGGGTTCATCACTTGGATCTTGTGGAACTAGTTTTCCTTCAAATGCTTGTTTTAAAATAGTATTTTTAATTTTTGGTAAAAATTGAATTAAATTAGTAAAAATGATTTCATGTTTATTTAAAATTGAAAAAACATAGTCTATTTCATCTGAAATTTGATTTTGTTTATCCATTGAAGGGATTGGAATTTGAAGATGTTTTAAATCACGAAGATAAATGGCACCTTGTACTGTTGAACTAGATATTTTTACTAATTTACGAAGGGTTGAAGTTGATTTCAAAAAATAAGTCAAAAATTTAGTACTAAGTTTTTCATTAGGTCGTAAAAGAATAACACTTCCAAGTAGACAGAAAGGAGTATCCACATCGACAATGCATGTGCGACCCACATTTCCTCTACTTACTATCAAAACATCGCCTAATTTTGGATCACATTTAGTTCTGAATTTCTTAGCGTCAAATTCAGAAATAAATTTTGTATTAGAGAATGAAATGCCAGAAGCAAGAAGATCTTTAGCTGAAAGAAAAGGCACTCCAGAATCGATAAAAATAGGTTTTAGATGTTCTCCATCTGTAATTTTTTCAGAGACATCGATAAGAGGCAAAGTTTCAAAAGATTGTGAAAACATACTAATAAGAAATGATGTTTTAAACAAAGATAATTTGTGTATATTTTCTTGAAAGACTATCATTAAATCATCAATTATGGAGAATAATTCCTCAATTTTTTCTACAATTCTTTTTTGTTCATTTAATGGGGGCAACGGAATAAGCCCATCCTTCAAATAATCAGATGAGACTCTTAATTGTCCAGCAGTACCTTTCATCTTATGTTGTGCTTTATTCCTAAAAACATCTTGAATTAAATAATGAAAATAAAATTTAGGATTGATTTTATCTTTCAAACGAATTACATGAAATTCAGTGGAACCAAATCCCATACCATTTTCTAATTCGTCAGCTATTGCAATTTTCCCATTTTCCATACAGGGAGTGATTTTTGCAAATAGAATATCATTATTTTCAAAATAAGTATATCCTTTTCTTACTTCACCACATTTTCTTATTTTATTCAAATTGATTTTACCAGTTAACGCTTCTACCGATTTCATCGGCACAAAAGATACCAATGTGTTGTCTGAATATTCATCTTTAGATGGTTTTTTTGGATTAATTTTTGCTATTGTAGAAAGTGAAACATATGCCCAACTTTCAGGTAAATCATTTTTTTCCAAGATTATCAATCAATTCATTTATCGAATCAAGTGCAGATTCTAAATTCTCTTTAATCTCATCAGCAATTACTTCAGGTGCAGGTAAATTCTCAATGTCTTCTAAACTATCATCTTTTAACCAGAAAATATCCAGTGATGTCTTGTCTCTTTTAATTAATTCATCATAGGAATAGGCGTGAAATTGGTCTGTTTTCTTTCTTTTTAAGATATTTTTAGCATTATAGCACTCTACAAAATCATCTAAATGTTCTCTACTCAAAGTATTTTCTTTTAGTGTAAAGTGTTGGTTTGTTCTAAAATCATAAATCCACAATTTTTCAGTCCATGCTTTACCATCTGTCCTTGCAGGTTTTCTATCAAAAAATAATACATTAGCCTTTACACCACCTGCATAAAATATTCCAGTAGGTAATCTTAACAAAGTATGACAATTCATTTGCTCAAGCATTTTTGTTCTAACTGTTTCACCTGCTCCACCCTCAAAGAGAACATTATCTGGAATTACAATGGCACATCTACCATTTACTTTGAGAATTGTTTTAACATGTTGTAGAAAATTTAGTTGTTTGTTAGAAGTAGTTGCCCAAAAGTCATCTCGCTCATAAGATAATGTTTCACGTTCAGCTTTTCCTGCTTCAGAAAATATGATGGTACTGGACTTTTTCCCAAATGGGGGATTAGTCATTATAACATCAAATCTATCGCCCGAATCAGAAATTAACGAGTCCCCTGCAACTATCTGACTTGCCTTATCTCCAATTCCATGAAGGTACATACTCATTGCACATAGTCTAACCACTTCAGTTACAATATCCCAGCCCTTGAATGTTTTTTCTTTAAGGAATTTCTTTTGTTCAGGATCTAAATTAAAATTCTCAGTTAGATACTTGTGTGCTGATAAGAAAAATCCGCCAGTACCACATGCAGGATCACCAATTGTTTCTTTTGGTTGTGGTTGAATTACATCAACCATTGCAGAGATTAGTGCACGTGGTGTAAAGTATTGTCCAGCACCTGACTTTACATCTTCAGCATTTTTCTCTAGTAATCCTTCATAGATTTCACCTTTAACATCAATGTCCATTCCACTCCATAGAATCTTGTCTTTTTCTTTGGAATCGCCATCAATTAATTTGATTAGCCGTTCTAATTTGGCAGGATCTTGAATTTTATTTTGAGATTTTCTAAATATTACGCCTAAAAGACCAGATTCTTGAGATAAATTCTCTAAAACATGTCTATAATGAGTTTCTAATGATTCACCTGATTTTCCAGTTAGTGTACTCCAATCATATTTTGCAGGAATTATAGATTTTTTCTTGTATGGTGGTTTTGTTTGCTCATCTGCCATTTTTAAAAATAGTAAATTGGTTAATTGTTGTACATAATCACCATAAGATACTCCGTCATCTCTCAATACATTACAAAAATTCCATAGTTTTGCTACTACTGCTGGTGCTTCATTTGACATTTTTACTTCTCCTTGATTCTTTTTGTTTTTGTATTAACTGTTCTTTTTCTTGTTTTAGTTTTTCCAATATTTTTTCTAAAGTTTCATCATCAGAGTTTTGTGGAACAAGATCACCATCAAATGCTTTTTGTAAAATACCTTCACGTAATTTTTCAAATTGTCCAAATATTTCTGATTTATCAGTTTTGGATTTTCGTTTAATCAAATATTCTCCAACAACACCAAAAATTTTTTTGATAAATTCTTCCGATTTATCAATTTGTGAGAATAATTCTTCAATTTTTGAAACCATTCTTTTCTGTTCTGAAAATGGTGCCAACGGGATCTTAATTTTACTTAATGAAAGTTGATTGATATTTGTAATAGTTACTTGAGAGCTAGAATCAATAATTTCCTTTCTCACTTTTTTACTTCTTAAATAATATATCAAATAAGATGGTAAAATCCCAACAGTTAGTAGACGAGCTCTAATTATAAATCCACAAAATGTGATATTTTCTTGTTCTGCCCTAAACAAAGTTGCCCAACCAACACCCTCTCGTTTTACAGATGATCTAACAAAAAGGATATCCCCATCTTTTAAAATATAATCATCAGAGTATTTTTTATCAACACGGTAAACATTGTCTAATTTTACATAAGGACTGTCAGAATACATATTCAAAACATCAATGGTTGGAATGCCTTTTGTGCCTTTTTCATTTTTAGTAAAATTTATTCCATTTTTTAAAGTTGCAATTTCTCCTACTGTTGTCCAAATCCACCCACTAGGGGTTGATTTTTTTTTAACAATGGTTGATTCTTCAACATTCATGATGAAATTAAAACCTCATGCAACTCCTCTAATATTTTCTCATAATCATCTCCAAACATTTCAAAGAATTTGACCCTACCACCTTTTTGATTAAATGGAACATCATCTAGTGCATCAATAGTTAATGATACTGAACTTGTAATTCCATCTTTAATCATAACTAACCATTCTTTTTGTTCTGGTGTGAAATTTCGTCCTGAAGATTCTTGTTGCAATAGCCATTTCTCAAATTTAGAATCCAATATTTCTGAAAATGGTAATAATGATTTTTCCTCACCTGTAGAATATCTAATTATTGGAATCATATCAGTGAGCATTTTGACAGGATTTTCCTTTACTTTTGATTTATCAAGCCTAGAATAGGCACTCCAAAGCACTTCAGGTGTCAAATTGTATGGCGGTTTCTCAATTGCATTTGCCAATTCCTTGATATCTGCAAATGTCACTTCCCTCATTCTATATGGTTTGGAATAGATGATATCAAGTGCAGTAATCTTATCTACATTATCTTCTAAAAATTGATTCCAATTTTCAACTGTTTTCTTATCAATATTTTGTACTTTATCTGAAAATCCTGCTTCTAATAATTCATCAATAGATACATCATCAATGATTTGTTCATTTTTAGATTTTATATCAAGAATTGTTTTTCTCAACTTTGCTGAATCAAATACTTTACATGCATCATCAATCATTTGTTTGCCAACCTTGCTTAGTTGCTCATTAGTTGGAGTTTCAGTTTTGAATTGTTCTTTTGCTTTTTCTAATTTTTTATCAGAATCTACCCCATCAAGTAATGTTCTTTCAATATCAAGCAAAGTCTTACCATTATTGGCACTTGCAATTTCATCTTTATCATCTTCTGATAATTTTCTATTTAGTCGAGATAACCTATACACTAAACTCTCAACATCACCAGTATCTGCAATTTTGTCAGTTGCCTTATCTAGTAACGCTTTGAATGAAACATTTGGTTTTTTAGATAAAGAGTGGGTGTCACTCATTGAATGCTCACATACACCTACTGCATCAATAATAACAAAATGAGTTTTAGCTTTAGCATCAGGAGTAACTGCAATTAAATCATCATCTTTAATTTTCCTAGTTCCTCTTCCTTTCATTTGATCAAAGTAATTTTTACTTTTTACATCTCTCATGAAAATGATACATTCCAGTGGTCGAATATCAGTTCCTGTTGCTATCATATCAACTGTAACTGCAATACGTGGCATTGGTGAATTTCTAAAACTTGAAATCAAATCTTCTGGTTTTTCTTTAGTACGATATGTAATTTTTTTACAAAACTCATTTCCTAATCCAAATTCTTCACGTACTATTTCTGTAATATCTTCTGCATGTGAGTCATCTTTTGCAAAGATTAGTGTTTTTGGTACATTGGTACGATTTGGGAAAATCTCATACAATCGTTCTTTGTAGGTTCGAACGATTAATCTAATTCTATCTCTAGATACTACAGACCTGTCAAGATCCTTTTGAGTGTAAATCAGGTCATCATCTAGTTGTTCTTGTTCAGGTTGACGCGTAAGACGGTCTCTTTTCTCAACATATTGCCCCGCCTCTACAGTACTTCCCTCTTCAGTAATTTTGGTCTTAATTTTATACACATGATATCCAACATTGACATCATCAACTACTGCTCGCTCATGAGTATACCTCATCACTTGATTGTTATGAAAAAATCCCACAGTATCATTTGATGGAGTAGCAGTTAATCCTATCAAAAATGAATCAAAGTAATCTAACACTTGTTTCCATTTGTTGTATATTGATCTATGACATTCATCAATTACTACAAAATCAAATTCGCCAATAGGAATATTTTCATTATATTTTACTTCAATTGGAGTTTCATCTTGGGAGCCTTCAAATGATGAAAACTCGTCATTTTCTTCTTCATAGTCTTTGTCTCCTTTTAATGCTGAGAACATTCGCTGAATTGTAGATATTACAACCTTGGGAACAGGATCAATTGTAGATGATTGTAATAGTTGTACATTATACAAATCAGTAAATTTTCTTCCATCATCAGGTGTTTGATATTGTTGAAATTCGCGTAATGCCTGTCTTCCTAAATTAGACCTGTCAACTAGAAATAGAATCTTTTTTGCTTTTGCAAATTTAATTAATCGATAAATTGATGTTACTGCCGTGAATGTTTTTCCAGAACCTGTTGCCATTTGAATTAATGCACGAGGTTTGTTTTGTGAAAATGAATCCTCTAAATTTGTGATTGCTTCTGTTTGACAATTCCATAATCCTTCATAATTTAATTTTGGGATATTTTTTAGTCTTGCACGTAATGTCATATCTTCTTTTAACCATTCTTGTAATAATTCTGGACGATGAAATGAGAATACATAACGTGAACGATGATTAGGATCACGTCTATCTGCAAATTTTGTTTCAATGCCAGTTGTCTCATATGAAAATGGTGGACGAATTGGTGCAGATGTAAATTTCTCATGTAGTCCATCTAGATATTTTTCTGATTGCTCAACTACTCCACTAAGTGTATGTCCATACTTTTTTGCCTCTACAACTCCTACTGGTTGTGAATTGATAAAAAGTGCATAATCTGCATTATCTTTGCTTAGTGGATATTCTCTAACTGCAACCCCTAATGACTCACTGAGGTTTCTATCGTCATAGTCTTGAATGACCCAACCTGAATCAGTCAACATTTTGTCAATGCCTACACGTGCTTTGTCTTCAGGATTCATACTATCATCACATCATTTTGAGTATATAATTAAGGTCACAAATTGCATTTTTTGAGATCTCGTAAATCTACTGAATCATGTTGATTAACTGATAGTACATTGCTGTGCCATTTTTTGTAATCCTCATAAAATATCAAATGTACTCCACAAATGAGACTTTAGTGCTTAGAGTAATTTTATCAGACAAGTATTATGCTACTTTTTATCTGACTAACACGGTTTTCTTG
>Ga0233434_1004332_pt1 | contig 10946 bp, 7 predicted proteins | sample SI_122_August201_4_FD_182738 | JGI IMG/M metagenome (GOLD analysis project Ga0233434, IMG submission 182738) | Seawater microbial communities from Saanich Inlet, British Columbia, Canada - SI_122_August2016_120_MG | ecosystem: Environmental > Aquatic > Marine > Inlet | place: Canada: British... | reverse complement strand
GATAATGTACCGGCAGAAAAAATAAACCAAGGTGATGTATTAAGCCTTAAATTGCACGAATATTTTGATAAGAATCGAGAAGACCGATCATTTGAAGCTTTTGCAAACAATCATGCAGAGGCACTCAAAACTGTACTTAAAGTTTATGAGCTATTTCGTGCCAATGCCACATGCGTAACTGAAACTGAACATGTAGAAAAAAATAAGGATGAAGGATTAAGTTTTTCAGTTGAATATATTCCATATCCTACTGGTGTCGATGATGAACAATCAGCTAGTGAACGAGCAATAAATATGAAAATATTAGAACTGTTATGTAAAGAAAAAAGCTGCGCACAAGTTGTAAAAGAACTGGATAGACTGACCTCAATACTGAATAAGTCTAATGGAGCATCGATACGTCATAATACATTCTACTACAAAGAAGGATAAAAGCTGTCCCTTACAGCTCTTCCAGATCAATTAAGCTTTGTAGCTCTTCAATAAAGAGTAAGCGGTTATATTTAGATAGCCGCTCAGAGCGCATAAGGCCACCAGTTTTAATAAACTGAGCACCAATGCCAACAGCAAGGTCTGCAATAAAAGTATCTTCAGAATCTCGTGACCGATGCGAAGCTACCATGTTCAAGTCGTACTCTTTGCATAGCATGACTGATTCAAAAATCTGAGAAATGGTGCCCACCTGATTAGGCTTAATAATAATCCCGTTAGCAGCACTCTTCTTGACTGCCTTTGCAACATGATAGATATTGCTCACCACCAAGTCATCGGCTATAAGGTAAACAGAGGTTCCTAGTTGCTCCATCATAAGCGTCCAGTTATCCCAATCTTGCTCAGCCAAACCATCCTCAATCAACAAAAGTGGATACTTGTCTGATAAGGAGGCATACACATCAATCATTTGTTCTGCTGTCTTGTTTTCTCCAAACCACGAATAGGTCTTCTTTTTGTCGTCATAAAATTGGGTAGCAGCAACATCAACGCCAATACCAAACATATCCTTACTATAGCCAGCAGCTGTAACTGCCTCCATAATCAGATCAAATGGCTGTTCAATGTTTTCAAAGGTAGGCATAAATCCACCCTCAGCGCCCAGCGCAGTAGATCGACCTTGTTTTTCTAAAAGCCCCTTAAGAACATGAAAAACCTCAGCGCTCACCTGCATGGCTTGTGTGAAATTTTCAACGCCATGAGGAATCAATAAAAACTCTTGAATAGGTAGTCGTGCGTCACCGTGCGCGCCACCGTTAATTACATTGATAAGAGGAACTGGCAATGAAATAGTCGGATTATCCAAAACTCGAGCTATAAAATCGTACAGCTCTAAATCTAAGGACTTTGCGTGTGCCTTGAATAAGGCCATGCTCACAGCGATCATAGTGTTGCCACCAAGCACATTTTTTTGTTCTGATGGATCAAGCTCTAGCAACTTCCTATCCATCTCGACAGCGTCAATTTCTTCGCCAACAAAAAGGGGTGCTATTTTAGTCTCGATAATTTTTATAGCTTTTTTGACGCCCTTGCCCATCAAGCGCTCACCGCCATCGCGCAGTTCACAAGCCTCAAATAAACCTGTTGATGTTCCTGCGGGAACAATGGATGTAACATAGCGATTGTTTTCGAGGAAAATATCACACGCTAGGGTAGGAAAACCCTGGGAATCATAAACTTCACGACCTAAAATATTCTTTATTTTCATAGTTCTTCTCAATGATAATTATTAATTTAATTAAGTATTATCCTATCAAAAATGAAAAGAAAAAATATGAATGCTACTATTTTGCTGTTATTTTTTTAAGCAAGCCGTACTCTTTTAGTGCTGCGTTATCGACACTGGTTGGTGCTTCCATAAGTGCATCATGACCGCGTTGTGTTTTAGGAAACGCTATTACATCACGAATAGAGCTTGAGCCTGTTAGCAACATGATAAGGCGATCAAGACCAAGAGCAATACCAGCGTGTGGCGGGAACCCAAGCTCTTGAGCTTCTAGCAAGAAACCAAACATCTTTTCCGATGTTGCTTTATCAATGCCCATCAAGTCAAAGACTTTTTCTTGTAACTCTTTTTCATGGATACGAACAGATCCACCACCGAGCTCCATCCCATTACACACTAAATCATACGCCCGTGCTATCACCTTGCTCGGATCTGTTTCTTCAGTGTTTTGTGGGCTAGTGAAAGGGTGATGGGTAGCATGCCAACGTTTATTTTCATCATCAAACTCAAACATTGGAAAACTATCAACCCACAACAGATCAAACTTATTTGTATCAATAAGGTTGAGATCTTTTGCTAGCGCCAATCGTAAGCGACCTAATAACGGCCATGCATCGGTATAGTTACCAGCAATTAAAAAGAGGGTATCGCCTGCAGTGATATTAGGATACACCGACTTAACTTGCTCAAGAAAGTCTGCTGGTAAAAATTTTGATACTGGAGACTCAACAGAGCCATCTTCTTTAAAGCGAATCCACAACAGCCCCTTTGCTCCCAACTTCGTTGCAACATCAACCCACTTGTCCAGTTGAGAACGAGTAAACTCATGCTGAGAAACACAAAGACCGCCAACCTTACCACCCTTAGAAATAACCGCCTTCAAAAACGAAAGCTCGGAATCTTTAAATAAGGGTGAGTAGTCATGTATCTTAAGTTCAAAACGAACATCCGGCTTATCAGAACCATAATCTTTAAATGCATCCTCATACGACATATGCGGGAAAGGTACCGGTAAATCTTTATTAAGAACTTTTTTAAACATAAAAACAAACAACTCTTCCATAAGAGCCTGTACGTCTTTTTCATTAACAAAAGACATCTCCATATCAAGCTGCGTAAACTCAGGCTGTCTGTCCGCACGTAGATCTTCATCACGAAAACAACGCGCTAACTGAAAGTACTTTTCAACACCGCCAGCCATCAATAATTGTTTGTAAATTTGTGGCGACTGAGGCAATGCATAAAACTTGCCCTCATGCATACGAGAAGGCACCAAGAATTCACGAGCTCCCTCCATCGAGTTCTTAGTCAAGATTGGAGTTTCGATTTCGTAGAATCCATTTTTGTGCAAAAATTCGCGCATTGCGAATGTAATATCATCACGCATTTTAAATTTTGCTAAAGTCTCTGGACGTCTTAAATCAAGGTAGCGATATTTTAAGCGAAGTTCTTCATCAACAGATCCACCTTCATCAAGCATGAAGGGAAGCCCTTTGGCTTTGTTGAGAATTTGAAGTTTATCAACTTGAAGTTCGTATTTACCGGTAGGCATTTGCGGGTTAATGGTCTCTGGTGTCCGTTCAACAACGGTACCTGTTACACCAATAACAAACTCTGAACGCAAAGAATGTGCAAGCTTGTGTGCTTCTGCTGCTTTTTCAGGATTAAAAACAACCTGCATAAGCCCACTGCGATCACGCAAATCAACAAAAATAAGACCACCATGATCTCGCCGTGTTGCAAGCCAACCAACTAAAGTAATAACTTTCCCAAGGGAATCTTTATTAACTTCTCCACATCCAAAACTTCTCTTCAAAGACTCTATCATCTATTTTTTACTCCTGATCTAAAACTAAAAGGCATACTCAAAACCAATATTGAACGCTAGGGCCATACTATCACCCAATAACAAGTTCGTATCAGCAGGGTTGCCATTCTTTATATTTTTTGCCAAACGAGCAGCTTCATCAGCGCTTTGGGGTTTTCCAAGAACATCTTTATAATGCTGTCCAGGGAAGAATGCTGCACCCACACCAAACACTTTGATTGTTTCTTTTAATAAGCGGAAATCAAAGAACAAGTTAAATTCTGCTCCCAAAAACTTACTCGCAGGTTCGTCAATGGTTTGTCCAGTCGTTATATCAAATTTATTACTTGCAGTCGCATTCCAATATGCAATCAAGTTTGGACGCATATTAAAACGAGTTGTACAGGTCTGTGGCATCCAGTGCACACCAAAACCAGCAATCATCAAGTTGGTAAACCCTGAAGTAGTTGAGGCAAATCGCTCAATCTGTGGAACACCCTCAGAAGGAGTTGATAATGGTCGAGAAATACGGTGAGAACCAATAACAAATACAGATTGTACTTGCTTACCAGCATACACTTCTTGTAATCCGACAAAACCATTATAGGTATTATCTTCACGACTATCTAATGGATCAACAAGGTTTTTATTAGGATCCTGATCACCACTCGCATATGCCAACGTACCTACTAGTTTTATATTCTCATTACACACAGTCCAACCAAAGTCCGTAATCGCCATAAAACCACCAAGATGGTTTTTATATTTTGGACGATAGCGCTTCAAACCATTATATAAACCAGTAGAACCAATTTCAGTTCCATTACTAACCGGGCTTCCATTGTCCGCATCAACAATTACCTTGTTTGCATCAGACACAAGAGCCTTGGTTGTAAGAGCAGCATCAGTATAAACTTGAGTATACTGATTGACTAAGAACCCATCACTGTTGCGGACCTCTTTAATCTGGTTGCGATCTAAAGGACGCACTGTTTGAGCTCCACGGTTAAACGCAAGCTCACCACCCCAAACAAAATTACGACGAGTATAATCAAAAGCACAACCCCAGGTACCCATCTGCATAAACGCATCTGGCTGAACCTCTACTCTTTGTTCAGGAGCATACGCACCAAGAACATATGGCTGCATGTTTAAATACCCACACGATGACTCCGGATCAAATGGATGATAATCAAACTTGAATGCTACCAACTGAGTAATACTACCAAAACCGCGACTTGGGCAACTATATCTAGAAGGATCTTGGGCATAAACAGCTTCAGCAACCTCGCTAAATGATCCAGAACGATTACGAGCCATTTCATAATAAAAATCATAAGAAAGTCGACAATGAATAACTTCACCGTGCTCAGAAAGACCATACGCATACTGATCAACAACATCATCTACATAGAAACCAACAACACCCGGCGAAACCGCATACGCGTCACCCAATGAAATTCCACGACCAAGCTTGAAAGAGAAGGCCCCAATTTTAAAGTAGTGTTCGTTGCACGTTGGCAAACCAATGGCTTCATTTAAACTAATCTGAACCCACGCTTCCCGAATCCACATGAATTGACGACCAATATAGTGACGATGTTTACCAGTAACAGCATCACCAGCCTTAATAGTTTCTTCTGTCGTATTAATAATTGCCGGCGACCCCCAACGAGCCTTGTTACGAATACCAAGCTTGGACTGCAAAGAATCCTGATAATTAATAGCAGACGTTAAATCCCAAATACTTTGCACATAGATCCACTGATCATCAGGGTTTTCACTAAACCGCTGAACACTTCGCGCATAGTACAGTTCTGGTTTTTGTTGCAAATCAATACAGATTTTAAATCCTGTCGCGGGATCCGTGTACGACAAAAATTTACAAATTTTTGCGTTAGTAGGAATTGTGATATTTTGCTCACATTTCTCACAAACTTCACCACAGTATTCCTTTGAGGAAAAAACTGTTGAAACACATAACAACGATAACATTAGTAGGGAACGTATTGAACGGGTCATCAGAAACTCACTTGCCTTTGTAAATTATGTAAAGAAAAGACTTAATACAATAGATTGTATCTTCTTATTAAGGGTAAAATATATCTGCATTTTGTCAACAAAAAACATTGTACTTCACCGCTAAAAAAGGCAAGATAATACTTAAAAAAGAATATAAATCTAGGAGTCTCATGAAGAAAAACATTAACCCGATCCTCCTTCTTGGAGCACATATGCCTATTGCAAAGGGGCTTACAGAAGCAATTGAAGACGGTGAATCTCTCGGTTGTACCACTATCCAAATATTCACAAAAAGCTCCCGCCAGTGGAAAGGAAAAACATTATCTCAAAGCAACATTTCTGCATTTAAAGTCCGACACAAGCAATCTCCCATTGGTCCCATCATGGCGCACGCCTCATATCTTATCAATATAGGATCTCCCAACCCTATCACTCTCGAAAAATCCATTGACGCATTAAGAGAAGAATTAAGACGATGTGATGACCTTGGTGTAGATTTTTTAGTCTTTCATCCCGGATCAGCACTTAAATCTAGTGAAGAAGAGTGTATAAACAAGATCGCCGAAAGTATCAATATTGTTTTTGATACCATCAAAACAACCTCAACGCTTTTACTAGAAACAACCGCCGGCCAAGGTTCTAACGTAGGATACACCTTCGAACACCTTCGCGACATTATTAAACAAATCAAAGACAAATCCCGAATTGGAGTTTGCTTAGACACGTGCCACATCTATGCAGCAGGATACGATCTAAGCAATGAAAAATCCTATAACAACACATGGGCTGAGTTTGAAAAAATCGTTGGCCTCAGGTACCTTAAGGCGATTCATTTGAATGATTCAGCGCAGGGACTTGGATCAAAAAAAGACCGTCATGCCCATATAGGCAAAGGTCAGATTGGAATAGAGGGTTTTAGGCTTATTATGAATGACCCACAACTTTTCAATGTTCCCAAAATATTAGAAACTCCCAAGGACAGTCTTAAGGAAGATGCTATCAATTTAAGTTTGCTTGTTAATCTTGTGGAAAAAAACAACAAAGAGCTTGTTCTGAAAACTCCATTGAAAAAATACATAAAAAAATAGAGCACATTGTTTAAACCCAAAAACAACATGCTCTAAATAAGTAAGCAGCGCTCAGACCATAATAACAACCAGCCCTTCATGCCAGATGATATTTTTACCTTATGATAGTCTAAGATCACAGGACTAGTTTCGCCTGCAACACAACAAATAACAATTTCTTTTATTTGCACCACAAAGCAACAACCTTTTATTGCTTTAAAACAAGGGTTTTGCCGCACTTAGCTACATTTTGTTGCGATATATACAAAAAGCAACAAAATTAGGTAATTTTGCGAATAAGGAAAAAGAACCATATAACAAGGAAAAGAATAAACAGGATGACAATCCTAGATAGAGACACAGCCTCAAATACTAACCAGTATGAGATGAAAAACAGAAGTATCGACATTACATAGATGTAATCAATGATAACTATTTTGGACCAACCGTTCTGGAGAAGGTAAATAGAAAAATGATCTTTGCTTCCTCGGTAAAAAGGAATGCCTTTGATCGTTCGAATAACAACCAGTTGAGTTATTTCAAGCAGAGGCACGCCTAAAATAAAGATAGGAGCTAGAATGCCCAAAGGAGACACGATTGTCCAGTCTATTAAAAACGGACAAGCCGCAACACATCCACCTAAGAATAAAGATCCGGAGTCGCCTAAGTAGATCGATGCCGGGTCCCTATTGTAATAAAGAAAAGCAATCAAACAACCGATAAGTATTACCAAAAAAAGCGCTAAAGCGTGTTGGTACAATATAATAGAAAAGACAAGAAAAGAGGCTAGCGTAGCAATACTCAGAGAGGTTGCTAATCCATCCATAACGTCTACCAGGTTAATTGCATTAACCACTGTTAAAAACCACAGCAACGAAAGTGCAACATTTACATAGTAATGAAAATATTCCAAAGACAAAACAAAGCCAAACTTAATAAAACATACAGCCGCTAATATTTGGCCACAAAATTTAACCAGGGGGTTGAGTGGAATAAGATCATCTATTAGACCCAAAAGAAGTAAGAGAGTAACTGGAAACAAGATGAAAATTTCTTTACTGTCTGGAAAAAGAATGGCCAAACTGACTACAAATCCAGTAAAAACAGCAACACCACCCAAGTAAGCAACTGGTTCTTGATGATCCTTAAGCTTACCATCGGGCTTATCAATTATACCAAACTTGATTGCAAGGTTTCGAAAGACGGGCACTAAATAAAAAGTTATCATAAACGCAACACAAAAAGCGCTTATCAACTTAACATAAAAAAACTCCATCTCATACATCGTCACTTACTCCCGAGAACTTGTAACAGAATAAAAGGGGTTTTTGCGGCAACTTCCAACTCTTCATATTAGAAAGCTTTACACAAAATTTTCTACTTCTCAACCTTTTTTTGAATGTAATTTTCAACAAAATCACCTTCTTGCCACTCACTAAATCCGTCAACTATAAACGCACATTCAAACCCTGCAGCGACTTCTTTTTGAGAACGCTTTTCTTTTTGAAGTGTTTTTATAACACCTTCTCCGACCTTATCATGGTTACGATAAACCACAACCTTGCCGCCAAGAACAATTTTTCCAGATTTAACCTGACAACCAGCAATCACGCCCAACCTTTTAACATTAAAGACCTTGAGAACAACAGCCTCACCAGTTTTTTCTTCCACAATTTCTGGCTCTCGCGCTTGCTCAATCTCTAACTTCAAGGCGTCTACAAGGTGGTAAATAATATAAAAGCTTTTTATTGAAACTTTTAATCGCCGAGCAATAGCTACCGCACCAATATCGGTTTTTACACCAAAACCAAAGATGGTCGCTCCAAGCGTAGAAGCTAAAGACACATCACCCTCAGAAATATTACCCACTGTTGCGCTCACAATAACAATGTTTTCATCTACCTCAGAAGAAAGCTTTTGAATAGCCTGCATTAACGCTTCTCGAGAAGAATTGGTATCAACCTTAAGAATAACCTTGTGAACCTTTTCTCCCGTAGAGAATGTATTAAGTTGAGAATAGTTTACATCACTAAGAACTCTCTTGTCGGACTTAGCTTTTTTATATTCAGCAAAAGGAACAACCTTAAAAACATCCCCAGCATCAGCTAAAGCATCAAAGCCGGAAACGCCAACAGGTGTTGCCACACCAAACGATTTTATTCTTTTGTTGTGAGTATTTAAGATTGAGCTAATACGACCATAGGTCTTACCAGCGACAAAATAATCACCTATAGCCGCCAGACCATGCTGCAACAACACTGTCCCAACAGGACCACGACCTCTTTCTAATTTTGATTCTAGTACATATCCAATACCAGCCCCTGAAGTACGCGCCTTCAACTCTAAGACTTCAGCCTGCAAGGCAACAACCTCTAGAAGGTCATCAATACCGGTTCCCTCTTTAGCAGAAATAGGAACAGAAACAACATCTCCACCCCAGGACTCCACAAGGACACCATGCTGAGACAGGCCAGACAACGTAGACTCGATACGAGCATTGTCAGCCTTATCTACCTTGTTAATAGCAACAAGCATTGGTATACCCATAGAACGAGCGTGCTCTATAGCTTCTACCGTTTGAGGCATAACGCCATCATCGGCAGCCACAATTAAAATTGCAACGTCGGCAACCTTAATGCCACGCTTACGCATTTTATCAAATGCTTCGTGACCAGGAGTATCAAGAAAAACTATTTTCCCATGCGATGTATCAACTTCGTACGCACCCAAGTGTTGCGTAATGCCACCTTTTTCGCCCTCTGCAACACGAGTCTTGCGAATGTGGTCAAGAAGTGTTGTTTTACCATGATCAACGTGACCAATAACAACAACCACTGGTGGACGAACTGTTTTATCTTTTTCTGGAGCCTTTTCAACAAGAGTATCTTCTTTTTTTGAGGACTCGCCAACAAATTCTATTTTTATTTCATAGTGATCAGCAATTTTACCCATTAACTCTTCGGTAAGAGTTTGGTTGATGTTGCACGCAACACCTTCATGCAAAAGAAAAATAATAAGCTCATTGATAGGTTGTTTAATTTTTTCAGCAAAATCACCTAGTGACATGCCCCCCTCAACAACAAGATTTTCGGGCTTGGCCTCAGCAACCTTGTTACGCCGAGAGCCTTTATTGAAACTTTTAGAGTTTCTTAATGAATCATCAAGAGCTCGAAGCTCTTGGTCGGAAAGCTGCGCCATATGATTGGCAACATTGAAGCCGGCCGCTCGCAACATTCCCAATGCATCTTTACTTGAAATACCATGTTCTTTCGCAAATTCATATACGCGCATCTATAAGTTTTCCTAACAATTAAATTTCTTAATCTTCTAAATCAGCAAGGTCAATATCTGGAACACCATCTTTACTTGAAGCGCTGTCCACCAACTCAATAGTTAAACCGGTCAGCTGGGAAGCCAAGCGAATATTTTGACCCATTTTTCCAATAGCCAAAGATCGCTGATCTTCATCGAGCCAAATCTTAGCAACATCCCCATCAATCTCAACGCGATTAACCTCAGCAGGCTTAAGAGAGTCTCGCACTAGGGCATCTTGAGAGTTGTTCCATGAAATAATATCTATTTTTTCTCCACCAAGTTCTTTCAGTATCGGCTTAATACGACCTCCTCCGACACCAACACAGGTCCCCACAGGATCAATGTTTGGATCGTTAGAATATACTACAACCTTAGACTTGTACCCCGGAGCACGAGCAACGCTACGAATCTCTACAAGCTTTTCAAAAACTTCTGGAATCTCTAGTTCAAACAATTTTTTGAGGAAATCAACTGATGCTCGATCCAAAATCAACTGGTTGTCGCCCTTGGGCTCAGCATGGACTTCTTTTAGAAGCGCACGGATAGGATACCCAGGAACACAACGCTCTCCAGGAACAGACAAGGAGTTTGGTAAAAAGGCCAAAACGTCTTGAAGTGTAACCAGAGTCCCGCTTCGTTCGCACTTGTGCACAGATCCCACAACAACAGTACCTTCTTGGTTCTTGAAAGCATCGTAAACTTCTTTGGTTTCAACACCACGGATCATTTGAGCAATAATTTGTTTTGCCTTAAGGATCTCAACTCGCCCAATCTTTCCATCAAAAGGAACCCAAACTGTGTCTCCTACAGAAAGCTTGGAGTCTATTGCCTTGGCTTTTCGCGAACTGGTTTGTTCGTCATCGTTTTCTACCGATGCAACAATTTCTTTTTCAGCATGAACTTCCATGTCCCCAGTACTCTTATCAAAGTAAACCTTGAATGCTGTTTCGGGATATTTTTTTTGATACGCACCAAGCATGCCCTCACAAACGATCTCGTTGAGGACTTCTCGTGCAAG
>Ga0233434_1004326_pt1 | contig 10954 bp, 7 predicted proteins | sample SI_122_August201_4_FD_182738 | JGI IMG/M metagenome (GOLD analysis project Ga0233434, IMG submission 182738) | Seawater microbial communities from Saanich Inlet, British Columbia, Canada - SI_122_August2016_120_MG | ecosystem: Environmental > Aquatic > Marine > Inlet | place: Canada: British... | reverse complement strand
GTGAAAATAAAGTTGGCAAGCTTTTGCATGAGGCAATTTATGAATATCCAAACATGGTTGATTGGATTGCTAAAGATGACTTGCCAAAAAATGAGGCAATGATCTATGAAAGTCCTATTTTAGATGGGGTCGGAATTTGGGTTGAAAATAAAATCAAACCTCTTGTTAGTACAAAAACAACTGAACAAATTGCTGAAGAAGTAAAACAAGTTATCAAAGATAAAGGAGTTGAAATTATTGTATCTTATTTGCCAGTTGGCTCTGATAAGGTAACTGAATTCTGGGCCCAAATTTGTTTAGATACTAAAACTGCATTTGTTAATTGTATTCCATCTTTTATTGCATCAGATGAAAAATGGGCAAAAAAGTTTGAGGATGCAAATGTTCCTTGCATTGGTGATGATATCAAAGGTCAGGTTGGTGCTACTATTGTACATAGAACTTTAGCTAAACTTTGTAGTGATAGGGGAACAAAAATTGAAAAAACATATCAAATCAATGTTGGCGGTAATACTGATTTCTTAAACATGAAAGAACAAGACAGATTAGCATCAAAAAGAATTTCTAAGACTGAAAGTGTTCAAAGTCAACTCAAAGACAGACTTGATGATGATCAAATCTATGTCGGTCCTTCTGACTTTATTCCGTTTTTAGGTAATACCAAACTCATGTTTATGAGAATTGAAGGTAGACAATGGGCAAACATTCCATACAACATGGAAGTTCGTTTAGAAGTTGATGATAAAGCAAACTCTGCAGGTATTGTAATTGATGCAATAAGATTGGCAAGAATTGCTCTTGATAGAGGCGTGGGTGGCCCAATAAAACCTGCTAGTGCTTATCTGATGAAACATCCTATAGAACAAACTTCTGATGTTAAAGCAAAAGCTGCTTGTGAATCTTTTGTTGCAGGCGACTAGTTATTGAAATTTATTTGAATCTGAAAATCTTATTTTTCTACTCTTTTCATATTTTTTCAAATTAAACTCTTTACTTGCACCACATTCACCGTTTAATTTCATGATGTTAGTAGTCATTACTTTGTTATTTTCAGTCAAATCTACTATGATGCTATTTCCACCAAATTTATGATTTTGAACATTTGCAGCTAATATTGGAATTCTATTTTCTAATGCTCTTACCTGTACATACATCTGCCAAGGCTCTATTCCTCTTTTGACTATTCTACTAGGTGAAAATAATACTTGGGCTCCTTTCTTGACAAATGTGTTGGTTACTTTGGGAAAAACCATGTCATAACAAATTACCACTCCAAATTTACACGCAGTATTGAAAATTTTAGCCTCTTTTCCTGGTTTTACCCTCTCTTTTTCATAGTCAAAAGGGTGGATTTTCTCCTGATTTCCTATGAATTCCCCTTTTGGGCCAATGACTGGTGAGATTATCGATGTTTTCTTTTTTGTGACTTCATAAAATGCACCTGGGATGATTGTCATTGAAAATTCTTTTGCAATTTTCTTAAACTCTGAAAATTCGGAATCAAAATTACTGATCTCATTATTTTTTAACCATTGTTCAGGCAGGCATACAATGTCTGTGTTTTTTCTTCCTAGTTTATTTAAAATTTTTACAGCCTGAAAAATTCCTTTTTCATTTGTACTTTGTGATATAGTTTGAATTAATCCAAGCTTAACCATGATTTTGTTTTTCTTCTAAGTAATTATAGTAGGCGTAATACTGCGATCAATTAACAAAATAATATTTTATTTTATCCTACCGCTACGAAAAGCATCATAACACAACAAGAAAAATTATGCAATTCTGTCAACTAAACTTGTTAATCATCGATTATCTCACCTGCTGAGAAATAATTATCATTGGTTCATGTAAAAAAAGTTGAGATCTTTGGTTTCAAATCATTTGGATTTAAAAATACAACTGTTCAATTCGAACCTGGACTTGTATCGATTTCTGGTCCGAATGGTTCTGGTAAAAGTAACATTTTGGATGCGATTATTTTTGCAATGGGTGAAAATAAACCAAAAGTAATGAGAGTAGATAAGTTACGATCATTAATTCATGATATTGAAGGAAGTCGTCGTGGACCTAAAATGGCGAGGTCTAGTGTTCATTTTGATAATTCTGATAGAAAAATTCCTGTTGATTCTGACATGGTGGAAATTACACGAGAAATGGATTCAAACGGTGAAAACACATACTATCTAAATAAAAAGAAAACCAACCGAAGTCATATTCTTGATTTGTTGGATATGGCAAATGCAGGATTGGGACAACTTAATGCTGTCCAACAAGGAACTGTAACAAGAATTTCTGAATTCACTTCTGAGGAAAAAAGAAAAACAATCGAAGATTTAATTGGACTATCTTACTTTGATGATAAGAAAATAGAGTCTGTAAAACAATTGGATGAAGCTGATAGACGGTTAGAAATTGCTTTAGCCAAAATGGGCGAAATTAAAAAAAGAATAGATGAATTAGAAGAAGAACGAAATCAAAAGTTACGTCATGATATATTGGAACGCGAATTAAATCGATACAAAGCAATAGCTGCTGCAAACAAAATGAAATTAGTTTCTGCCCAAAAAACCACTAAAGAGACAACTTTGCATACTTTAACGACTGAAGTCACCAAATTTGATGAAGAAAGAACCGTTTTAAGAACTGAAATTGGCACTTTAGAATCTGAAAAATCACAATTAATGGGCGAAGCTAATGCTTACAATCAAACAAAGTCTGCACTGGATACTGAAATTAGCTCTGCAATGGAACAATACGAAATTGACAACTCTGCAATTTCTGCATCTGCAAAAAGAATTGAGAGAATTGGTACGAGAATCCCTGAACTTAGAACTGAGTTAGACTCCATTGATGATGCTAGAAGTGACATTGATACTCAAATTCAAAAAATAAAAGAATCCATACAAGAAACAAATGAAAAGAAAAATAATATTGGCACTGAATTGGAATTAGTAGATTCTCAAAGACAAAAAGTTTTAACTGAACAATCTGATGCTGCTGCTAAAAAATCTGAGATTGATGAAAAAATTAAAACACTTAATGAACAATTAAACAATGCAAAATTAAAATTCTCTAAAACACAACATGAAAAAGAACAATCTGAAAAAATTATTGAAACAAATTCTATTAAATTAAATGAACTAAACTCTGGTGTTGAACAACTACACACATCAAAACTACAATTAGAATCTGTAATGAAAAACAATACTGATACTATTACTGAATTAAGATCTAAAATTGGAAACTATCAAACAAAAAAATCTCACACTCTTCGTGATATGGATGAATGGGCACAAATTATTGAAAAATCTGATCAACAAGCAACACGTTATGAATCAAAAATTAAAACTGTAAAAGGATTTATGCATGAGGATTACACTGTTGCAAAATTAAAAGAAGATGCAGAAAGTCTTGGTATTGAAGGATTAGTTTATGAAATGATTTCTTGGGATAAAAAATATGAGCGTTCTGTTTTGGCAGTTAGTTCTGATTGGATTAAAGCAATTGTTGTTAAAGACTTTGCAACACTACTTGGAATTGCAGAAGTTGCAAAAAATAAAAAACTTCCAAAACTAAAAATTATTCCTCTTGATGCTATTCCAAAATTCACATTGACCCTTCCAAAAGAGCCTGGGGTTTTAGGCGTTTTATCTGATAATGTTCGGTGTGATCCTGCCTATTCTGCACTTAAGACCTTCTTATTTGGAAATATCGTGCTTACTGAGACTAGAGATTCTGCTTACAATGTATCTCAATCTGGATACAAAGCAGTAACAATTGATGGTGAATTCTTTGAAGCAAAAGGAAGTAGTGTGGTAATTGATAATAATTCAAAAATCTCAAAACTCACAAAATTAATTTCATTAAGTAGTGATATTGACGGTTTATTCCAATCCATTAGTTTAGTCAAAAAGGTTATGTTAAACAGAAAACAAAAAATCAAAAAACTAGATAATGCAATTCAATTAAATACTGATAGACTTTCCTTATCTGAAAAATCTTTGACATCTGCTACTGAAAATTATTCTAATTTAAAATCTAGACTCACTTCAATACTTGCCATGAAAGAGCAATTGACAACAAGAATTTCTGATTTAACTTCTAGAAATAATATTGTCGAATCTGAAGTTAGTACTAGTGAATCACACATTGATTCTCTTAATGATCGAATTTCAATTGTTGAACAAAATTATGCAAGTGGAGAACAAACACGAATTGCAAGTGAATTACAACGAATCAATCTTAAAAAAACAGAGATTGAGCAATTACACACTACAATCATGAATGAATACCGTGACAAGTCTTCTCAACTTACAACTATGGAAACTCAAGATAATCGGGAAAAATCTCAATCTAATCGTCTTCATGATGAAGAACATTCCTTAAAATCAGAACAAGAAGAACTTGAAACAAAGATTAAAGAATTAGAAACTCAAAAGGAATCCAAAAATGAAATTCTTGTTAAACTCAGAGAAAAAGAACAAGAACTAATCTCTACTTCTGGTTCTTCTATTGGTCAACTAAAAGAATACGATGATAAACTCAAAGTTCTATCTGAACAAGACAAAGAATTAACAAAACAAATTAATTCTTTGGAACGTCAGTCTGATTCTCTTAATCGTGATTTACATGATTTGATAGAAAATGAGACTAAGTTACAGCAAATTTTGTCAGCATTTGGTTTTAAGAAAGACATGGAAACATTTGATGTTGAATCCCTTGTTCAAGGTTTATCTGCTGAATTATCTTCACTTAGTGCATTAAATGCCAAATCCCCTCAAACATATCTTGAAGTTTCTTATGGCTATCGTTCAATGTCTACTAGGAAAAATTCCCTTGAAGAGGAAAGAAACTCTATTGTGAAATTCATTGAAGACATTGAAAAAGACAAACGTCAAACATTCTTGGATGCCTTTGATAAGGTTGACAAAGAGATTAGATTAATTTTCAATAAAATGACTGGTGGTAATGCTTGGTTGGAACTACAAAATGAAGATGATATATTTAATTCTGGAATTTCTTATTTGATTCAATTCCCAAATAAACCAAAAAGAGAGTCTACATCAATTAGTGGTGGTGAGAAAACACTGGCTGCAATTGTGTTTGTATTAGCATTGCAAAAATTAAAACCATCTCCATTCTATTTATTTGATGAAGTAGATGCACATCTTGATGCACCAAACTCTGAAAGACTAGCAAATATTTTAGAGGAAAGATCCAAAGAAAGTCAATTCATTATGGTTTCTCTAAAAGATTCTGTAATTCAGAAAGCAAAATTGATCTATGGTGTGTTTCCAAAAAATGGTGTATCCCACGTTGTTACATACAAAGACAAACGAATGCCTTCTGTAAGAACAGGCTAATCTAACTCTACATAACAGGCAGAATAATGTTCTGGCTCTACTGGTTTTAATTCTGGTTCTTTTTCACATTTTTCTATTACATGTGGGCATCTTGCTCTGAACCTACATCCTTGATACACATCAACATTTGATGACTCGTTGATTCTGATCTTTTTTTCTTTGTGTATGTTATTTGGATCAGGCTCTGAAATTGCATCAATTAATGCCTGGGTGTATGGATGTTTTGGATGAAGTAAAACTTCGTTGATTGGGCCCGTTTCAACTATTTTCCCCATATACAAAATCCCTATCCTTTGACCAAAATACCTGGCTGTTGCCAAGTCATGTGTAATGTAGATAAATGAAATATTGTATTTTGTTTGTAATTCTTGCATTAATTCTAACATTTCTGCTCTAATTGACACATCTAGCATTGAAACTGGCTCATCAGCAAGTATGATTTTTGGTTTTAGTGCTAGTGCTCTTGCTAACACTACTCTTTGTCTTTGTCCTCCTGATAACATGTGGGGATATTTTTTTGCTACTTCTTCAGCTGGTTCTAATTTTACTTCATGTAATACTTCAATCATTCTTTCCATTCGCTCCTTTTTGTTTCCGATATTGTGAATTTCTAGAGGTTCTGATACAATATCGCCTATCCTCATTCTTGGATTTATTGAATCATATGGATCTTGATGAATCATTTGACAATTCATTCTGATTTCTTTTATTTTTTTTGGATCGTTTCCAATTTCTTTTCCTTCAAAGAAAATTTTTCCTGAATCTAGTGGTATTGACTTTAAAATTAATTTCGCAATTGTTGATTTTCCTGAACCTGACTCTCCTGCTAACACAAACACTTCTCCTCTTTTAATTGAAAATGAAATATTGTCTGATGCTCTTACTGTATTTGATTCTGAACCAAACATCCCCTTTTTTGTAAAGTATTTTTTTAAATTCTCTACTTTTAACACTTCATCCATTAATTATTGATGAATACAGAAGTATATCAAGAAATTGAATTCATGTACTCTAATTAGGATAAATATTTATGTCCAACAGAGATTGATTTTATACTTGAGCGATACTGTTCAAAAAAATCTTAATTATAAAAAATATATCGTAGATTCTAAATTACAATATTTTAAACCACATGCAACTAAAATTGAGAACACATTTGCTGAAGAAATATCTTCCAGCTTAAATGCTGATTTGAAATTTATATCTCCAAAATTCTTTTATGATAAAAAAGGTTCTGAACTTTTTGAAAAAATATGTTTGTTGCCTGAATATTATCCTACTAGAACCGAAATTTCTATTTTAAAAAAATTACAAAATGAATTGCCTTCTTTTATTGATGATTCGTTTAGATTGGTAGAATTAGGTAGTGGTTCATCTGTAAAAACTAGGTTAATTCTTGATGTTTTTAGTAAATTACAAACTAATCCGGAATATTTTCCAATTGATATTTCTGAAATTCTTACAGAAAGTTCTGAGCAATTGTTGCAGGATTATCCTACTCTGAGTATAACTGGTATTATTGATACTTATGAAGGTGGCTTAGAATTTCTTAAACATTATGATAACAAGAAAAACCTAATTATTTTTCTTGGTTCTAGTTTTGGTAATTTTTCTCTAAACGATGGTAGAATTTTTTTAGAAAAAATACACTCTACAATGAAAACTGATGATCTTTTTTTAATTGGTTTGGATTTGGTAAAAAAGACATCTATTCTTGAATCTGCCTATGATGACTCTCAAGGAATAACTGCTAAATTCAATCTAAATGTTTTGTCTAGAATTAATGATGAACTCGATGCTGATTTTGATTTGAATAATTTTGGACACCATTCACTTTATCATGAAAAAGAACAAAGAATTGAAATGTATCTTAAATCTCTTACAAACCAATCGGTGATTATATCCAAATCCAACCTTCGTCTTAATCTTAAAAAAAATGAATTAATTCACACTGAATTTTCCCACAAATACCATCTATCCCAAATACATGATCTACTTAGTGATGTGGGATTTGAATTAAAACATTCTTGGCTAGATGATGACAAGCATTTTTCACTAACTTTGGTATCTAAAATCAAATAATTCTTTTTAACTTTCTTTAAATGTGGTTTATTTTACTAGCAAATATTGCCAGTTACTACGCCTATAATTGAAATTGTAAATGTTGTGGCTTCAGCTACAATTGACCAAAAATTAGATCTATATGATATTCAAAAAAAATTCCCTACCGTGGAATATAATCCTGAACAGTTTCCTGGAGCTGTTTTTCGTCTTATGACACCTAAAACTGCAACATTGCTTTTCAGTACCGGAAAAATGGTATGTACTGGTTCTAAATCTGAAGATATGGCACGTAAGGCTGTGAAAATTGTTGTACAACAATTAAGAAAAGAAAAAGTCAAAATCAAAAAAGATGCCGTGGTGACGGTTCAAAATATCGTATCCTCTATTAATCTTGGAGGAAAAATACATTTAGAAAAAACAGCAAGAACATTACCACGTAGTATGTATGAACCTGAACAATTCCCTGGAGTTATTCATAGAATGGTTGATCCAAAAACTGTAATTTTGTTATTTGCTTCAGGAAAATTAGTTTGTACAGGGGCTAAAACTGAAAAAGATGTGTATCGTTCAGTAAATAATCTACATAGCTTACTTGAAGAATTAGATTTAATGTTGTACGATTAATTATTTATGTTCTTTTTAGATATTCTCTACACATCTAAAGCCAGAAAATAACCATCTCTCATCTAATCTGAAGAAGTTTCTGTAACTTCCCCTGATTGACATTTTTGGTGTTCCAAAAGAACCTCCTCTCAAAACTTTTTGATTTGTAAACCATTTGTCATTATATTCATCAAATCCTGTTTTGAATCCTGGGTATCCTGTAAATTCTGATGATGTCCATTCCCAAACATCTCCAATCATATGTTGACATCCTGATTTACTAATCCCATTTGGAAATGTTCCAATTTCTGAACATCTCCAAAAATATGATTCAAGTAAATTACACTTGTCTGAATCTGGACTTTCATTTCCCCATGGGAATGTTGTTTTTTCTTGTTTTTCTTCATTCCAACACGCAGCTTTTTCCCACTCTGCCTCTGTTGGAAGTCTTTTACCTGCCCATTTACAATATGCCTCTGCTTCGTAATAGCTAACATGACACACTGGTTCATTTGGATTGATTTCTCTGATTCCTGAAAAATCCCTTATGTTCCATTTACCATCAATTTTTTCCCAATACATTGGAGAATTCCATTTGTTTGCTTTGACTTTTTCCCATCCGTCTGATAACCAATACTTGTATGTGTCATACCCTCCATCTTCAATGAATTCCATGTATTGCTGATTTGTTATTGGAAACTCATCTATTTTGTAATCATTTAGGTATACTTTGTGTTCTGGTAATTCAATATCGTAACAAAACTTGTTTCCGTTATTCCCCATTGTATAGATGCCTCCTTTGATATGCTTTGATTTTTTTTCAACATTAACTGGATTTGGTAATTCCTTTTTCTTTACAGGTCTATATTGCTCTGCAAGTAAATGTTGTAAATCATAAACTAAGAGTTCTTGATGTTGACATTCATGATGAAATCCCATGATGATCATCTTTTTTGCATCCTTACTCAACATTTGAGATTCGATAAATTTCTCTACTCTTTGATTGATGGTGTTAAAGTATTGAAAAATTTGATCTGTTGTTGGTCTTGATACAACACCACGTAATCCTTTATCATGCGGTACGCCAAATTGTTGATAGTAGGAATTAAGGTACTCTGAAAATTCTTTAGAGTAAAACTCATAATTTTTATCTATTTTACTCATAATTGCTTCGTAAATCCAACTTACATGACCTATGTGCCATTTTGGTGGACTCATAAAAAATGCAGTTTGAACAACAAAATCATCTTTTTCTAAAGTCTTTACTAATTCTAGAGTTCTACTTCTTGTTTCTCTAAATTGATCTAACAATGATCCTGATTCTAATTCTGGGTTTGAGGTCATTATTGAAAAATCTTATTTTTCTATTATTATGTTTGTGGGTATTTTTATCTAGTATCCTCTAGCAAAAATTGGAACTGAAACACTTTGTTCTTGACAGTAAACGCATTTCTGATTTGCATCTTCACTTCCAAATGGAATTACCCTGATTTCTGCACCTGTTTCTTCTTTAATTTTCTCCTCACACTCTAATTTTCCACACCATGGAGAGTTGAAGAATCCTCCTCTTTCTATTTTTGATTTGAATTCTGAATAATCTGAAATACTCAATGTGTTGCTTTCAGCTTCTTCTTTGGCTTTTTTTAACATCTCTATTTGAATTTCATCTAGAATTGTAGAAATCTTTTCAATTTCATTAAAACTTAAACTTATTTTTTCTAAATTGTATCTTTTTGCAACCACTATACTTTGTTTCTCAATGTCTTTAGGCCCTATCTCTATTCGTAGTGGTACTCCTTTTAATTCCCAATCATTGAATTTGTATCCTGGTGATAATCCTTCTCTATTATCAACATGAATTCTAATTCCTTTTGCTTCTAATTCATTTTGAATTTCTTCTACTTTGGGTAATACAACACTTTTTCCTTCATCATTTCTGTAAATTGGCACAATTACTACTTGCATTGGAGCTACTTTTGGCGGTAATACCAAACCTTTGTCATCACCATGAGCCATGATCATTGCACCAATTAGTCTCCAAGAAACCCCCCATGATGTTTGCCATGCAAAATGTTCTACATTATCTTTATCTGCAAATTTAACTTCAAATGGTTTTGAAAAGTTTTGTCCTAAGAAATGAGATGTGCCCATTTGTAGTGCTTTTCCATCTGGCATTATTGATTCCATAGTTGTTGTATAAACTGCACCAACAAATTTTTCTTTCTCACTTTTTTTCCCTGTACTTACCGGAATTGCAAGTTCCTCTTCTACAGTGTTTTTGTAAATATCTAAAATTTTCATTACTTCTATTTCTGCTTCTTCTTGTGTAACATGTACGGTGTGCCCTTCCTGCCACAAAAATTCTGAAGTTCTAAGAAATGGTTTTGTTGCTTTGATTTCAGCTCTTAAAGCTGTATTCCAAAAATTGATTTTTAATGGTAAATCTCTCCAACTTTGAATCCATTTTGAATATAGCGTATATGCCAATGTTTCAGATGTTGGTCTTAATGCGAGCCTATCCCCTATTTCATTTGTGCCTGAATGTGTTACCCAAAATACTTCTGGATTAAATCCTGCAAAATGTTTTTGTTCTTTTCCTAATAGTGATTCTGGAATTAATATTGGTAAAAATCCATTCCTTATTCCGTTTCTTGCAAATTTTTTATCAAATGTATTTTTCAATGATTCCCAAATGGAATACCCATCTGGTCTGAGAACAATTAATCCTTTAACTGGAGCATAATCTGCAAGTTTTGCTTTTAGAACTACTTGTGTATACCATTCACTAAAATCATCATTTTTTGAAACAGTAATGCCTACGTCTTCTTTACCCAAACTAAAATTCAAAGAATTAATTTAACTAATGAGCCTTTCGTGAGATTTTTTAATGTTTAGAGTTTGTCCCCTTTACAGAGAACTTCGCC
>Ga0233434_1004325_pt1 | contig 10955 bp, 9 predicted proteins | sample SI_122_August201_4_FD_182738 | JGI IMG/M metagenome (GOLD analysis project Ga0233434, IMG submission 182738) | Seawater microbial communities from Saanich Inlet, British Columbia, Canada - SI_122_August2016_120_MG | ecosystem: Environmental > Aquatic > Marine > Inlet | place: Canada: British... | reverse complement strand
TAAAATCTCTATAATTTTTGCACGTGCAGGGTCGTCAATTGCTCGTGCGTGTCCAATATTTGTCGTAACAATACGATTAACTTTGATTTGCTTTTCTAGTAACGTTGACATGTTAATTTTAGGTATAAAACTGATCTAAAAGATCCTTGTATCATATTTTTTTGTCTAATCGCATCAATTTTTTTTAACTTTTATAATTATGGGATTGTTACAAAAATAATGTAACCGGTACTAAAAACATATCTTATACTACTAAAAATATTGTAATTGCTCTAATAATTATAATACCACTATCATCTTAATTGTATTGATATAGTAATTATTGTAGTGATTCTAAAAATATTGTAGAATATCAAAAAAAGCAAATTCTGAAAAGATATGTCTGCAAATAGCCATCAAGGTGTAATATTATGTATCGTCAAAAAACTAATTCGAGTTGAAAGTTAACTTCTAGTCAACAATGAATCAATAATAGAGTCAAAGAGATGTTTTTGAGAGTTTTTCAAAAGCTGTAACATACCGTTGGGTCATTTTTGAAATAATCTCTTGTGGTATTTGGGGAGCTGTTGGTTCTTTTCCCTCATCACGGGCATCATCGAATTGTTTTTGATATCCATTTGCAGTTAACCAATCACGTAAAAGTTGTTTGTCATATGCTTCTTGAATTTTTCCAACCTCAAAGGAATCTTTTGGCCATAGCCTATACTCATCAGGACCAATAGAATCACCTAAAGTTATTTTTCCATTTAACAATCCAAACTCTAATTTCAAATCAGCTAGAATAAATCCAACATTATCTGCAACTTCTGCCATTTTTTTGTAAATATCAATAGATGTTTTTTCTAACCAATCAAATTGTTCTTCTGTAACTAAATTCATCTCTAGTGCTTTTGATTTGTCAATTGGAATATCATGTTCAGACTTTGTAGTAGGATCAAATATCGGCACAGGTAGTCTTGCAGCCATTGTAGTATCAGTGCCGTCTGGAACTTTGACTTCACCTTTTTTCCATCTACTAATTAGACTACCATAAAAATATCCTCGAACAACACACTCTATTGGAAGCATCTCCATCTTTTTTACCAAAATCTCAGTATCAGATTCTCTTTTTATGAAATGATTTGGAACATCCAATTCATTAAACCAAAATTCAGCAAATTTACACAAAACTTCTCCTTTTTTTGGTATGTCTTGATTGAATTTTACATCAAATGCAGACACTCTATCGGAGAATTTGAAAAGGATGGTACTCTCATTCACATCATAAAGGTCCTTTACTTTACCACTAGAGAGGAATTTCAAACAATTACAGATAATTTTGATGGAATTTAACTGCTAGGAGTTAATTATTTGAGTATTAACTATATAGATATAGTAAAAAACAGTGTTCATATGCTTAAGGTATAAGTTTAATCAAAAAATATGGATATTATGAAATTATATGATTTTGATTTCATTGAATGTTATGATGATGATTATGGCTTTGATGAAGAATAGAAAGTAATAGGATTCAGGAAGTACCCATTGGGATTATCCATCCAGGTTTACTAAATGAATAATATCGAGTCTTATTTTTAGGAATTAAAGTCTTAGAACCCAATACATCCAGCATTCTTTTCATATACACAACGTGTTGGGATAGGATTCAAAAAGAAAGGTCAAAAATAGTATCGATCAAAGTAATTGAGATTTACTCGACATGTATTTCTCAAATCATATTCCATTATGAATTATGAAATCAGTTAATGATGATGTAGAGGTATGGTTATCAAAAACTGAAGAATATGTAAAGTTATCAAAGAAAACCAATCCAAAACATATTGTATTATATTTTGATGATAATATTCTAAATTAAAATTACTTTATTTCCACGCCATTCCAAAAGGCCACCATTCCCTTAATTTTACTGGCTGCATCATTTGGTTCGGCATAATACCATGCACAATCTTTGTTAGTTTTTCCATCAACTGTTACAGAGTAATAATTGGCCCTTCCTTTCCAACCACACACAGTAGTCATATCAGTTTTGGAATAGTATTCTTCTTTGATTGAATCAAATGGAAAATAATGATTTCCCTCAACTACTACAGTATCATCACTTTCTGCAATTACTGCTCCATTCCATATTGCTTGCATAATGTTACATGTAGATTAGAACTGTATTTAATTAAATCCCCAATTTGTAAATTTTAAGTTGTTGCCTTTACTTGCTCGCGTTTAGTAAAATCAGGTTGAATCCCAAGTGAGTCATAATTTCCAGAAGAACAAGTAAAGCACATTGAATCTTTAGGAATTCCAACTGCATTAGCTAGATTCTCAGCATCATTGTATCCCAAAAAGTCAACATCGATACTCTGTCTAACCATCTCAGTAATCTCATCACTAGTCATATTTTTTCCATCAGTGAATGTTGCCAGTTCTTCTTGGGAAGGAAAATCAATTCCAGCATAACAAGGATAGTTAATTTGAGGATATGTGATTAACATACTGATTTTTTTAGCACCTGCACGACGAAGTGCCTTGATAATAGCCTTGGAACTTGTACCTCTAACTAGACTATCATCAATTACCACCACATGTTTATCTCGAATTATTTCACTAATTGGAATTATCCAACGATTAATCTCAACTCTATCGCTTTGATGAGGTTCAATGAAACTTCGCAATGGACCTTTCTTGCTGTATCTATCTTTTAGTAGTCCTTCATCAAAAGAAACACCTAGTTCTTGAGCATAGCCTAATGCTGCAGGTCTTGCAGAGTCAGGAACAGGAATTACCAAATCTGCATCTTTGATTGGGAATTTTTTTGCCATAAATTGACCAATTTTTTTTCTTGAAACGTAAATGTTGTGTCCTTCCATATTACTTGACGGATGTGCAAAATAAGTAAATTCAAAAGAACAATGTGCACGAGAAGAGTCAGTTGAAAATAGTTCAGTTTCTAAACCAGTTTTACTTAATTTAATTAATTCACCTGGAACCACATCTCTTTGAAGAGTTGCACCAACTGCCGTGATTGCAGCTGATTCAGAAGTTACAATGTATGTATCATCAGATTTTTTATGACCTAAAACCATTGGACGGAATCCTTTAGGATCACGTGCAGCATAAACAGAATTATCATCAGAGATAAATGTAAAACAATAAGAACCCACCATTTCATTTTTTAAAATTGAAAGTGCTTTTCCCATATCACCATTTTCAGAAATTAATGAAACAAGTCTTTGTGCTGCAACCAAAGTATCACTTGCGTTTTGTGGAGTAAAAGAACATCCACCTACCAAATTAGATAGTTCTTGGGCATTAGCAATTGTTCCATTATGTGCAATACAAAGATCTTTTACTTTCAAGGGTTGTGCATTATCTAGTGTGCTAGTACCCATGGTAGAATAACGCACATGTCCAATGACACAAGGAGATTCGTATTCTTTGGCGATTTTTTTAAATTCAGGTGAAGAGTGTGAAACCAATCCTACTCTTTTAAACGGAGGTTTGTTTGGAACTGCAAATCCCCATGCCTCTTGTCCTCTATGTTGTAAAGCTCGTAAAGCATCAAAGACCATCGGAACTACATTAGTTCCACTAAGACTGTAAATTCCAACAACACCACAATTTTCCTTAACCATGTTAAATTCGGCCCCCATTTTGGGCATGAAGAAATAATCTCAAAATATTAGCTTGAATAAAGCAATCCAACCTGATTTAGAACATAATTTGAAGAATAAAAATCCTGATCAGTATTTGCGATCAGAATATAGCCAATCTAATCATAATCGAAGAGTCAAATTTTTTATAGATTTATTTTTCATATTGAAATAACGAAAAGATTCTAAGTTCTAGAAGATTCTTTTTTATAATCAGACTTGTACATTCCAAGAAATTCATCTAAGATAAAATCCATTTTTTGTGCATCACGATAAATTGCATTTACATTTTGACGTTGTTCTGGAGATAAGGAGTCACCCAATTCATCATATTTTAAATTTTGACAAAGTTTTCGAATTGAAATAACAATAGCATGTAATTCACTAGAGTAACTCGTTAAAAATTCAGTTTTTAATCGCTGAGTTTTTGTTAGATTTTTTAATGATGTAGATAATTTTGATTCAGCTGTTTTTTCAGAAGTAATATCTGTTTGAATAATAATAAATTCAATGATTTTTCCATCTGCATCTTTTTTTGGAATTAAAATTTCTTTTACCCAATAATATGTATCATCTTTTTTCTTATTTTTAATATCTCCAATCCAAACTCGACCAGATAACAAATTATTCCACATACTTTTGTAAAATTCCTCATCATGCATTCCAGATTTCAAAATTCTAGGATTTTTTCCAATTAACTCATCTCTACGATATTGTGTATTTTGACAAAATTTGTCATTTACATATGTAAAATTCCCATCAATATCAGATGTTGCAAAATAAGTAGATTCGTTTAAAGATTTTCTAAAATATTCCAAATCAAGTAATTGGTTTTTTAGTTTGATTTGTTGATCCGATACAGTATTTTTTGAATTTTGTAAAGTAGTGGTTAAATGGTTAAACGCTGAATTAATTTTTGCAATTTCATCATTGCCTTTAATCTCAACATCAGTATTTAATTCACCTTTTTCAGCTTTATGAATTCGTTCAATTAGTAATGTAAGGGGATTTGCCACATGTTTTGAAACAATCCTAGTGATAACTACGGTAATTCCAATAATTATGACTATTACATATGATGAATTAATCATTACAGAAGTAATAGGCGCATATAATTCTGAATCTTGAATTTCATAAATTAATATCCAATATTTTTCAGGTTGTGTTGGATGAGAAAGTTTATTCCAAATTTTATACAATGAATCATCATCTACAAAAAAACCAGAATCATAAACAGACGCAGAATTTTTTAATCCATTGATATGTGCAAAATAATTATATCCAGTTCCCAATTGCCTTCCAAAAATTTTGGTTTTGTCATTATCCTGAATTATGTATCCATCTTGATCAATCATAATCATATTCCCAGTTGAAGATTTTTCAATAAAAGATAATAATTTGGAAATATCATAACTTAGAACCAACAACCCCATTTGAGATCCATTTCCATCAAAAACATAAGTGGCAAATGTCATATTAGGAATATACGGAATAGACAATTCACCGTTTTTAGTATTTAATCCAATATTTGAAACATAAACAGAATTTGTAAATAGTTTATCATCAAAAAAATATTTTTGATCTTTATTTAATTTTTCAGATTCAAAAGTTGTAGAAAATTCATTGTCAATAATATTTAATTTAACTAATTCAATCCCATCATTATCAAATATACGAATATGTTGTAAATCAGGTTCAGTGTTAGAAATATTTTGAAACTGATTTTGAAGTAATGTAACCCATTCTTGTTCAGAATAAATAATATTGTCTAATTTTCCATATTCGTTAAATTTTAAAAATCCTTGAATTTCAGGAAGAGTGGAAATAAGGGCTATTTTCTCAGATTTTGATTCTATAAAACTTTCAATTTTTTGTTTTTTCTCAATGATTTCTAATGTTTTAGATTCAACTTCATGATCAATTAGAACATCTTGAAATCCCAACATTAAAAATATTGAAACAGAGCCGATAATTCCAACATTTAAAATAACAAAAATTAGTAAAGTTTTACTATATAATTTCAATGTCGTCCCTCACAAATGAATATACAAATACTTGATTTTTCAGAACTTTTAACGTCAAATAACAGATAATATAGTTTTCTTCATTTTTACCCACAACCATGATTCTCAATGATGAGATTAAGAGGATGTAAGAATCAACTATGAAGTACTAAATTTTTTAATGAATTAAACCAAGTTTTTTGTGTCTTATCCACATCCAAATCAATAATAGATTTCATACCATTAGTAAATTGAATTTTTTTATCACCGAATTTACCAATGATTTGAAATGAGACTTTATTCTTTTTGAGAATACTTTTTAATTTTTTAATATTTTTTTCATCTATTGTTAAAAGATATCTAGAATGACTTTCAGAAAATAAGATTCTATCATCAGTTAATTTTTCTCCAGGAACTTTATCCAATGAAACTTTACATCCAATTTGATTAGTCATGCATAATTCGGCTACTGCAACTGCCAATCCTCCTTTTGAACAATCATGTGCAGATTTTAGAATCTGTTGTTTTATAGAATCAAGAACAGATTTCATATTTTTCTTTGATTCTTTAAAATCAACTGTTGGGCAATTGCCTCCAATAAACTTGTGAATATATTCAAAATATTCAGAACCACCAAGCTCATCTTTGGTATCACCGATAATGACAAGATTATCTCCAGATAGGATTTTTTGTGAAACAAGAGGTTTTTTGTCAATTAGTCCTAAAACTCCAATTAGAGGAGTTGGTTTTATTGGACCTGAAGGGGTTTCATTATACAGACTCACTTTACCGCCAATGCATGGAATTTTAAATTCATTTGCAAAATCAGTTAATCCCTTTAGTGATTCTAAAAATGTCCAAAATATTTCAGGATCTTTTGGACTACCAAATTGTAAATGATCAAGCATTCCAATCGGTTTGGCTCCAGTACAAACAACATTTCTACATGCCTCCTCAAAGCAACCAATAGCACCTTCTCTAGGATTAATGTAGCATTGTTTTGGGTTTCCGTCAATTTTTACTGAAAGAAATTTACCATTATCTAATCTCAACACAGATGCATCTCCACCAGGTTTTATTACAGTACGAATTCCAACCTCATGATCATATTGACTATACACCCAAATCTTGCTTGCAATGTTTGGAGATGCAAGTAATTTCATCATGATTTTAGAATAATCAGTTATCGATTTGAGTTTCTTTTCTTGTGTAATAGTTTCCAAATATGCTGGTTTTTTTGAGGGTAAATCAAGCAAAGTAGCATTTGCAACAATATCTGCAGATAAATTAGCAAATGTTTTTTTGCCTTTTTTGATATGTACGTTATTATCAAATTTTACACTACCAATAACAGAGCATCCAATACGAAATTTATCACAAATATTTTGCAGTTTTTTCAATTTTGTTTTATTAGTTACAATTAGCATTCTCTCTTGAGATTCAGATACCATAATCTCGTCTGGATGCATATCATTTTCTCTAGTGTGAACTTTATCAACATCCATTTCAATTCCAATATCTAGCGCATCTGCAGTTTCAGAAATTGCACAGGACAATCCCCCTCCACCCAAATCTTTCATAGCATGAATTAGTTTTTGATTTCTTGCCTCAAGGATTGCTTCTATGATTAATTTTTCAATAAACGGGTCAGGTATTTGTACAGCAGAACGATCTTCAGATTCCAAAGAATCAGATGCAAATTGAGAACCACCAATACCATCTCGTCCTGTAGAGCCACCCATCAATACTACAATATCTCCTTTCTTTGCATGATTTTTGATCAAATTTTCTTTTTTGCCAAGCCCTACACATGCAACATCAACTAGTGCATAATTCTCATAACACTCATCAAATTCAACTTCTCCACCGATGGTTGGAATTCCTAAACAGTTTCCATAATCGGCAACCCCCAAAACTGCATTTTTAAATAACCATCGTGCTTGTTTGTCTTTTTCTATATTCCCAAATCGTAATCCATCAAAAATTGCAATAGGTCTAGTTCCAGCTGATAAAATATCACGTACCACACCACCAACACCAGTTGCAGCACCACCGTACGGTTCAACAGCAGATGGATGATTATGACTTTCAATGTGAGCAGTTACAACATAGCCACCACCGACATCTAGTACCCCTGAATCGTATCCTTTCTCGTTAATTACAAGAGGTCCTTTCATAGGCAACATTTTGAGATGTCTTTTAGAGGATTTGTAAGAACAATGTTCAGACCATTCAGCAGCTACAATTTGTAATTCAGTAGACGTGGGGTTTCTTCCAATCTTGGATTTAAGATCATCTAGTTCTTCAGATTCTAAACTCAATTCTTTACACCCATTTGTGTTAGTAATGATTCAAAAATTAGAGACGATGGTTTGTTATCAATAGGATTAATTTCAGATTCTACTGCCCTCTCTGGATGAGGCATCATACCAACAACATTTCCATCCTCATTACAAACTCCTGCAATTCTGTTTGCAGAACCATTTACAACATTACTATATCTAAATACAATTTGATTTTTTTTCTTTAATTTTTTCAGAGTTTCATCATCTGCATAATATTTTCCCTCACCGTTTGCAATTGGTATCGGTATTTTTTGATGTAGTTTGAGTTTGTTTGTAAAAGGGGTTTTGTTGTTTTCCACAATCAAATTAGTCCATTCACACATAAAATTAAGTGAGTCATTTTTTAGTAAAACTCCTGGAAGTAATCCAGATTCAACCAAAATTTGAAATCCATTACATACCCCTAAAACAGGAACACCTTTTTCTGCCATCTTTTGAACGTCTTTGATAATTGGACTATGGGCTGCAATCACACCAGCTCGCAACCTGTCACCATAAGAAAAACCACCAGGTAAAATTACAGCATCAATATTTTTTGGCAATCCTTTATCATGCCAAAAGTATTGAGTATCAAGATTAAACACATCAGATAATACATGATACATATCGCGATCACAGTTACTACCAGGAAAAACCACAACTCCAACTTTCACAGTTATTTTTAGATTCAGAGATATTTAATTTGAATTGAGACAAATGAGATTTATAAAATATAATATTATGATCGCTCAGGCATCAAAAACATCAACAGTTACTATACTAACCATAGGATTGTAAATTCTCAAATCATCACAAATTTCTTGTACCTTTAATTGAGCAGTTTTCTTGTCTTTTTCTTTAATTGTAAACTTTAACATCTTTGCAGTTTTAATTTTTGAAACTGTTTTGTGAATACCTCTTAGTACTAAATCATTAAGAATGGTTTCACCTTCAGGATCACTAATTCCAGGCTTGTTTTCAATAGTTACGTGCACATCAAATGTTACCATGGATAATTTTAAAACCGAAATGAGGTTAATCAATCTTCTGAAAAATTGAGCTTTTATACTTATTTTGAAACAAATGTTAGGTAACCTGATTCTGAGGACTTGTATTGTTGTTGATATCACCAGACCCAGAATCAGTTACTTTGTCATATTCTCTTTAACATATTCCACATACTGTCTATAAAGACCAGAATGATATTGGGGATTTTGTACAATCAAAGACTGTGTTTTCAAATCTTCTTTTGATTGATACATGTTTTTCTCAAAAAATCCTTTGTCATCAAGAGTAATGCAAAGATCTTTCCATGCAAATACTTCTTTTACATTTCTGTTAGCAGTTGCATAATACACATAGAGTAATTGAAGTTTATTGTATTCATCTAAAAGTAAATTCTTACCTAGAATGTATTTTCTTTTTAGATCATGAAAATAAACCAAACCCTGTGCAGTAAGAACAAAGTCAAAAAGTTTAGGATAGTCATCAACATCAATTGGAAATAGTGGATTGTTCATACCGACGTTCATAATTAACAATAGAGGTACGTACATGAATAATTTTTGTTTAGAGATTAGATCTTGTATTTTTTCAAACCATCAGACACAACCAAATTTAGTACGTGTGAAAAACTGACAGATTTGCTAGAAGTCATAATCATTTTTGCTTGAATACTTCGAATTTTTTTTGCAGATGCAGGATCCAATATCACAGTGATTCTATCACCCATACTCCCCAATACGTTGTTTTAGTATAAAAACAACACATGAATTCATAAAGTATGAAGATTATGACTAAAAGTACTCAATATCATAAAAGATATTGGAATTTATACCAGAATAATTTAGACATAGCATAATGCCAAGAATGAGATACTGGAAGATCACATCAGAAGAATTAGGTGGTTTCAATTATGATGAGAGTAACTTGTTAAACTGGGAAATCAAATGTATCCGAGAGCCTGAAGATGAAGCACATTTCATAGGAGTGTTCATGTATAGAAATGGTACAGCATATGATTATGAATCGGTAAAGGGAATTTGTTACTTTTACAATAATATTGATCTAAAAGAACTTCCAGAAATCACAGGTTTTCTTCAAGAAAAATTTGGCGGTAAAGAAATGTCAAAAGGTGAAAGAATTATCCTTAAAGGTTCAAAAGAAATCTACTCTAGTAAAGACATCAGTGATTTAGCAAAAGCAATGGAAAGTAAATTTAACACAAAAGCTGTGATTTCCATAGAATTTGATGGCGTAACTGCAGAGCAATTAAAAGAAGCAGGAATGCCTGAATCAAAACTATTACCAATTCCCACTAAATAGATATTAGATTAAAACACAAAGATATCAGATGTCTGATTTAGACGGAATTAATAGACATTTTGAAGAATTAAGAAAAAGACTACTAAGGATTGTACTAGTAATTGGAATTATATCAGTATTCATTTTAGCATTTCATGTAGAACCAATTCAAGTGGGTGAAATCACTTTGTGGTACCCAACTCCAGAACCAATGAACAACATTGCAGCTCAAGTAACACAACATATGAAAGAAAATCTAGTTCCAGAAAATGTTCAATTAATTCAAACAGCTCCAGGACAAGCTTTCTTTGCTCAAGTGTACATTGCAGCACTGGTTGGATTAGTATTAGGAATGCCTGTAATTATCAGAGAACTAGTAGGATTCATCAAACCAGCACTAAAAGAAAATGAAATTAATGTAAGTAGAAGTATTTCGCTTCCAGCATTAGGATTATTCATTGCAGGATGTGTCTTTTCATATAATTTTGTTATACCATATATTTTGGAATTTTTGTACAGGTATGGAGAATCTGCAGGACTAGTAACTTTTCTTAACATTATGGATTTTGTTACTTTTGTTTTACAATTTTTATTGGCATTTGGATTTTCATTTCAACTTCCACTTGTAATGTATGCAATATCTGTATCAGGTGCAGTTGATGCAGGTTTTTGGAGAAAAA
>Ga0233434_1004323_pt1 | contig 10957 bp, 7 predicted proteins | sample SI_122_August201_4_FD_182738 | JGI IMG/M metagenome (GOLD analysis project Ga0233434, IMG submission 182738) | Seawater microbial communities from Saanich Inlet, British Columbia, Canada - SI_122_August2016_120_MG | ecosystem: Environmental > Aquatic > Marine > Inlet | place: Canada: British... | reverse complement strand
GAATAAAGTGTGTCTAACTCAACGACTGGAGGTGTTTCATCAATATGTAGGATTGTATTATCCGTCAAACCCTCTGTTTGATTTCCCGCTTTATCCCAGATATTATATTTAAAAAGAATGTCACTTCCCTCTAAATACTGATCCATTTGCATAATTGAGTCTCTTGGTATTTCTATTATTTTAAGACTATCTGAAGACTCTATTATAAATTCGCCACCGATCCTATTGTATCCATTTGAATTAAATTGAACTAATGGTTGAATTTTTCCTTCAAATAATGTTGAATCTCCGGATACCAGCACCTCTAAAGAAATACTTTCATTTGATAAGTTCCAATATCCAGTTTGAACATTTCCTCCCGTTGCATAAACTGTATCTAGTTCAATGATCGATGGAGGCGTCATATCAAACAATATTGATGTACCGTCTGTTGTGATATTAATATCGCTTCCAACATTCCCAACAATATCATAAAACTGTATACTAAAAGGTATAAACCCTTGCCCTTCTGAACCATCAAGTATTCTCCAAGATCGAAAGGAAGTAGCCTCTCTCAAAATATTTTCAAAAATTGTATCAGCAGGAGCTCCAGAAATTGCTACTGTACTCAAACTTAAAATTTCATCTGAAACATAATCTAGAATTAAAGTATCTCCAGTAATAGCCAACTCAGGACTTACGCTATTTGTAGATTTAAATGAAACAATATTTAAATTAGGAGGTGTTCCGTCATAAAGTACAGTGGAGCCGTCACTTGTTTCTGAAATATTACCTGAACTATTACCCGCTGAATCATCTAGAATGATTTCAAATGTTATCAATCCATCCGGGTCAAAATCTGTCATACTCCTAATTGCATAGAATGATAAAGCAGCTAGATTAACTGGGGTACTGATTGATTCATTAATTAAAATTTGTAGGTCTCTGTAAACCTCACTGGATGTGAAAAATAAGGTATCTATATCATTAATTCCAGCTAAAGAATCATTGATTGAATTATTAGAAGCCATTCTAATATTCGATAAAATAGGTATTGTTTTATCAAATTTAACTTCACTGTTATTTGTCGTTTGAGATTTCGAGGTCCCAATAACTCCACCGAGATCTTGATAATCAATATTAAAACTAATCGCCCCTTCTGAATCTGTTTCATCCATTATTATATAACCAAGATATTTTGCTAAGTTATTTTCGTTTAAACCTTCAAAAGAATATAAAGAAGAGTCTCTTCCTGAAATATTTATATTCATTGATCCTAATTGTTCATTTGCAAAAAACTCAACAAAAACTGTATCATTAACTTTTGCCCATTTAGGATCAAGATTACTTGAATAAATTAAAACTGAATCAATGCTGGGTGGTACAATGTCGTGATTCACATAACTATTATCGGTTGTTACTATTACTTGTTCTCCTGGATTACTTGCTCTATCCATAAAATCTATTGTATAGGTTAAGAACCCACCAGGAATAGCTCCATTTATTGTCATAGTTGCAATATAGTCATCGCCGTTTTGAGTCAAAGACGCTGCTTGACCTCCAATTGTAACGATAGTTGAGTCTGTAATAATAGGATCCGTATTAATAGGCCGAAAAGTTAAAAAGACATCATCCCCTGTTATCGCAATTAATGTATTATTTGCGTTATTTGATTCAATATGCACATAATCAAGTATTGGTGCTGTCTTATCAAAAATAACGTTGGAACTATTTGTTGTTTCAGAAACGGGATCACCTGAAAGACCAACACTATCTGTAAAGTTAATTGCAAATGGTATATCACCTTCTGCGTCTGAAGATTGCATTAAATACTTTGCCACATATTTCTGCGAACTTAATAGAGTTAGCTCCGCAGACTCGATTGAAATCGAAGCACTACTCTGTGTTAATAACTCATTAGATTTAAATGTAACGGATATACTATCTCCAATTTTTGCCCATGTTGAGTCACTATTATTCGATATTATCCTTACAATATTAAGAAGAGGCTTTGTATTATCAAATTCAACAACAGATGAATTGGTTGTACTGGAGATTACTCCAGAATTTGGATTCCCCCGGGAATCAGTAACTATACTAATTTCAAATGGAATGATTCCATCACTGTCACCATCTTGCATGGTATAACTTGCCGACCAATTATTACCGCCATTATCTGCTACTGTTGCAGGATTACTTGCTATCGTAATACTTGGATTTTGGATGGCTTCGTTAGATTTTATTTCAAGAAGGATTTGATCCCCCACTGTGGCTAGTGTAGTATCTGAAAAATTTGATTTATATGATCTATAAAAAATAGACGCTGGGGTTTGATCAATCTCTAATATATTTATACTCTCTATACCATTTTTCATGTTTCCGGGACGATCGTATAGAATAGCCTCAAGCGTAATGGTTTCATTCTCAGTAAAGCCTGTAATTGATTCAATTTGATCAGCAGTATATAAAAGGGTCTTATTCCCTCCAATATCGGCTTGAAGGATAGAAGACGAAATACCTAAATCTTCAAAGTTATTTAATCCAATTTTTGCGCGCGCTTGTACCCAACCGTTCTTTAAAGTTGTATCGCTCTCAATTGGTACAACTATTTCCAATCCTGTATTAGTCAAGTTCCAAACATTTTCTATAATGTTCCCTCCTAAAGCCGTTACAACGCCTAGTGTAAAATCTGAAGGCACAGTACGATCATAAATGACCTTACTATTATTATCCAATGTTGAAGTTGCAATGATATCACCCTTATTACCCGCTAAATCAAAAATAGTTATTTGAAAATTAGTTTGACCCTCGGGATCTGTATTTGTTGTCACATAATTTGCTTTCCTGCTATTGGCTCCGGTTATGCTTAAAGTTGTATTCTGGCCCATAATCGTTGCAGAGGGAATAGAATCTGTATTTGAGATATCTTCATCAGCTCTAAAATATAAACTTATAGTATTACTTACAGTTGCCCATGTTGTATCATATGGATTATCACTAGCAATTCGGACTAAGTCTAAACTTGGCTTTGTCTTATCGTAATAGACATTTGATCCATCTGTAATTGAAGTGTATTGGTTTTGATTGCCTAAATAATCTGTAACATTTATACTAACTTCGATATCACCCTCTGGTTCAGTACCATCAAGAATATATACAGAACTAAATGACTCTCCACCTAAATCAGATTCAGTGCTTGAATTAGCTTCTATAAGCACATCAGGTAAATTTACATCCTCAGAAAAACTCATATTAAGAGTAATCTGATCACCTGTTTTTGCAAGGTGCGAATATGTATTATTTGAGAGTATCGAGACAGAGGAAGGCGGGCCTGCAATAATATCTATATTTATAATCGTTGCACTAGTATTACCATCTGCTGAGTTTCCTGACTGATCAAACAATCGAGCAGAAAATTCAGTATTTAAGTTATGGTCAAAACCTGTTAACGTTTGAAATTGATCAGCTGTGATTGTAAGAACCATTTTTTGAGCTGCTAGATCATCACTTGAAATAGTAATTTTGTCTCCAAGTAATTCATATGAATTTCCAGAGACCTTCCCAAGCATTTGAAACTTTGACCCAATAATAGAAAGAGTGTTTAAAGAATCTTCTTGGAATAAAAAATAAGAGTCTTGAACAAAGCTTGCTCCACTGTTTATGGTTCCAGAATTATTAGTAATTGATAAATCAGCTGCAGCCACACCCGAAGTTTCATCGAGCCGCCAATAACCAATTAATCCTGTTTCATCACCATTTAAGCCAACATTTTTATATGCTTTAATTTCATTTTCTGTTCGTGCAATATTCCAAAAACGTACTTCATCAATTTTTCCATCAAAATAATTAGTCCCTGATCCACTATCAAATGAACCTAGAATTAAATTATCTGAAAAGCCCCCCCAATCAACATTACCCAGATAACCACCTTTTGAACCTATTAAAATTCCATTTCTAAATAAATTTAAAGTATTATTTTCAAGTGTAATTGCAAAATGCACCCATGTATCAATCGGGGCAGACGCTTGCAAATGCTGTATATCGCTAAATGATGCTGACCCTGTAGTTTTTAAAAAGAATCGCCATCCTCCACCATATAAAAAAGCTCCAAATCCTTTTTGAGATGGTCCATATTGCCCAAAGTCTAAAAAACCTTGGAAATCTCCTGCTGAATTCACTTTAATGTACGTTTCAAAAGTAAATTCATCTGTTACACTATATGCCACATTTGATGGAATATTTAATGTCCCATTCGTACCTATTAAACTGACTGATTGACCTACTTCATAATTAAACGCAACTACGGTAGTATCACTAGGAACATCTACCTCAACTTGAATATTTTCGTTTGTTGTATTCCAAATTCCAGAAAAAACATTTCCACCTAAGGCCGTTGTATTAATTGTTACATTGGGAGAAACTGGACCCGTAACATCTACTAATACATTTGAATTATCAGTTGTTTGCCTACAAGTTGGGCCAGGAATGTTACTTCCTGTCGTAAAATCAATGGAGAAAGAAATCGGTCCATCCGTAGCTTCCGCTGGTACTGTGTATTCGGCAATATAATTAAGCCCTGAAATATTAGAAACGGAAGCTTCCGTAGAATTAATCAATACAAACGGTTCAGTCCCTGAGGCTAAAGCTACAGGAACTGTAAATGCTAGAGTAATGATGTCTCCAGGTATTGCTTTTTGCGAGTCGTCCGAATTATTTGAACTTATAGTAGCGGACCCATTTTGAGCTATTGATGGAATAGCCGTTACTTTAACATTGTCTATATGCCAACGATCGATATGGTACGAATTTGTACCATAAGTCTCCCAACGAATTTGTAGTGTATTATCCATTGTAACATAGAAATCATCTGTCCTTGGTAAAATATCCACTGTCGCACCACTTGCATTACTAATTTGGTATTCCAAAACAGTAAACCATGAATTTCCATCACTACTATATTCTGCTTTTAAACCATTATAGTGGTTTGGTGGCGTAGTATATCCATCTAGAGCTATTTGGAATTGAACTAACGCGTATGTTGGATCGGATACAGTAATTATTTCTGAATATAAATAGTGTTCTGAGTAATCAGCAAAACCACTGCTACTAGCAGGGTTCCAATTATATGTAGCTGAAGGAGGTTCATTATTATAGTCTGAGGAACTTGAAGAGACTGTCCATTCACCTCTATTCGCGGGTGCATATGGTGGTACAGGGTCAAAGTACCAGCCGGTTGGAAGACTACCATTACCAAAATCAGTTTCTAGTAGTACTTGACTTAATACTAATGAGTTTAAACAAAAATAGATTGTTAGAAAAGTCGAGTTTCTCAAGCTTTTTTAACCTCTTCTCTGGATAGTTTCAGATTTCTAACATATAACATTAATAGTGAATTAAAATTAAACTCACAGAAGGTTAATGAATTTGAATTAACACTGATATTTATATTATCAAATGTTATCCTATGAGGTAATAAAGTGGATGGATTGTAAAGTGCCCAATCAAAAAATAAAAATATCGATGAGAATTTTAGCGGTTTCATTGGATTATTATCTCCGCACCGCGCTTACCCATTATTTGTATCTCATCATCGTTTATTTTTATCATTTGGCAATCGTCTAAATCATAATAGATACTGTCTGTACCCGTAGATATAGAATTGAAAATAATGTCAGCAATATGTCCCGTACCCTCAATGTTTAGTTTAGTTTCCGAAAGAAAATAAGCGTAAATATCAATTTGGTTACTACCATCAAAATTATAGGTGAATAGAGGGGTCGAATTACTTGTATCTGTAATAAATAAGCCTGGTTTTATTGTATCTAATTCGAGTAAAGAGTTTGGAAATTGGACGCTAAAATGCAACCCTGCAAATGATTCCAAAGAATCAGGATGAAAAACGATAACTGATTCAATTTTTATTACTTCGTTTTGATTTATAGTTTGTGTTTTTGGATAGAAAACAAGAGCCGGTGCTCTTATTCCTAAATCATTATTTGCATTATAGTCTACAGGATTATCAAAGTCTTTTTTATACAGCTTACATGAAAAGACTATAACTAATAGTAAAAACAAAAATTTATAGTTTTGTATAAATTTCAATTTTTAGCCTTTACTTGATTTAGATGAATTATCCCATTCTTGATAGATATTTGTATAGGGACGAGGTCCAAAAATCCATGCATGGATACTGTTAGAGACCCATCCAGTTCCCGTTGCAGAGGCCAATGCAATTGCAAGTCGGCTATAGATAATATGATTATCCCAATCTGTTTCAGCTAGAGATCTATACTTTGCTACTAATTTTTCGTCATCGGTGCCATTATAAAAAACAGAATTACTTAAAAAGCCTTTTGCAGATTTATCATAATTCAAATAACTAAGGACAAAAGCTAAACTGAGTGATGCTTCAACTCCAAACCAGACACCAGCTGAAACTTTTTTATCTGAATATGCTTGCCCCCAACCTGGCGCAATTAGACTTCGAATTGCTGCACCCATAGGAGTCTTTTCATAACTGATAGATTCTGGATCGCTAAATAATATGGACTCCCTATTTTCTTGCCACTCTTGCTGCTGAATACCTAGTGTTTTACCAACCCACATTACAAGTTCGTTGATTTGTCCATTTAAATAATGTTTTAAGTTTATTTTCCTTCGATGAATTAGACCTCCAGACCTTGTATTAAATAACAGTCCATCTAAAATAAATCTATCTTCTTTATGCTCAATTTTATTTAATAGAATAAAATTAACTTTATATTGTTCACCTAAATCTTTAATCATCTCCATATGACTCGAAGCAGGATTGTCATAACTATCTAAGTCTGAAAAAATATCTTTTATAGAAGCATCAAATTCAAATTTAGAATCATTAAAATTTTCAATAAGTAATTTCTCAGCATCTGGAATTTCTTTATCAAAATGATTAAAGACTAAATAAGTAGGGTCTTGGCTAGCACCAAACAGGTTATTCAGAAAAAATATAGATAGGAGAACCCTCACCATTATTTTTATACTAGTTCGAGGTTAAAGGTTTTTTCAAATAATAATTAAATCTTTTAGGTTCATCTACTCTTATGATTTGCTCATCAATAATTTCGCCAATTTTAAAAACCCTTAAAGAGTGATCTCCTGCTTCAAGTTCGAGTCGGACATAAGGGACATCCCATCTATGTTCGCCATTTAATTCAAAGACAAGTCCTTTTTCCTCAGTTTTGAATTTAATTTTATAAATAGGATTAAGAAAAAAATCTAACTTAATTGCCTGTGCTGGATTGACTAATAAATCGTAAGATAATGGTGCAAATCCTCTTTTTTTTATTTCAAATTTATGTAAACCTGGTTTTATTCTTTCATTTAAAATTGGAGAACGTCCTAGATTTACACCATCTAAATAGACATCTACCCTTTTAGGAATTGTGCTTACATCTAATTTTATTTGCCCTATTAGAATTGAACAGAGTAAGGAAACAAATAATATCTTATTGAAATGCTTCATTTATTCCTTTCAAATTGTTGTTTATAAATATTATTAAAATTAACCAATCTTAAATCCGATCTATTTATCCAACCCTCTAGTTGAATATTTTTTGACTTATCCAGTGATACTTCGATAAAGCCAAAATATTCTCCTGGTGTCACTTTATCAACCGATACCACCTCACCTTCTTTCAATAAAAACAACGTTTCTGAACCTATTTCAGGGCTTTTCCTAAAATGAACATTATTCTTATTTGTCATGTATAAAGGCTCTTTCATCTTGTCAGAGGGCCCTAAACCAATTTTCAATTCTAATTTCCTGCTTTTTGAGAAATCTAATTTTTTTATAAATGGCTTAAAAATTAAATTCTCTCCTGCAACTATTCGAAGATGTTCAGCATATTTATATTCACCTGGAATGGCTATCTGAAATTTTCCCGATTGGTTTGATTTAGTTGAATTAATAATATTATCATAGCTTTGAAGTGTAACCGAAGCTCCTGAAACAAGAGAATCATTTTTATTAAGGTATGTATTACCTCTTACAACTAGTTGTCCCATCTTAATAGTTTTTCTTGGCAAAGTCAAACGACCAAAACGAATACCTTTAAAGCGAACTTTTACAGGATCAAAATTGTTATCTTGTGGTATTATTTTGATAATATTTGTTTTATTTTGTATATCTAAAACGCCTTGTGGAAGGTATGCTAAAAACTCTTTTGGTGATTCTTGTAAAATAGAAAGTATTGGATGAAGCGTATCAGCTTGTGCATATACTTTAAATAAAATATTATCTGGAACAGCTGCATCATACCATAATGGTAAAATCAGTTCTATTTCACCATACTCATACGTCACTGAAATGAGCGGTTGACGCTTATTATAAATTATTTCAGGATATAAAGGTCCTTTGAATGAAGAACATCCATAAAATAATACCAAAAGTAAAAAACTTGGTAAGAATCGATATATAATGTTCAGAATTTTTAGCATAGTGTATTTAAATTTAAAACTTTATATGTCTTTTGTTATAGTTCTCCATAAAAATATTTTATTCAATAAAAATATCAGAAACTGAACAAATAAAGTTTTAAGAGTCGTATTTATTGAGTGTGTATTTAAATTCGACTTAAATGATTACTATTATATGATCAAAGAAGAAAAAAAATTACTCGAAAAAGTTAAAAACGCTGACACTTTGGCTTTTAAAAAACTATTCCATAATTATTATGATAGTCTATTTAGGTTTGTAATTTATAAAACAAAAGATCGAGATCTCGCAGAGGATATCGCACAAGAAACTTTTTTACGTGTCTGGAAAAATCGAGAAAAAATAACACCAGATAAATCATTTTTTTCTCTAATTGCTCGTATTTCAACAAATCTTTGTTATGATCATTTCAGACATACTGAGGTTAGGAATAGACATAAAAATCAAATACCTGATTTTGCTAAGTCTCATTATGATAATCCACAAGCCATGACAGATTTAGAAATACTCCAAGAAAAAATTCAGGAATTAGTAAATAAAGAGCTTCCTGAAAAATGTAGAAATATATTTTTACTTAGTAGGATAGAAGGAAAAACAAATGCAGAAATAGCAGATGTTTTATCTTTGAGTATAAGAACTGTTGAGAATCAAATTTATAGAGCTTTAAAAATTTTAAAAAAATACCTAAAAAATTATATATGAGTACAATAAAAAGTCATTTCGTTAATACTATACCAACTTTAAGTAATTTTAATGGAGTAAATAATCGATAGCCAAGAAAAAAAAATCTGGAATCTCAGTCTCAAATCCGATATACCAGAACCACCGGATAAAAAAATTGTTTGGGATAGGCTAGAACAACAAATGAGAATTCAGGATTCGGAGACTAAACATAACTTAAAGAAAGAACCCATTAAAGAAAGTCTTATCGATTCACTTTGGAACAAAATAAGACCTAGTTTGAAATATGTACCAGCCCTAAGTATTTTTTTAATAGCAACTTTCTTTTTAACATCAAAAACTGATTCTTTTAATACTAAAATTGGAGAAGAAAAAGTTTACACTCTAGCAGATGGTTCTAAAATATATTTAAATTCTGTAAGTAATCTAATTGTTGATGAAGATTATAATATTCTTAATAGAAAAGTTGAGCTTAAAGGAGAAGCCTATTTTGAAGTTGAAAAAGGGACCTTACCATTTAAAATTAAAACTGAATATGGAGAAGTAACGGTTCTTGGGACCTCTTTTAATCTAAAAAATAGAAGCGAGAGTTTTGAACTTGGAGTGACTTCAGGCTCGGTTAACTTTACTTCAAAAGTAAAATCTTATAATCTCGAAAAGGGGCAAGAGCTTCAGATATCAGAAAATTATTTAAATAGAAACAGGCTCAAGAAAACATATACTGACTACCCAAGCTGGAGATATAACAAAGTTTTCTGTGATGAGAAATCGCTTAAACAGATTTCTCTAGAACTTGAAAGAAAATTTGATATCTCTTTTACTTTCTCTGACCCCAAGATAGAAGAACTAACTATCACAGGCATTATTGATATAAACAATCTAAAAACCTCAATACGTACCATCACAACACTAAGTCAAAGAAAGTTTAAATTTGATGGTGAAAACTGTATTATTTTTTAAGGTTAGGGCTCTCAAAAAAGATTTACTTTTTTTTTCTATTTTACTTACTTCCTCATTTATATTTGCAAAATCAAATCAAGTCTCTTTTAACTTTGAAAACATCAAACTCAAAAAGGCTATTAATACACTAGTGGAAGATCATGGGTTCTTAATTGCCTATTCTGATCAAATTATAAATCCAATAATTAAAAAAAAATGTGTAGACTGTTCTGAATCTGAAGTTTTAGATCTAATATTATTAAATTTAAATTTGGAATGGGAGAAGCTTGAATCGCAATACATCATTTACCAAATAAATAAGCCTTTTACCTTTTCTATTTCAGGTTCCATAATTGATATTGAAACTAAAGAGCCTATTGCTTTCGCAAATATTTATGATTCAGACCAACTTATTGGAGAAATTTCAGATCAAAACGGAGAGTTCTCAATTTCAAATATTTCAACTTCAACTTGTACTCTGAATATAAAATATATTGGTTATCAATCTTCATATTTACACCTAAGTAGATTTCAGGATTCTGAGAAACATTTTCAAATAGAATTAATTCCAAAAGTCTTACAATCCAAAACAATTTCAATTACGGCTCAGAATAGAGAATTCTTAGATCTCTCAGGGACGCCTGGACAACTTTTATTTTCACCAAAACATATATCAAGTTTGCCAAACTTAGGTGAGGTTGATATTTTTAGATCTCTAGAACTTTTACCCGGCATACAGCTTTCAAAAGGTGGTCCCTCAGGACTTTTCATTCGTGGAGGAAATTATGATCAAAATTTAATTTCAATTGATGGAATGACTATTTTTCAAACAAATCATTTATTTGGTTTTTTAAGTAGCATACCTCATGATGTGATCAAAAATAT
>Ga0233434_1004322_pt1 | contig 10959 bp, 10 predicted proteins | sample SI_122_August201_4_FD_182738 | JGI IMG/M metagenome (GOLD analysis project Ga0233434, IMG submission 182738) | Seawater microbial communities from Saanich Inlet, British Columbia, Canada - SI_122_August2016_120_MG | ecosystem: Environmental > Aquatic > Marine > Inlet | place: Canada: British... | reverse complement strand
TTGGTTTTATGTTGCTATTTTGGCCATGTGCATGGGGATTGACTTTAGCTTATGATTTTTCCTCTAACTTAAATAATTATTTCTTTTATTTAATTTTATTTTTTTTAGGAGCTGTTTTAATGAGATCAGCTGGATGTATTGTTAATGATATTTTAGATAAAGAATTTGATAAAAAAGTATTTAGAACAAAAAATCGACCTATCGCCTCAGATCAAATTTCAATAAAACTTGCTATTTTATATGTCTTAATATTATGTTTTTTGGCTTTATTGACACTTTTAAATTTTAACTCTTACACAATAATTTTAGCTTTAGGCTCAATGCCACTAGCTTTTACCTACCCTTTAATGAAAAGATTCACTTATTGGCCTCAATTGTTTTTAGGAATTACTTTCAATTATGGATTAATACTCGGCTGGACAACTATTCAAAATCAAATAGATTTATTGCCAATACTATTTTACCTGGGAGCCATATTTTGGACACTGGGTTATGACACGATTTATGGATTTCAAGACATTAAAGATGATGAAATTATTGGATTAAAATCAGCTTCAATTAAATTTAAAGATAATGCAAAATCATTTATATTTTTATGCTATCTAATCTTATGTATTTCACTTTTTATTATTGGGTATTTAATTAATTCAAGCTTATATTTTTATATTTTTATGGTTTTACCAATTTCTCATCTTTTTCTTTATCAAATCAATAAATTTAATCCAAAAAATCCTGATAAATGTTTAGAAATTTTTAAAAGCAATAATTTTTTAGGACTTCTTGTTTTTATAAATATTTTTGTAGGTAAGATTATATAATGAAAAAAACAATAATTTTTAAAAGACTTTATGTAGATTATTCAAAAAAATATTTAAATAAGATTATTTTATCAGCTATTTTAGCTTTATTAGTCGCTGCCAGTACATCATCAATTGCTTGGCTATTAGATCCAGCAATAAAAAAAATTTTTATTGAAAAAGATCAATCTCTTTTAATAATTATCCCACTTGCTATAATTCTTGCATTTGTTGTAAAGGGTATTTCTTTGTATACGGCAAGGGCTATCATGATTGGTGTTGCAGAAGAAGTTAAAAAAAAACTTCAAGTACACATGTTAAGTTCACTTATTAATTCAGATACACAGGCCATAGATCAAAAACATTCTGGGAAATTTATTTCTAATGTTACATATGACGTAACTCATATAACCAATTTATTAACTAACGCTGTATTAAATCTTTTTAAAGATAGCTTAACTTTAATTGGCTTATTATTTGTAATGTTTTATCAAAATTGGAAGTTATCACTAATTGCAATAATAATGATTCCGTTGGCTAGCTTATCAGCTAGAACGCTTGGAAAACGAATGAGCAAAGTTACAACTGAAGCTCAAGAAAAATCTGGTTTCTTAACAACTTATTTAGTTGAATTATTTAAAAATCACAAGCTAACCAAAATATTTCAAAAAGAAATTTATGAAATGCAAAGAGCTGAAAGTCACTTAGAACAACTAAAAGAAAAAACTAAAAAAATTGCATTAGTGCTCGTTAGACTTACTCCAGTAATGGAAATATTAACAGGTATAATGATCGCAACTTTAATTTTTTACTCAGGTAAATTGATTGTAAAAAATGAGATTGATGTAAATAATTTTTTCTCATTTTTAGCTGCTATGATGTTGGCATATCAACCAGTAAGAACATTATCATCTCTAAACATCGTCATAAATCAAGGACTTTCAGCTGCTGCAAGAATTCTACCAATAATTGATACAAAAAATTTAATAACAGATGGCATAGATGCGAAAGAATTAAATATTTCAAATGGAAATATTAATCTTAAAAATGTTTCTTTTAAATATAACCCTACAGAAGACAATGTTTTAAAAGATATCAATTTAGATTTTAAGGGAGGTAAAATGACTTCACTAGTTGGTCACAGTGGTTCTGGTAAGTCAACAATTCTTAATTTGATTCCACGTTTCTACGATGTGCAATCAGGAGAAATCACTATTGATAACCAATCAATTTATAATTCAAAAATTAGTTCACTTAGAAAACATATTTCATTAGTAAGCCAGGAGACAACATTGTTTGATGATACAATTAAAAATAATATTAAATATGCTAATGAAAATGCATCAGATGAAGAAATTAATGAGGCAGCTAAGTTATCTTATTGTGAAGAATTTATCCAAAAACTTCCAAATAAATATGAAACTCTGATTGGAGAAGATGGCGTAAGATTATCAGGAGGTGAAAAACAAAGAATTTCAATTGCAAGAGCAATGCTGAAAAAGAGTTCAATTATCCTTCTAGATGAAGCAACTTCATCTTTAGATGCTGAAACTGAAAAAAAAATACAAGATGCTTTAAAAATTTTAACCCACAATAAAACTTCAATAGTGATTGCACACAGACTTTCGACTATTCTTAATTCAGATAGAATATATGTAATTCAATCAGGAAGGGTTATGGATTATGGAATGCATGATGAACTTTTGATTAAATCTGATATTTATAAAAATTTTTATGAAAAGCAAATTCAAAAGTAAATATGTTTTTTATCTATCAAATAATAATAACAATAATATTACTATTTTCTCCTCTTATTATATTTTTTAGAATTTTAAAAAATAAGGAAGACAAAATAAGATTCAAAGAAAAATTCTGTTTTTTTTCAAAAAAAAGAGGGAAAGGTAAATTAATATGGTTTCATGGTGCAAGTGTAGGAGAAATACTAAGTGTAATTCCACTTATTCATCAATACGAAAAAAGAAGATCAATAACTAAAATTTTAATTACCTCTAATACTTTAAGTTCATCAAAAGTATTAGAAAAATATAAATTCAAAAAAACAATACATCAGTTTTTTCCAATAGATCATTTTTTTTTAATAAACAAATTTTTAAAATATTGGCAGCCTCACATAGCAATATTTATTGACTCAGAAATTTGGCCAGGCATGACTACAGCATTAGAAAATAAAAAAATTCCCTTAATTTTAATAAATGCAAGAATTACGAAAAGATCATTTAAAAAATGGCTTAAGTTTAGAACATTTTCAGAGTCAATTTTTAATAAGATAACTGCTGCATATCCACAAAACAAAGAAACTAAGAAAATTTTAAGAGAATTAAAAGTAAATAAAATAAAAGAACTAGGAAATTTAAAACTTATTGAAAATATTCATGATAAACAAGATAATATTAACCGTAAACTTAACATTCAATTTAAAAGATACAAAAATTGGGTGGCCGCAAGCACACATGCTGACGAAGAATTGTTTTGTGCAAAATCTCATATTGAATTAAAGAAAAAAAACAAAAATTTAATAACTATAATTATACCAAGACACATACATAGAGTTCAGGAAATAATCTCCAAAATTAAAAATCTTAATTTAAAGGTAGTCACTCACAGTTCAAAAGTAAAAATTTTACGAGATGTTGATATTTATATTGTTGACACCTTTGGAGACTCTAAAAAATTTTTTAAAATTAGTAATACGGTTTTAATTGGTGGAACACTTGTTCCAAAAGGAGGTCAAAACCCACTTGAAGCTGCTCGTTATGGGGCTAAAATTTTACATGGGCCATATATAGATAACTTCAGAGATATATTTAAATTATTGATAACTTTAAAGATTTCAAAAAAAATAACATCTACCAAACAATTAATTTCTGCAATTACTTTTAAAAAAGATATGGGAAGAGCATTTAAGGTTAAAAAAATTGGAGTATTAATATTAAAAAAAGCTATAAAAGAATTAGAAATTTATATCAATAATGACCCTAAAAAAACCTAAGTTTTGGGATTATAAAAGACCAAACATTTATTCATATATTCTATGGCCACTAACAATACTTATTCAAATAATTAATTTTATAAGAGCTAAATTTAAAAAACAAAAAAAATTTAACATAAGGTCTGTATGTGTTGGCAATATTTATATTGGAGGAACAGGGAAAACTTCTCTTTCTATTAAAATAAATGAAATTTTAAGTAAGAAAAAAATTAGATCTTGTTTTATTAAAAAATCCTATATCAGCCAAATAGATGAACAAAAACTTCTGGTAAGCAAAGGTAAACTTTTTACTTCAAAAAAAAGAAGTGAGGCGATAATTGAAGCTAAAAAAGATAATTATCAAATAGCAATTTTTGATGATGGCTTGCAAGATTATTCTATTAAATATGATGTTAGTTTAGTTTGTTTTAACAATTTAAATTGGATTGGTAATGGTATGACAATTCCTTCTGGCCCTTTAAGAGAGAGTTTAAATAATCTTAGAAACTATAATCATGTATTTTTAAACGGTAATTCCGAAAATTTATCTAATATTACTTCAACGATTTTAAATATTAATCCTTCTATTAATATTCATGAGGGAAAATATATTCCTCTAAATTTAAAAGATTTCAATTTAAAAGATAATTATTTAGCTTTTTCAGGAATTGGGAATCACAAAACTTTTATATCTATGATTAGAGATTATGGAATGAATGTAGTAAAAGATATTGAGTTTTCAGACCATTATAATTTTAAAAACAAAGATATTGATAAAATTTTAGATTTATCAAAAAAACTTAATTGTAAAATTATTACAACAGAAAAAGATTATTTAAGATTAGAGAATGATAATATTAATGAAATTAGATTTATAAAAACTGAATTACATATAGTTGATGAAGACAAGTTAATAAATGCTATAGTTCAATCAAATGAGTAAAGTAAAATATTTTTTTCAATATATATTTATTATTATTTTATTTTTGATATTTAAAATAATTGGACTAAAAAAATCTTCAAGGCTTAGTGGAAAATTATTCAAAATAATTGGTCCATTCTTTAGATCTAGCAATCTAATTCATGAAAATATTAAAAAAGCATTACCTACTGTGTCCTTAAACAAGATAACAAAAATTAAAAATCAAATGTGGGATAATTATGGAAGAATTTTTGCTGAATACATGTTTATTAGAAAATTTAGAGAAGATGAGTATAATAAAAATATTATTATAGATGGACAAGAAATACTTAATAAAATTAGAGATAAAGGTACTCCAGTAGTTTTTATTTCAGGTCATTTCAGTAATTTTGAATTAATGGCAATGCAAATTGAAAAATCAGGAATAAATCTATCGGCTATTTACAGACCTTTAAATAATGTTTTTTTAAATAAATTAATGGAGAAGATAAGAAAAAATTTTATTTGTAAAAAACAAATTAAAAAAGGTATGAGCGGAGTAAGAGAGCTTATAAAACTTCATAAAAAAAATTATTCAACAGCATTAATGATAGATCAAAGAGTCACTGAAGGAATTAAATCAAGTTTTTTTAATCAAGATGCATTTACAACAACAATTCCCGCTCAGCTAGTAAAGAAATTTGGTATACCAGTTGTTCCAATTTACATAGAACGTTTTAATGAAATTAAATTTAAAATAACAGTTTATGAACCTATAAACTTTGCAGAAGACTCATCAGTTAAAATTATAACTGATAAATTAAATAAAATTCTTGAAAAAATGATTCTAAAAAAACCAGAACAATGGATCTGGTCCCATAATAGATGGAAATAAAACGCTATTTACTATCTGCCTCTTCTCTTCTTATAAAAGCCTCTTTGTAAGAATGGTATGGTTCCTGCAGTTCAACATTCCAATAATTCAAATTTTCAATACTAATTAATTTTCCAGATACTGCACACTCGACGTAATCACCAGGCTCTATAATTTCAAAATTGTTTGGTAAATATTTTATTTTTGCTAATTTTTTTGTCATTTTTGGTTTATACAGTAATATATGAAAGTTGGAATAATAGGAAGTGGTGGAAGAGAACACTCAATATGTGAAATACTTAAAAGATCTAATAAAATCAGTGATATTTATTGCTTTCCAGGAAATGCAGGAACTTCAGAAATAGCAAAAAATATAAACATAAATATTGAAAAATTTGAAGATTTTAAAAATTTTATTTTAGATAATAAAATTGATTTAATAATAGTTGGTCCAGAAAAACCCTTGGTTGAAGGTATAGTAAACTATTTAGAAAGATTTAATATTAAGGTATTTGGGCCCAGTAAAGAAGCTTCCCAGCTGGAAGGTTCTAAAATATTTACAAAAAAACTGTGTGAGGATTATAATATTCCTACTGCTAAGTTTGGAGTCTTTGTTAGCAAAAATGATGCAAAAAAATTTTTAGTAAGTTCAAATTTTCCTACTGTAATAAAGGCTGATAACTTAGCATCTGGAAAAGGTGTCTATATTTGTAACAATTATTTAGAATCAGAAATAGCTGTAAATGAAATTTTTGATGGAAAATTTGGAAAAGCAGAAAATGTATTAATTGAAGAATTTTTAGAAGGCGAGGAAATGAGTTATTTTATTATTAGTGATGGAAAAACTATTAAAAATTTTGGTACTGCTCAAGACCACAAACGAGTGTTAGAGGGAGATAAAGGAAAAAATACTGGTGGTATGGGTGCATATTCACCATCAAGACTTATTAATAATGATTTAGAAAAAAAAATTATTAACAAGATCATAAAACCAACATTGCAAGGATTATCTAAAATGAATATTGAGTATAAAGGTTTTTTATATGCAGGACTTATGATTATTAAAGATGAACCTTTTCTTATTGAATACAACGTAAGAATGGGTGATCCTGAGTGTCAAACTATTCTTCCTAAGCTAAAAACTGATTTATCTAAAATATTTCTTTCTTGTTGTGATGGCGAGCTTGATAAAATTAATATTGAATGGTTGAATAAAAAAAGTTTATGTGTTGTGTTGTGCTCCAAAGGTTATCCTGATGAATTTAATAAAGATATTGAAATTCAAAAGTTAGAAAATTTTACTCAAAGTTCCAATGAGTATCTTTTTCATGCTGGAACTTTAAAAAAAGATAATAAAATTTTTGCTGTTGGGGGAAGAGTTTTAAATTTTGTATCTCTTTCAGATAACTTTAATGAAGCCAAAAAAAATATTTATAAAGAAATAAATAATTTAGATTGGAAAGATGGTTTTTGTAGGAAAGATATTGGTTATAAAGTAATATCTTAATGAGAATTATATCAGGAAAATTTAAAGGTAAAAAAATTCTTCAACCAAAAGATAAAAATACACGACCATTAAAAGACCTAACTAAAGAATCTATTTTCAATATTATTGCTCATTCTAAAAAACTAAATATAAACTTAGAAAATTCAAACATATTAGATTTATTTTCTGGTGTTGGGTCATTTGGAATTGAGTGCATTTCCAGAGGAGCCAAAAAGGTAACTTTTGTAGAAAATTATCATGATGTTTTACCAATATTAAAGAAAAACTTAGATAATTTAAAGTCTGAAATAAATTATGAAATTATCAAAGATGACATCCACCAAAATTTTAAAATAGAAAACCTAAAAGATAAATTTGATTTAATTTTTTTGGATCCTCCATACAAAGATAAAAATCTCAGAAATATTTTAACTAATATTTGTAGTAATAAGATTTTAAATAATGATGGTCTTATTATTGTGCATAGGCATAAAAGAGCAGATGATGTTTTCCCAGATTTTCTGTCTATTATTGAGGAAAAAACATATGGAATAGCAAAAATTATATTCTTAACTTTTAATTCAGATTAATATTTTTTTAGTTTCTTTCTTAATTAATTCTACTGCTGGTTGATCATAAGGATTTAATTTCAATATTTTTCCAATCAAAATGGTTTCAAGAATAAAAAAACAGAATAACTCACCAAGTGTTTTTTCATCTCTGTTATCAATTTCAAAACTTCTAAATGGAATATTCTTGTGTTTGAATACATTTTCAGTAGCTTTTTTTTGCGCAAAAATAATTTTATCAATATCTTTGTTTTTTAAAAATTTTTGAGCTGGAAGAATTTTTTTGTTATCTATTTTTAATGAATTTTTCTCTTTTACATAAAAAAATGTAAAAAAATTATTTTTAAAACCATCCAGGTAAAGCTGCATAACGCTATGATTGTCTTTTGGCATTGAAGAAATAATTGGCAACAAACCTTTTGATTTTTTTCCCAAACTTTCTGCAATTAATTGTTGATACCAACTAAATAAATTTTTTGATTTTTTATCGTAATTAATAATGATGGAATTAAATTTTTTTTTATTAATATAATAAAGGGTTGTACTTACATTTGATATTAATGAATTTAAAAATTTTTTATTTTTTATAATGTTATTTAATTGCTTAAAATTATTTGAATTTAAACCCATCAGTTCAGCAGGTAGCATTCCAACTTCAGACAAAACTGAATATCTACCTCCTATAAAATTATTATGATGAATTATTTCTGCTTTTAATTTATGTGCAAGTTGGAAAAGATAGCTATTCTTATTTTCAGTGATAAAGATATTTTTTTCTTTTTTTTTTATCAAGATATTTGAATTAGCAATTGTTTCAACTGTATTGCCTGATTTTGATACAATAATATTTGTATATTTTTTTTCTTTTTGTTTTTTTTTGTTGGCATCTAAATTATTAATGAAAGTAAAATTTTTTTTTTTCTTGTGATTTAAAAAATCATATATAGCTTGTGAACCTAAGGTGGAACCTCCCATTCCAATTATTCGAAAATTTGATGATTTTCTATATCTTTTAATATCTTTTTTATCAAAGCTATTATTATAATTTTTAGATAAGGACAGAATTACAGCATCTTTTTTTTGTAAGAGTAACTTCAGTTTTTTTTTAACAACTAAACTGTTTTTTTTTTTTTTAAAATTTAAAAATTTAATTCCCGATGTTTGCATTAATTATTTTTTTATTTTTTCAAGAATTGATTTTTCAAGTCCACCTTCTGTATTATTAGAATTTTCTATATTTGAATTTTCATTTCCAGATTTATTAATTAATTTTTTTACACTACTTTCTTCATTATTTTCAATTGAACTATTGCTCGGAATTGGTAATTCATTAAAATCAGGTGGCATAACTAGTGGAGCTTTTTTTTCAATTAAAAATTCATCAGTATTATTTTTTGAAGATGACAACCCTTTCTTAATTGAAGTGCAGGATAGAAGGGTTGTACACATTAATATTATTAAAAAAATGGCTTTTGTTTTATTCATGAATTCGATCATTATTATCAATTAATTCCAATAAAATCATAAAAAATACCCCTAAGGATATAAAAATATCTGCAACATTAAAGATAAACCAATGAAATTCACCAATATGAAAATCGATAAAATCTGGAACTGCTTTAAAAAAAACTCTATCATATAAATTTCCTATAGCTCCTCCAAATATCATTGTTAGTGCATATTTTTTATAACCCTCATCTTTAATAATCATTACTAGAACTATACAAACTACTAATAAAATAATTAAAGTTAAAAGATTATACAAATATTCTTGGTTAAACGAAAAAAAACCAAAAGCTATTCCTTTATTCCAAATTAGACTTATATTTAAAAATCTTGATGAAAAAATTTCAGTAACCAAATTTTTATCAGTCAAATAAATTATAAATACTTTTGAAACTCTATCTAATATAAAAATTAATATTATTAAAATAAGACTGATATAAAAATTTTTTGATAAATTTTTTAAAATCATTCAGAATGTCTTATACAAACTTCTTCACTAATTTTCCAACATACTGGGCACTTAACCCCTTTAGCAATGGAAGTTTTTACACTAATCTCTTCATTTTCTTTAAATGAAATTTTTGCTTCAGATGTAATACATAATTCGGAAAAATCTATTCCTTTGGTAATTTCTACGAATTTTTCATTCAAATTAATTTCTAATACTGCTTCTAAACTTGAGCCGATTTCTTTACTGGCTCTTTTTTCTTCAATACTAATATTACAAATATTTCTTACTTTTATTAACTCATTCCATTTTTCTTTTAATTTTTGATTTTTAAAATTTTCTGGAAAATTTATAAATTTTTCAAGATGAATACTTTTATTGCTATCTGACAAGAGTTTAAATATCTCCTCTGTTGTAAAAGATAAAATTGGCGCAAACCATTTAAGTAATGAATTTAAAATTATATTTAATAATAAAATTGTTGATTTTCTTTTTTTGGAGTCTTTGGGGTCACAATATAAAGTATCTTTTCTAATATCGAAGTAAAAAGCTGATAAATCCACAGTACAAAAGTTTAATAATTCTTTATAAAGGTTATGAAAATCATAATTTTTAAAATAATTTTTAAAATTAATATTTAATGAATATATTTTATGAAGCATAAACTGCTCCAGTTCAGGTAATTCATTTGGATTTATTTTTTCAAAATCAACTTCTTCAAGATTATCATTAAGATTTCCAAGTAAATACCTAAACGTATTTCTAATTTTTCGATATGAATCTGCATGTTGATCTAAAATAGAATGATCAATTCTTAAATCTTCTGCATAGTTAGATGAGGCAACCCAAATTCTTAAAATATCAGCCCCATATTTTTTTAAAATATCTTCTGGGGCAATAACATTTCCTAGTGATTTTGACATCTTTAAACCTTTACCATCAACAACAAAACCATGAGATAAAATTGACTCAAATGGAGCTCTACCCCTAGTTCCACATGACTCTAGTAAAGATGAGTGAAACCAACCTCTATGCTGATCAGAGCCTTCTAAATACATTGATGCTGGCCACTTTAAATCCTCTCTTTTTTCAAGTACAAATGAATGAGTGGAACCACTATCAAACCAAACCTCAACAATATCACTTAATTTATCATAATCATCTGCCTTATATTTTTCACCTAAAAATCTTTGTGGACTATCTGAGAACCAACAATCAGAACCCTCTTTTTCATAAATACTTGCAATATTTTCATTGACCTCATCATCTACTAATATTTCTTTTGTTTTTTTATTAACAAAAATTGGAAGCGGAACTCCCCAAACTCTTTGCCTAGATACGCACCAGTCAGGTCTTGTTTCTATCATGGCTTTCAATCTTTCTTTTCCT
>Ga0233434_1004318_pt1 | contig 10968 bp, 15 predicted proteins | sample SI_122_August201_4_FD_182738 | JGI IMG/M metagenome (GOLD analysis project Ga0233434, IMG submission 182738) | Seawater microbial communities from Saanich Inlet, British Columbia, Canada - SI_122_August2016_120_MG | ecosystem: Environmental > Aquatic > Marine > Inlet | place: Canada: British... | reverse complement strand
ATGCAATAGCTAAAGAAGTTGATGGCGATACATATGCATTAACTTCAAATATTTTACGTGGATTGAATCTAAGTGGATTTGCACAAGGATTAATTCCTATTTCAAATACAACAGGTGATGGATTTATAAATCTTGAAGGTGCATTAAGCAGAATTCTCAACTTAGGTGAAGAGGTGGAAGATTGATGGTATCAAAAATTACTGTTAAAGCTCCATCATCTACTGCAAACTTAGGTCCAGGCTTTGATGTGTTTGGATTAGCAGTAGATGCATTATATGATAAAGTGACATTGACTAAAACAAGAAATGGAATTACAATAATTACTAGTGATAATATTCCAACAAATCCTGAAAACAATACAGCAGGACTAGTTGTAAAAAATATGAAGAAGAAATTTAAAATTAAAGATGGTGTTGAAATTAAAATTGAAAAAGGAGTTCCTGCAGGATTTGGGATGGGAAGTAGTGCAGCATCAGCTGCTGCAACTGCAGTAGCATTTGATAAACTATTTGGATTAAAACTGGATAAAAATACTCTAGTAGAATTTGCAGGTTCTGGAGAAAAAGCTAGTGCAGGATCAATTCACTATGATAATGTGGCTGCATCTGTGTTAGGGGGATTTGTAATTGTAAAAACTAATCCACTTGATATAATTAGAATAGAACCTCCAACAAATCTTAGAATGTGTATTGCAGTTCCAAAAATTAACGTTCCAAAAAAGAAAACCAAAGTATCAAGAGGAGTAATTCCTAAAAAAATTAAATTAACTGATAGTGTTTTGAATTTATCAAATGCATCAGGAATTGTTGCAGGATTTATGAATAAAGATTCTGAATTAATTGGAAATTCTATCAAAGATGTAATAGTTGAACCTGCAAGACAGCATTTGATACCAGGATTCCCCAAAGTTAAGGAAAATGCTCTAAAAGCAGGCGCATTTGGGGTAACAATTAGTGGAGCAGGACCATCAGTGATAGCATTTGCAAAAAAATCTTCTAATTTAAAAAAAATAGGTTTAGCAATGTCAAAAGGATTTGCAACAGCCAATACAAAATGCCAAATAATTATCTGTAAACCTAGTATAGGTGCAATTGATAAAAAAAATTATAGTTGAGAATTTATGAAAAAGGCAGTTATTGTTTTTAGTGGCGGGATAGATTCTGTTTGTGCAGTTTCATATTTGAAATCAAAATATGAGTTGTATGGTATTACATTCTCATATGGACAAAAAGCAAATATGGAAATTACTGCTGCAAAATCTTTTGCTAAAAAACTTGGATTAAAACAGCACAAAATCATTGATATTGGTTTTATGAAAGATTTGTACGGTGATTCTAATGTTTTAACAAGTACAAAAAAGAAAATTCCAAGTAAATTTGAATATTCAATTGTAGTTCCAATCAGAAATGCAGTTTTTTTGTCTGTTGCATCAGCATGGGCATATACTCTAAATGCTTCACTTGTTGTGTATGGTGCTCATACAGGAGATAAACACTATCCTGATTGTAGACCTAGTTTTACAAAAAAATTAGAGGCAGCGTTTAATCAAGGAGAAATTGATGGGATTAATTCAAAATTAAGAAAAAGTATTACAATTTGGTCACCTTATCGTGAAGGGTTATCAAAACGTGATTTGTTAAAATCAGGAATAAAAATTTTGGGTGATTCAATTTTTAAAACTTGGAGTTGTTATTCAAATAAAAAATATCATTGTGGAGTATGTGAATCTTGTAATAATAGAAAAATTGCATTTAAAAAAGCTGGAATTGATGATAAAACAAAATATCTTAAATAAATCTAGTAGCCGTTTCGAAGAAACTTTGTTAGAATAAAATTTCTAATTCCAACATACCAAACAAGGAAAAAAATACCTAAAATTCCTATAAACATATAATTTTGTACTTCAGGTGATAACCCTTCAATTGAATCAGTAATTTTACTAGAGGTAACTAACGAAACTGCAATTAAAATTACACATTCGATTGCATACCATGTCCATCCAGGCCATGATTCCTTTGGAATGTGAATATTTGGATGCACTCCCATAATATTTATCAAAAATATTGATTATTTAATTTTTCAGTATATCACATGTAAGAATCAGATGCATGTTTTCTAATTAAAGCCAAAATGCCTTCTTTTTCTTGTGTATTTTCATAAATTCCTCTAAATGCAGATGAAGTCAAAGTTGCATCGTTTCTAACACCACGCATTTTCATACATAGATGTTCAGCATCAGCCAATACTACTACACCTTTCACTCCTTGTGCAAATAGTTCATCTGCAATATTTTTGGTTAGTCTTTCTTGAATTTGAAGTCTCTTTGAATATTTTTCAACTAATCGTACCAATTTTGATATTCCAAAAACTCTACCATTTGGAGAATATGCAATGTGAATTTTTCCAAAAAATGGTAACATATGGTGTTCACACATTGAATAAAATTGAATATCACGTGCAATTACTACATCAGAATCTTCAGAGAATTGTACTGCCAATTCTGAATCAGAATCATAACCACCAAAGATTTCTTTGTACATATTTGCAATTCTTTCAGGAGTCTCTCGTAATCCCTCACGGGTAGGATCTTCTCCAACTTCAATAATTAATTCTCTAACGAGTTTTTTTACACGTTCGTCATCCATTTTATAATTTCACAGAATTTTTCTAGTATTTGAACCTAATCTGATTTTTAGGCAGATAATTTATGGTGCTCCAATGAATTTGTGTAACTGCGGAACCACTTTGACATCAATATAATGTGGATATACAAGATCATACAAATCCAACAAAAGTTCCAATGATGGTTCAGATATACCATATGTAGGTTGAATGATGAATCCATCAATATTTTCTTTAGAAATAATTTTAAAAATTTGATTAATCAAGTCTTTAAAATCATTTAGTTTAGTTTTGGAACTAACAACAATTTTGATATAAGTTATTTTCTTTTCTTTTACAGAAGATTCAAGGCATTTCATAGTGTGATCAATTAATTTGTCATAATGTTTAGAGTCTACAAAATCAGAATCTTTTGTTTTGAATTCAATTTTAACAATGTCAAAAAATGGTAAAACATGATTAAATCTATCAATATCAAAACATGATGATTCAAGGTATGTAGGAATTTTTTTTTCTTGAATATGTTTTGCAAGTTGTGCAACTGCTTGATGTTGAATTAATGGATCACCACCCGTAAAATTGACTTTGTATGTTTGTTTTTTTAATTTAGAATCAATTAGTTGATTAGCATCATCAATTGTATATTCTGTTCCAGAATCAAGTGGGAGTGATTCTTTTGTATCACAATAAAAACAAGTAAAAGGACAACCAGCTAGTCTTACAAAAAGAGTTTTTGTTCCATAAAGAATTCCTTCACCTTCAACTGATGTAAATATTTCAAATAGTCTTACTTTCAAGTAAAAATACTAATTTTTTTCATTATTTATTCAATGAGTTTCTAATGCATTACAGGTTCTTTTGTGTAAAATAATCCAGAAATAAAGAACACAACACCCAAGATTCCAATAATACTTCCAAATAATTCAATTTGATTTTGTAAATTTACTTCTATTGGAGCCCACAACCAGGCCATTAAAGCACCAACTATAATCATTGGGATTCCTACACCTACTGTTATTGCTTTAGATGCCATATTCAAATTCTTTTGAAAATGTATATGAAGCTTATGTTATCTAACGAATTGAATTTTTGATTATTTTTACTAATTTGTTCAATTCTCCAAATTTTTTCTTTACATCAGAAACGTTATCTTCTGAGATTAAAGTTTCAATTTCTCTAACTAGAGAATTAGCCCTTTCAAGTTCAGGCATATTAGAATCAATTAATGGATCCTCTAAAATTTTTTGAATTTTGTTTAGTTGTTTTGAAGCAAATTCTTTAATTCTATCAGATGAAGAATGAGATGAAGATTCACTGATATTCTTTTTAATTGTATGAATAAGGGATTCCAACTGATGAATTGAATTAATCGCTGATTCGATTTCATTGGAATTTATTTGTTGACGTGCCTGAGTGAATAATTCTTCAATTTCAGAAAATTTAATTCCAGTATTATGTTTTTCAGATATTGTCTTTAACTTTTGAAAATATTTGTTTAATCTATTTAATTCACTTTGAAGATCTCTGTCAGATATATTCGATGTTGTTAATTTTTGTTCTGTTGTAGATTCAGACATCATCTTAGTAATTTGTTTAAATGATTTCATTGCTATGAGAAAATTTTCACGTGCTTGTTCTATATTATCAGGTAAAGAGTTTTCTAATGTTAATACACTTGTATGTCCTTTATCATATAGGGATTGAATATCAATAGGTATTGAATCATCAAAAGTTTTTTCTAATTGATTTATAATTTGTTTATCTGCTTGTGTAGCAATACGTAATAAAATATTGAGATCATTTTGTGCATAAACATCACTAATTGATGATACAGTCACTGTTCCAGAAATTAATACAAATATTGTAAATAATGCTAATGCTTTCATTCTTCTTCCTCCATATTCTTTCGCAGTTTTACTAAATTTTGCAAATCTTTTTTTTCAATTTCTATAACACCATTACGTTCTAATCTTTTTACTGCACGCCACATAGTGGTTCTTGGTTGTAAGAATTTTTTACGCAAATCGCTTTCAAGTGCTTGTCCTCCGTTATTAGAGATAAACTTCACTATCTCTTTATCATCTTCACGTAAATCTGGTTTTAATTTAAAAATTGTTTCAGCATCAATTGTTTCAGTTTTTTGTTTTGTTTGAGTTGTATCTTGAACTTGTATTGGTTTAACAATTTTTTGTTTTGCACGAATAACTATAACTCCTATAACAATTGCAACTGCAATTCCACCAATTACATATGAAATATAATCAAAATTAGGTATAGGAATAGTTGAATCTATAGAATCAGGTATTAGTGCAGTTGTACTGAAAAGATAATCAATTTCAGTATCACCAGCAGATAAAGTTAGTTGGTTTTGATCATTAATTATTTCCATATTAATTGGAAGGTTTGTCATACCAACTATTGCAGAATTTTTTGGTAGAAGTAATGTAAAATCAGAAGGAGCATCTAAAGAAAATGTCCAAACTCTACCTTGTTTGGATACTAAATCATGAATGTCATATTCTACAGTAATTACAGATGAACCAAATGTTTCAATTAATGCAGAATCACCTATAACATCAGTAGTGAGTAAAAATCCACTCTCACCCACGACGACAAAATTATCAATAGTATTTCCAAATAATTTAAGTTCATAATCAGTAACAAGTGGATCTACATCAATATCTGCAGAAACATGAGTAGATCCATCTGGATAAATAATTAGATCAAGTACTCTAGGAGAACTGAATGAAGACTGAATTGGCATCACCGCTGCTACAATAATCATGCTAGCTACCAAAAGAGGTATTTTGACCATTGTATCGAGGATACACTCAGTCCTTACAAAAAGCATTCCATCTTCTCGAAGAGACTCTTTCCTATGAATTGGTACGATTTCTGGATTCATTGGATCAATACCTAAGATTCATGCTCTCCACTAATCCCTGAAATCTCTTAAATTCCTGAAAAAATTGAAGTCCTTTTTCAGTAATTTGAAAGACTCTATTCCTGTCATTTTTGACAGATTCTACTAAGCCTGCTTCTACCAATTTCTCACATTTGTCTAGTACTGCATAGTGAGAAAGGTTAGCCTTTCGAGAGATTGCAGATACAATGATTCCATCACGACCACCATCAGCGGTAACGTCTAAGATATCACCCATTATGCCCATTTCGGACCTGTATTGTTGTTTTGACATGCTATAGTATAGAATCAATTAGTTAATGAGGGACATTATGAAACTCCATAGCGGAACACATAGCGGAACACTATTTCATCTTGAAAAAATCTGTATTTTTTACAAAAATGACATAATAAGGAAAAAATTAGAAAAATTCCAGGCGTAAAAATTTGATTATAGAATTGAGACTTTCTTGAAAAAATCATATTTTTCAAATTTTTAGAAAAATAACATGATTTTGAGAGTTTTTTAGAAATTTTAAAGAAATTTTGTATATAAAGAACAGAATGATTCCTCGCTGTTCCTAATCTATGATTTTGATATAATTCTGAATATGAAAAAATCCAGAAAAAGATCATTTGGAGTAATTGTAATCCTTTTGATGCTTGGTACTTCACCACTATCTGTAAGCTATTCATTTGCAGACTTGGAAGAAAATAACTCTAATCTTTTAGAAAATGAAAGATTAGGAATGATTCTTACTGAAAAAGTGGTAAATGGAAAGTTGAAAATTCAACAATATTCTCTACCTGATAAGTTTTCAGACGATGATATGAAAAGAATACCATCATTTGATGAACAGCCATCAAGTTGGGCATATGTGAATTACAAGACACTACATTCAGGAATTGTACTATACGATGGAAAAGCATCAAAAATTGGAGAAGATCAACTGAAGATTTCTACTAATATGCTAAAAGATAGTCAATTTGGGCTCGAATTACATGAAAATTCTCAAAGAAATGAGGATTCTAAAAAGGATCTAAGCTACAAAGTCATTTTTTCTGGAAATATTGTAAATTCAGATTTTGAGAGTGAGAAAATCATTTACTTTGTGAATTCAATTTTATTTCCTGAAATGACTCTAAATGAGAAATTTCTTGAATATGAGGTATTTGGAAATGATTCTTCGAATCAAGAATTAAGAAATTTCAACTGGTGAGAAATCACCATTTCTTTTTTTTATTGACTAAAATCATTCACAAGGTCAGCTTTGAGATTCAAAGTAACTTTTTATTCCCATTTTAGAAATAAAATCATAAAATGTTTGATAAATTCAAGAATGATGAGGGAGGAGAAATGGTAGAAGAAAGACCTGAAGGAAGTTCCAATGCAGGAACAGTAGAAGTTCCAGCTGAATCTAGTCAAATTGGAATTGGAGAATTAATGGGAAAACGTGCCAAATTAGAGGAGGCAATTGATTATGTTGGTTTGATGATTAAAAATCTCAAAGACAAGAGAACTTTACTTGAAAAAGATATTGAAGAAGAATCAGTTGACATTAAAAATCTCAAAGAAAAATTACAAAAGGTCAGTGAATATATCGATGAGGAAAATAGAGGGATTACAGAACTTGCAAACAAAAGAAAGCAAGTAGAATCAGAAGCAGATGAAGTCGGTGTTATAATTAATAATTTACGAGACAAACTTTCAGGTGTTGATAAAATTATTGATGATGAAGGTAGTAGAGTAAAGCAAGTCAAAGAAGCAAGAGATACTTTAGAAAGTTAGATGTTAAGATAAGCAGTTTACCTAAAAGCCCTGTTTTAGAGATAGAATTTGTATCTAAATTTTAGTAAAATTTTGATGTAGTTGCAGTTGATTCACTTGATGCCGAAGGAACTGATGGAAACATTTCTCCTGTAGAACTCTCAGCAACTGCTGCAGCTTCCTTTAGAATACTTTCAGATTCTGCATTAGTAGTTTCATCCATTCCAAATGCTGCGTCACCTGAGAAACTTTCAGTCATAAAGCCTCCAAGCATTTCTGCCATTTGACCAATTTCTTGTTCTGCTCCAGGCATCACTTTTCCAAGAGATGATTTTAGATTTTTCATCAACCCCATTGTTGGCATAATAGCTACTACAGTATCTCCAAGATCATTAAAAGTAACTAATCGTAATTCGATTTGTTCTAATGCTATTCTAGCACTACTCAAAATTTTTGTAACTTTACGTACTTCTGCTAACTCATTACCAAGTACCTTACTAGTTTGAACATCATGGTTTTGTGTTGCATCTACAATTCTTTGAAATAATTTTGCATCACGTTCTTGTAAATTTATTAACATTGTATCTAATTTTTTAATTTGTAATTGTAATTTTTTAATACCTTCTTGAACTCTTGGTTTTAATGCACCTTTAGGCTTGACAGTATCATTAATTTTTTCGGCAATACTTGGTTGTGATTGTTTTGACCATTTATTACTTAAACTAGGCATAAGTTTAATTCCAAAAAATATACTTAATTTCAAGTGTGAAAAATGGTTCACAGTATGTGAAATTTCACTAACAAAAACTAGACATTTAGAATAGACGTATTTTAGATGGATAGATTTTTCTAATTTAGGATATTAGTAATTCACGTACCAATGAATAAGAAAATAATAGTAATTCCAATAATTGTGATATTTGTGGTCATAATGATGAATTTATCATCAGACGAGAACGGTAAAGAAGACGATATTGTATTTCATGTGACACTTGCAGATCCTAATCTATACGTAAATGGGATCTTTACTGATGAATTAAGCCTTGAAAAAGGAGAATATATTTTCAGATTTGTTCCAAATGGAAGCAGCCCAGAAATATTATCAATATCATTAACTAATAACGCATTAAATTTTGATGAGGATTTTAAGCTTGAAGGTATGTCGCATAAAACTGAAATTTCTGAATATTTCACATGGAAATATGAAGGTAAAAAATCATTTTCTATTTCTGAAAAACAAAAAATTTCAATTGCGATCAATCCAAATGGAAATGTAATGGGTTCAGTATCTGTAGATATCATAGAAAATTAAAGGCGTCAACCCCTAACTGCAGAACACTGAGAGATTTCCTCTCTTGGTCAGACGTTAAACGCCTGAGTGCCTTTTTCGTTCTGCGGGGCTACGCAATTTTAGTCGATAGAAATTATATCATTCGACATTACTTATTGTAAGAGAATTAACTATTTAATATTTTATATGAAAATTTATAATAAATCATTATTTTTTATGAAAAATTTTATTCTTAATTTCAGTATAATTGATCTATAAATTACTAATTTTCATAACGAAACTGTTGAGTTTATCAGGAAAAATTGCGTTAGTCACTGGTGGAAGTAGAGGCATAGGCTTCTCTACTGGAAAAATATTATCAGAAAATGGTGCAACAGTGGTAATTACTGGAAAAGATTCTGAAAGATTAAAAAAAGCTGCTAAAAAAATTCCTAATTCTATTGGGATTGTAGCTGATATCAGAAATACAAAAGATGTAAAAAATGTTGTAAGTAAAACAATTGAGAAGTTTGGGAGATTAGATATTCTTGTAAATAATGCCGGAATATTTCCAAAGATAAAACAATTACATGAAATTGATGAAGACGAATGGAATGAAGTTTTGGATGTAAATCTTACAGGGCAGTTTAGATTTACAAAAGAAGCAATTCCTCATTTGCAAAAAACTTCTGGTTCAATTATTAATATTTCATCAGATGCAGGATTAAAAGCGTATAAAGGATTTAATGCAGATGCATATTCTGCTTCAAAAGCTGCTTTAATCATACTAACAAAATGTTGGGCACTTGAGTATTCTAAAAATAAGATTAGAGTAAATTGTATTTGTCCAGGAGTAGTTGATACAGATATGACAAAGCCATTTTTAAAAACTCAAACAGATAAAGAATTTATGAATAATGAACATCCACTTGGAAGAATCGGTCAACCTGAAGAAATTGCAAAGGCAATAATGTATTTTGTATCAGACGATGCATCATGGACAACTGGTGCTGTACTTGCAGTGGATGGAGGGGAATCAATTAAATGAATTCACATGAAATTAATACAACCTTTGGGGATAAAGAATAATGAAAGATAGAAAAGCAAAAGCTAAATTGATAATTCTTTTAGGGATAATTTGGATAATCATTTCTCTACCTTTACCATGGATAGTGAATAATCCACAAGTTTCAGAATCACAGTTTAACATCATATTAGGAATTATAGGAATAATGTCTATTCCATTTATTGTTCTTGGAGTAGCATGGACGTTAAAGCCAGAACTGACAACTTGAGATTTTAATTGAAAGATATTCCCATTTTGGATAGAATTCCTGAATTAGATATCGCAATTAAGGCTGCGAAGGAAGCAGGAGACGCAATATTAGAGATTTATCAAAGAGACTTTGATACACATACAAAAAAAGATAATTCTCCAATAACTGAAGGAGATTTAAAAAGTAATGAAATTATTAAAAAAATTCTCTCAGAAACAGAACATATGATTTTATCTGAAGAAGAAGATGATGATTTAAGTCGATTATCAGAAAATATGATTTGGATTGTTGATCCACTTGATGGAACTTCAGATTTTATTGATAAAACAGGTGAATTTACAATCATGATTGCATTGATTAAAAATAAAAAACCAATTCTAGGTGTAATTGGTTGGCCTACTGAAAAAACATTTTTTGTTGCACAAAAAGGAAGTGGTGCTTTTAGATATTCAAATGATGAATGGCATAAAATATCAGTAACTTCAATTTCAGAACTTTCAAAATGTAGAACAGTGGGATCTAGACATCATTTATCAGATAAAGAGAAATCCTTCATTAAAAAATTAGGAATTGAGGATTTTACAAGTATAGGTAGTTCATTAAAAGTTGGAAAAATCAGTTCTGGAGAAGCAGAAGCATACATCACAACTACAAATAAAATGAAAGAGTGGGATTCAGCTGCATCCTATTGTATTATTTCTGAAGCTGGAGGAAAAATGACTGATATGCTAGGAAATGATATCACATACAATAACAAAAATGTTTTTCATCAAAATGGAATCTTGGTAACAAACGGATTGATTCATAATAAAATTGTTGAAGAGTTTAAAAAATTAGAGTAGGTTTCTTTCTTTAAGAAAGTCCTTTACTTTATTTGCACTATCTGAAAGTGAATCATGTTCTGTATCAATTACTAAATCAGCTTTTTCTGGAGCTTCATAAGGATCATCAATTCCTGTAAATCCTTTAATTTCTCCTTTTCTAGCTTTAGCATACATACCTTTGACATCTCTTTCTTCACATTTTTCAAGTGAGCATTTTACATAACATTCTGCAAATTGTTCACCTGCATTGATAATTTCTCTAGCATTTTCTCTATTCTCAATATACGGAGATACCAAAGAAACTA
>Ga0233434_1004317_pt1 | contig 10970 bp, 10 predicted proteins | sample SI_122_August201_4_FD_182738 | JGI IMG/M metagenome (GOLD analysis project Ga0233434, IMG submission 182738) | Seawater microbial communities from Saanich Inlet, British Columbia, Canada - SI_122_August2016_120_MG | ecosystem: Environmental > Aquatic > Marine > Inlet | place: Canada: British... | reverse complement strand
TGGAATAGCCTTTTTAAAAACTGGTTCAGGGTTCCATCCTTTTATGCGTCAGATGGAGAATTCTGATTCTTATCATGGACTTGTTAATTCTATTAGGGATTGTTCTGCTGTGACTGGTGCATGTTTTATGATTAAAAGAGAAATTTTTGACCAAATTGAAGGATTTGATGATCAATTTGATGTGTATTATGGTGATACTGATCTTTGTTTTAAAGTAATTAAGGCTGGTTATCGCGTTGTTTATACCCCATTTACTAAATTATTGCATGAAGGCTCTCTGACTATAAGAAATTCCAATATTTCACATTTTGATGTGGAAAATCATTTGGCATTTTTAAAAAAATGGCCACATATACAAAATGGTGATCCTTTTTACAATACTAATCTTGATTGGGATTATTCTTTACCTGAAAAATCTAATTAAGCATAAAAAAATCTAGAATACTCTATTATATTCAAAATATCTTAGGCTGATTATGCCTTCAATCAAAGAAGAAATGTGGAAAACAAAAGGAATTTTATTTAGTTTTGCATTTTCTGATTTGAAAGTTAGATACCGAAATTCTATTTTAGGAATTATTTGGAGTATTATTGAACCATTATTACTCTTAGGTGTTTTATTTTTTGTATTTTCTACAATATTCAAATTTGAAATTGAAAATTTTCCAATTTATTTATTATTAGGAATTATAGTTTGGAATTTTTTTAAGAATGGAACCCAACTTGCCCTCAATAGTTTAACTAATCGTTCATCATTAATAACACAAATTTATTTTCCTAGATCAATTCCTGCATTTAGTGCTAGTATAACTTCCTCTATTCTATTATTAACCGAATTAATAGTTCTAGTAATCTTTATGATTGCTTTTGGATTTATTCCTTCGTTAACAATTGTTTTACTAATTCCAATATTTTTATTAGAATTCTTTTTAATCCTAGCAATTGCATTACCTTTATCTGTTTTAAACGTAAAATTTAAAGATACAGAATTTATTTGGGGAGTTATTTTACAAGCTGGATTTTTCCTTACTCCAATTTTTTATCAGTTTGATATGCTTCCTGATTACGTACAAAATATTTTACAATTTAGTCCTATGGTACAAATAGTTACTATGGCGCATCATGTAACGTTATATGGTGAACTTCCACCAATTAATTCAATTCTTTATGCAGTATTTTCAATTTTATGTTTAATGGTAATGGGTTATTTAATTTTTAGAAAATTACAATTAAGAATAGTTGAGGAAATTTAATTGTCTGATATTGCCATAAATGTGAAACATGTATCAAAAAATTTTCAACTTTATCATGAAAAACGAACGTCAATTTATGAATCTATTACTGGATATTTTGGTAGAAAACAACACTACGAAACAATTCAAGTTTTAGATGATGTCTCTTTTGATGTAAAAAATGGAGAAATGATTGGTATTATTGGAAAAAATGGAAGTGGAAAAACAACTCTATTAAGAATTTTATCAAATATTTACAAACCTGATAGTGGCTCTGTGGATGTTAATGGAACCATTATTCCAATATTGGCTCTTGGATTGGGATTTCATCCAGAATTTACTGCAATTACAAATATTGTACAAAGTAGTACCCTTCTAGGAATTTCAAAAAAAAATATCTCGCAAAAAATTGATGATGTATTGAAGTTTGCAGAACTTGAAAAATTTGCCGATACCAAAATAAAAAATTTCTCATCTGGAATGGCAATGAGACTTGCATTTTCTACAGCTATTCAGGTTGATCCTGATATTTTGATTCTTGATGAGGTATTTGCAGTTGGCGATCTTAATTTCCAAAAAAAATGTTTTGATGCAATAATGTCTTTCAAGAAAAAAGGAAAAGCAATAATTTTTGTAAGTCATGATGTTAATCCTATTAGAGATTTTTGTGATCGAGCAATATTTCTAAATCAAGGAAAGATTGAGGTCATTGGAAAGCCTGAAAATGTGATTTCATCATACCTGTCTTTTCTCAAATTAAAAGTACCAAATAATAAAAAATTAGGTACTAACATGATTGAAAAAGAAAAAAATATTTCTCAAAAACCTTTACCTGTTTATTGGAATGAAATAACACAAGTTACTGAATATCTAAATATGCTTACTACTGATAATATGAAACTATCAGGATTAGATGATGTAATAAATAGATTCCAGTCAAAACTCCCATTTACAAATATCCTTTTAATTGGAACTCATGAGTTTAAATTAATAAAACAAATTTTTGATCTTGGGATTACAAAACAAATTGATGTAGTAGATACTAATTTGGAAAATATTAAAAATTCTATTTTACAAAAAGGCTATTTGCCAATTAATTACTTTCATCAAGCATATGATTCAATATCTGGATTAAATAAAAAATATGATGCAATTTTTTGTGGACCTATTGTAAATTATGTCCCTAACCTTGATTCATTTTTTAATTCTATCAACAACATGTTAAATGAGAATGGATTGATCTTTGTTAATGACTATGTTGGACCATCTCAAATGAATTTTTCTGAAGATCATGTGAAAATTCTACAAAAAATAAATTTAGATATTCCTAAATATTTTAGATCTTCATTAATTTCCAATAGGTTGTTTGATTCTAACGCACAATATATGGTTTTTAATACAAGATCCATACAAGAAATATTTTTGAAATATTTTGATTTGGAATTTTCTCGTAATCTTAATGGTGGAATAGCCTATCCTATACTTTTTCGAAATATCAAAAAATTTCAAACTTTAGATGGTGTTAAACCATTGACAAATTTATTGAAACTAGATAAAGAATATTCCGAAAATTACAAAGTACCAATTTTATTTTGGTATGGTGTTGGAAGACTCAAAAAGTAACTTTATCTTATAATGGTTAAAGATATTTATCATATTTAAAATTCTTTAATTTATGCAATTTATATTCACAAAATCAAAAATTTCTAATGTTGTTTTAATAGAACCAAAATTATTTCCTGATGATCGGGGCTATTTTTTTGAAAGTTTTAAGGAATCTGAATTTGCTTCTAACGGAATTACTACAAAATTTGTACAAGATAATTTCTCACACTCAGTTAAAGGAGTTTTACGAGGATTACATTACCAAAAAAATCCTAAAGTACAAGCAAAATTAGTTACTGTATTAAGAGGAGAAATTTTTGATGTTGCAATAGATATTAGAAAAAATTCCCCCACTTTTGGACAATGGATAGGTGAAATCCTTTCAGATGAAAATCACAAATCTCTTTACATTCCGGAAGGATTTGCACACGGTTTTTGTGTGTTAAGTGCAGAGGCAGATGTTATTTACAAAGTAAATAATGAATATTCTCCTGAAAATGAGAGAGGTATACTTTGGAATGATCCTCAAATTGATATTATGTGGCCAATTGATACGCCTCTTTTACATGAAAAAGATTCTGCATTACCTATATTGGAAGATGCAGATATTGATTTTATTTACACTAAAGATAAATAAGAAATTTAAAAATTTAAAATATGAATATTCTTGTTTGTGGTGGTGCAGGATTTATTGGAAGTTCTTTTATTTTAAATTATTTTAAAAATAACCCTAATTCAAAAATTATTAATCTTGATATTTTAACGATTGGTTCTAATCTTGAAAATCTAAAAGGTATGGAGAATAATTCAAACTATAAATTTATCAAAGATGATATTCGAAATGAATCTGTTATTAATAATTTAGTAAAAGATATTGATGTAATAATAAATTTTGCAGCAGAATCACACGTTGATAGAAGTATTGCAAATCCAAAACCTTTTCTTGAGACCAATATTGTTGGAACTTATTCTATTTTAGAGGCCACAAGAAAATATGATAAACAATTCATTCATGTATCTACTGATGAGATTTATGGTGATGCTCATGGAAAATCATCTTTTAATGAAAATTCTCAGATAAATCCTAGTAATCCATATGCCGCAACAAAGGCAGCCGCAGATCATCTTGTATCATCATATCATAGAACTTATGGCATTAACTGTATCACAACAAGATGTACAAATAACTTTGGACCTAATCAATTCCCTGAAAAACTAATTCCAAAAACAATAATTCGTTCTATCAAAAATCTCAAAGTTCCATTATATGGAGATGGAATGCAAATTCGAAGCTGGATTTATGTAAATGATCATGTTCAGGCAATTGAAAACTTAATTTCTAAAGGAACATCTGGTCAGGTGTATAACATTACAGCATATGATGAAATTACAAACAAAAGTATTGTTGAGAAAATTCTTGATATTTTGGAAAAACCTCGCTCTTTAATAGAATTTGTTGGAGATAGACCTGGACATGATAAACGATATTCAATTGATTGCACAAAAATTGAAAACCAAACAGGATGGAGACCTCAATACAATTTTGATGATGCCCTAAAACAAACTGTTACTTGGTATGTGAAAAATCAGTCATGGTGGAAATCATTGATTGATGAAAACACCTTGCATCCTCAACCTTGGACAGTTAATTCATAATGAAATTTCTAGTTACTGGCTCTGCTGGACTAATAGGTTCCAAAGTAGTAACAGATCTGGTACAACAAAATCATACAGTTTATTCTTGTTATCATGATGCAAAACCTCTTCAAGGAATTCAAACATTACTTGATCTTTCAGATGAAATTCAAATTATACAAACTCTACAAGAAATAAATCCTGATAGGATAATTCATCTTGCTGCTATGACTGGTGTTGATTTGTGTGAAACCGAGAAAGAACTGGCAACTTTGATTAACACAAAAGCTACTGAAACTCTTGCAAAACAAGCAGCAAAACAAAATATCTTTTTTCTTTATGTCTCAACTGATTATGTCTTTAATGGGATTGATGGTATGAATAAAGAAGATGATCCCTCAAATCCTCTGGGATTTTATGGTAAATCAAAACTAGAAGGTGAACTTGTATTAAACAAATTGACATCAAGCTGGTGTATTGCAAGAACAAGCACTCCATTTGGAATTCATCCTACAAAGAAGAGTTTTCCATTATGGATAAAAGAAAATTTGGAGGCAAAAAAAGAAATTTCTGTATTAGTAGATCAGTTCACATCCCCTACATATGTTCCAAATTTATCTAAAATGTTAATTGAAATTGCAACTAGACAAATAAATGGAATAATCCATGTCTCTGGTGCAACAAGAATATCTAGATATGCTTTGGCAGAGATGGTTGCAGATAAACTTCATCTTGACAAAAATTTCTTAATTCCTACAAAAATTGATAATATGAACTGGAAAGCACAAAGACCAAAGGATTCTTCTCTAGATGTTTCATTTGCTACTGAAAGTCTTAATGAACGACCACAAAAAATTGAACCAAGCATTGAATTATTTGTTAACGAATTAAATTCTAGTTAATATTTTTAATTTTTTGTTTTTTGAAAAAAATAATTGATACAACAAAAATTATTGCGGCAGCAAGAAATTCAAACAATATCCAATCAGTTCCACTAAAAATAAAATTTTGTGATACTATTGGAACAAAGATGGGAAATTTAGTTACTCCTCCTAGAAAAATATCGAATGACATGTGAGAAAAAATTGCAGCAACTGATATCCCAATTAATCTTAAATCATTTCTACCAAATAGAACTACCATTACACAAATTATGATGATCCCAAATGTTATAGAATGAGCCATCCTTGGAATCATCTCAACTCCTAAAAATTGTATCAAATGATCAAAATCTAAAATTATTGGAAATAATCCTGAAATGATGGCATATCTGAAACTAAAGCTTACAATGCCTGCTGCAATTCCCCACATAATATGTCCTATAATATGTTCAGGTGATACTCCGCTAACTTCAAGTGGATTTCCTACAAGAAATGCATCAGGTAAAATTAAACCTAACAAAGAAAATCCAACTGCTCCACCACCATAGACTAGACTAGTCTTCCCAATGAATTTGATGTTCGATAATATCATCATAAATTTAAACCCAGATTAATCATAATTCAATTTTATCTATAAATTTTGTGCCTAGACATTTTGTAATTATTTTATATTTGAAAATATTATGTTTTTTAACATGAAGGGAATAATTTTACACGGTGGTCATGGAACAAGACTCAGACCATTAACTCATACCGGACCAAAACAACTACTTCCAATTGCAAACAAGGCAATGTCTCAATATGCTCTAGAGGATCTGAAAACTGCTGGAATTACACAAATTGGAATTATAATTGGTGATGTGTACCCCGAAAAAGTAAAAGAGTACTATGGGGATGGCTCTAAATTTGGTGTTACAATTACATATATTTATCAAGATGCACCAAAGGGAATTTCACATGCAATAAAATTGTGTAAAGACTTTATCTGCAATGATAAGTTTATTGTATATTTGGGGGATAATGTATTAAGAAAAGATCTTACTGATTATACAAAAAAATTTACAACATCAAATTCTGATGCAATGATTTTACTTTGTAAAGTAGATGATCCACAAAGATTTGGAATTGCAGAACTAGATAAAGAAAATACTGGAATGATAAAAAAAATTATGGAAAAACCAAAAGATCCACCTTCAAATCTAGCAGTAATTGGAATTTATTTTCTAACTCCTAAAATATTTGATATCATAGATAATCTAAAACCTTCTTGGCGAGGGGAATTAGAAATTACTGATGCACTTGACATGTTGTTACATGATGGAAATAATGTCTCTTTTGATACAGTAACTGGCTGGTGGAAGGATACTGGGACCCCTGAGGATATTATTCATGCTAACAAATTGGTTTTAGATTCTATAGGGACTGAGAATCAATTTTTACTAGATAAAGACTCTAAAATTCAAGATAATATAATTACAGGGATTAACACACAAATTTCTAGGGATTCTTTTGTGACTGGTCCTGTAATTATTGGCAAAAACTGTTCCATTGGACCGGCAGCTAGAATTGGCCCCTATGTATCCATTGGAGATAACTGTACAATTAAAAATTGCAACATTGAGAATTCAATAGTAATGAGTGATTGTTGTGTTACTGTAAAGTCTAACATTTCAGATAGTATCATTGCACATGGCTCTACAATTGAGGATCATGGTATTTCAAAAAAGCAACAATTCCTAGTTGGAGAACGCTCACATCTCAAGATATAGTGATTTTACTAGTTTTAAAATATTTGTGATCTATCAAAACGATAAACCACCTGTAAATGATAAACCAATTACAAACCAAGTGGTTTTAGTGCTATTTGTATACAGGCACGATTGTAAAAAGTCAGTTGATGGAGTTTTGAGTGGTACCGTAAAATGATTTAGTGAAAAATACATATCTGCAAAATGTGTTGGTAAACTATCTTTCAAACGTGTATTTACAAAACCATTAACTATATCAAAACATATGACTACAAATTTTCCTAAACCCTCAAATGATTCCAAATCTGATATGACAAATCCATAGTTTAAAAATTAAAAAATATATTTCTTTTTAGATGATACCATGAAACAAAGATCTGATTTACATAATGGTTATTTTAAATAATATTAAATGAATATTGCATGCATTCCAGCATATAATGAAGAAAATCACATAGCTGATGTTATAAAAAAATCCTTACTCTATGTAGATCAAGTAGTGGTGTGCGATGATGGCTCCACAGATGATACGGCAAACATAGCCAAATCTGCCGGAGCTATAGTTATTTCTCAAAGTAATCAAGGATATGGTGCTGCTATCTCTACACTGTTTGATTATGCTAGGAGAAATAATGCAAAAATTATGGTTACCTTGGACTCTGATGGACAACACAATCCAGAACAAATTCCATTACTACTTGATGCAATTATTACTCATGGTGTAGATGTGTCAGTTGGTTCTCGTTTTTTAGGTGATACTGAAGCATCAGGGTATCGTAAGGCTGGAATTAAAATTATTACATCTGCTGCTAACTATGGAACTAATTTGAAAATATCTGATTCTCAATCCGGATTTCGAGCATATTCCCGAAAGGCAATTAGTACAATTCATCCAACCGAGCAAGGAATGTCAGTATCTACTGAAATTTTACTAAAAATCTCAAACAAGGGACTGTCTCTAGCTGAAGTTCCTATATCCATTATATATGGCCCTGATACATCTGAACACAACTCAGTATCTCATGGAGTTTCAGTACTAATGAATACTCTAAAATATGTCTCCATAAAACACCCAATCAAGTTTTACGGCATCCCTGGATTATTTCTAACAATTTTGGGAGTAATTTTAGGTGGAGTGTTTTTAGATGCATATCTTAATGATCAAGTTGTATTTTACGGATCTTTACTTGGTGCTGTTGTACTGTTTTTACTTGGTGCCATATTGTCAGTTACTGCAATTATCTTATTTTCAATAGCTAATTTGATTCGAGATAGAAATTAGATATTTTTACTTTTATGTTTAATACACTTTAATTCATAAATATATTGTTACATTTATGCGAATTTTTGTTACTGGTGGAGCTGGATTTATCGGGATTCATCTGTGCAAAAAATTACTAGAGCAAAATCATATTGTAACCATTTTTGATAACTTTGAGAATTCATCCCAAAAACATTTCATAACTATATTCAAAGATTCTGTAACTGTAATTTCAGGTGATATTACTGATTATTCTAAACTATCTTGTTCCATGAAAAATCATGATATTGTAATTCATCTAGCTGCTAAAATCAGTGTACCCGATTCCATAATTAATTCCGAATCAACATTTGATACAAATGTAAATGGAACTCAAAATATATTGGATTCATTACTTTCAAATAATATTTCAAAAATTATCTTTCTATCTTCAGCTGCGGTATACTCTGATGGTACATCTAAATTCACAGAATCTAGTAAACTCATTCCATCATCACCTTATGGTGTAAGTAAGATGGAGATGGAGAAAAAAATCAATCACTTTATTGTACATCATAAAATTGACTCTACCATTTTGAGACTATTCAATGTGTATGGGAATGGACAGTCTATAGAATATGCTGGAGTAATTACACAATTCAAAGAAAAAATCAATCAAAATTTTCCATTAATTATTTATGGTGATGGTCAAGCCATGCGGGATTTTATTTACATAGATGATGTGGTTACTGCAATAATTCTTGCTATGAACTCCTCTGAATCTAATACGTATAATATTGCAAGTGGTACTAGTACTAGTATAATTGATTTGGCAAAAATTATGATTACTATATGTGATAAACCCCTTGAGATCATTTTCAAACCTGCACGGAGTGGCGATATTTTATCTAGTGTATCTGATATATCTTTGGCAAAAACTAGTTTACAGTTTACCCCAAAAATTTCTCTAAAAAAAGGACTGGCACAATTTTTATCTGAACAATGAATTTAATATATTACGAAAAATATTCTAGATTGAAATGAAATTACTTCTCATTGGTGTGATTCTTCTATCTGTATTTGTTATACCTGCAGCATTTGCTGAAACTCCATACATTTTTGTCCAAATTATTCACAAGGATTCAGATGGCAATCTTTTAGCATATTTGCAATCAGATAGAGTATCTGATGCAAATTTAGATATGATTAATGAAATGTTAGACCATGAATCTACATTAAGAGATGATCCTATTTATCAAATAAATGGAAATGTATTTCAAGTGATTACTCGTGAGAATACTTTGCATTTTGATTCTTCTCTAATGTATGCTAATACCAGTTTGATACAAGATGTGGATGATGAGCAAGTTATAGTTCTAAGATTACCTCACGATGGTTTTAGAGTATTACCTGGTGATTCTATTAAAGTAATTTGGATTTTTTCTAGGTCTGTTTAATTTTTGGAAATAACATTCCTATCCCTATTGCAAAAAATACTATAACTGGAATGAATCTGTATGGCTGATTTGTCTGGTCTGTAATTCCAGCTAGAATGGGCCCACTAAGTAATATTCCTGTAATTAGTATTGATATACTGTTTGCATGCTTGAATCTTTTTGATGATAAAAATAAACCAAAAATTAAAGGAATTAAGAACAAAACTGTAATGGTGTCTAATCTCATTTGAAATGCAAATGATGTAAAGCCTTCCCAAAATCTTTCTGCCTTAAATGATGTTAATTTTTCTGACTCTTGAGTTCCTAAAAATATTATCCCCCCTACAACTAGTAAAATTACTATACTACTAATTGTGATAATTTTTTTACTATTTGGAATGTCAGAATTAAAAATAAAAAATATCGACATTGGTACAAATAAAGCAGTTAACATTTTACAAAAAATTGATACTCCAAAAAGAATAGGTGTTACAATCCAAACTTTAACCACTATGTATAACGATAAAAGATAAAACAGAATCCAAAAGTTTGAATAAACTGCAGATGTATCAAATGACAAAAATAAATTACTTTGAATAACTAAAATTAATGAAATTAATCCCGCAAGTCTGTTTTTTGTAATTGCTTCAGTAACTAGATATGTTAAAAGTAGCAATGATATGCTTGCAAAAAACGCAATTACTCTAAAGTCCCCAAATATTTTTTCTGATACTAGTAGTAGTGAATATTTCACATGTGGTTCTGCAAGTGAATAATTTTGATTTCCACTAATTGCATCTTCAAATGTAAATCTATTATCTCTGATTGATTCATTTAGTCTTTTTTCCATTGTAATGTAATCATCAAATTTCTCTTTTGTTTCAAATTCTGGAATTATTGCAATTGCATATATTGATAAAATAATTATAATTATTGTAATGGTTACTTTTTTTGAAATTTGAAAAGATATGATTTTTTTAAACGTTTCAGAAATTTGTTTCAGAAATTTATTTCTTAAAAAATACGTACCAAATATTACCCCATTAACTAAAATCAATAATCCTGCCAATGGACCAGTTTGGAATGGATTTTCTTCATGTTGAGAAATTCCAAGTTTTTCCAACTCACTAATTGAGACAGTTTCAGAAATTAGTGCAGGAAACATCACTGAAACGAGACTAATTGTAGATATG
>Ga0233434_1004316_pt1 | contig 10971 bp, 9 predicted proteins | sample SI_122_August201_4_FD_182738 | JGI IMG/M metagenome (GOLD analysis project Ga0233434, IMG submission 182738) | Seawater microbial communities from Saanich Inlet, British Columbia, Canada - SI_122_August2016_120_MG | ecosystem: Environmental > Aquatic > Marine > Inlet | place: Canada: British... | reverse complement strand
CCAACAGGTGATTCTGTGCCTAACCAATCGTAGATATCTACCCATGAGTCACTTTCTTCATCTTTTGGCAATGTTGTGATCGTAGTAAGGTAGTATTAATTTGATGAGTCTAATTTTCTCTTTTTGTAAGTTCGCCAAGGACGATGTGGGATGTTGTCTGGAATTAGACCTTTCTTTACAGCATTATTCCAATCTTTAGTATTTCGAATATTGTATTTTTTTGCTAATTTTTGTATCAGTGGTTTAGCATCTTTAAATGAAAGATAGTTCTTTGCAATTATTCTATATGAAACTTGTCCTGTACCTAATAGATCCCCTATACCTTTCCATTCTTTTAGATAAATTTTGTCAAAATTTGATGGGATGTTGTCTGGTTTCTTCCCTGAAGCAACAAATTTTCTCCAATCTGAATAATTTCTAATATCATATTTTTTTGCTAGTTTTTTCATTTCGATTTTAAGTTCATCAAACGAGAGAAAATTTTCAGAAATTTTATGACTACTAACAGTTCCTGTACCAAACCAATCCCCAAAACTAATCCATCCTTTATTTTTGTAAACCGTGTATGGAGTTCGTGGAATATTCTTGGGGATTTTATCTGTTTTACATAATTCTCTATATTCATTCATTCCAGTTAATTTTAATGAATGAACAAACTCTCGTGCTTCTTCAAATGACAAATATTCTCTAGTTCTTCCCGTATCTAGAAAATCTCCATACCCTACCCATCCTTTATTTTTGTAAGCATAATCGGGACGAGGTGGAATATTTTTTGGTTTATCATTAGATTTAGTATATTTTCGCCACTCTGTAGATGATTTTAATCCTAAACCCTGTGCAAATTTTCTCGCTTCTTCAAATGACATATGCTCCCTAGTGTATCCATTATCGAGAAAATCTCCCCAGCCTTTCCATTCTTTTTTATATTTTTGATCTGGTGTTTTTGGAATATCATTTGGCTTGTCCCCAGATTTACAATATTTTTTCCAATCATTTGTATTTTTTAGTTTTAAACCCTGTGCAAATTTTCTCGCTTCTTCAAATGATCTATACTGTCTATCTTTAGGTGCTAATGTTCCTGTCCCTAGAAAATCTCCCCAGCCTTTCCATTCTTTTTTGTACATGTCCCTCGGTGCTGAAGGAATATCTTTTGGTCTGTTCCCTGATTTACGATACTCTTCCCATCCTGTTCTACTGTGAAAATTCAATGATTGAACAAATTTTTTGGCAACTGTAAATGAACAAAATTTTATTTTTGTGCGGGGAATTTTTGAACCATCATCTGTAATGTTTCCTAGAAAATCTCCATACCCTATCCACCCTTTATTTTTGTAAATTACATGAGGATGACTGGGTATGTCTTCTGGTCTCTCACCTGATTTACAATATACTCTCCAAGAAATACTTGATGTCAAAGACAATGATTGAACAAATTTTTTGGCAACTGTAAACGAACGATACTTTCTATTACGGTTTGAAATTCGTTTCGAACCTAACCAATCAATAATTCCATTATATCCTTGGTTTTTATAAACAAGGTTTGGAGCCACAGGAATGTTATTTGGTTTGTTACCTGACTTACAATAATCTGACCATTCTTTTTGAGTTTTAAGATTTAATGATTGAACAAAATCTCTAGCATTTCCAAAAGAGAGGAATACTTTTTGATTGTTTTGAATCCTTTTTGTCCCTAGAAAATCCCCCCAACTGATCCACTTTCTTTTGTAAGTTGTATTTGGTGCAGATGGTATATCGTCTGGTAGTTGCTTTGATTTGGAAGCTAATCTCCATTCCTTCCAATTTTTAATATTAGATGATTGAGCAAACTTTTTTGCATCCTCGAAACTTCTGAACTTACTTTTCATTTTACTTTCCCTCCTTCTTTCAATCGTTGTTTTTTAGAATATTTCCCATCTGGGAAATTGGGAATATTTTTTGGAATTTTACCTTCTTGATATGCTTTCTTCCAATCTTCCCACGTCAGTATGTTGTATTTTTTTGCCAAATCTCTTGCAATAACTCGTGCTTCTTTGAAAGGCAGATAATTTTTGGATTTTTCAACTACTGATATTGAACCTGTCCCTAGCCAATCACCTACACTTATCCATCCTTTATTTCTGTAAACAGCCTGAGGGTTTCTTGGAATATCTTCTGGATTCTTTTTTGATCTACAAAAATTATTCCATTCATTACCATTTTTCAAATTTAATGACTGTGCAAATACTCTTGCATCATTAAATGATCTAAATTTTTTATTAATGCTGGCAACATTACCCGTCCCCAACCAGTCCCCTGCACTTATCCATCCTTTGTTTTTGTAAACAGCCTGAGGCGTTGTTGGTATTTCATCCGGTTTTCTATCTGACTCACAAAATTGCTTCCAATCCCTCATTGTTTTCAAATTCAATGACTGTGCAAATTCTCTTGCTTTCTTAAATGAAGCAAAACCTGTTCCGAGAAAATCGTTGAAACCATTCCATCCTTTGTTTTGGTATGAGAACCATGGAGCACTAGGAATGTCATCTGGTTTTCTATCTGACTCACAAAATTGCTTCCAATCCCTCACGGTTTTCAAATTCAATGACTGTGCAAATTTTCTTGCACTCTCAAATGAGCGAAATTTTTTAGAACGTTCTTTGTCTGATATTCTCCCAGTCCCTAGAAAATCCCCCCAACTTATCCATTCCTCTTTGTATATTTCGTATGGGTGCGAATTAATGTCATCAGGCTTTTTACCTGATTTACCGTATTTTCTCCATTCATTTGCATTTTTTAATTTAAGAGAGTGTACAAATTTTCTTGTATCTTCAAATCCTCTGTATGTTCTTAGATTTGTAGCTATTCTCCCAGTCCCTAGAAAATCCCCCCAACTTATCCATTCATCTTTGTATTTCTGATCAGGGGCTCTTGGTATGTCTTCTGGAATATTATTTGATTTACAATAATTTTTCCATTCCTTGTACGTTTTCAAATTTAATTTTTGAACAAATTTTCTGGCATCCTCAAAACTTCTAAACTCTTTTTTCATTTTTTCCTCTTTTTTGAATATACATACCACGGTGCTTTGGGGATGTTATCTGGAATTAATCCTTTTTTTACAGCATCATTCCAATCTTTGTTTGTTCTAATGTTGTGTCTTTTTGCTAATTGATGAATCATTTTTCTAGCATCTGAATATGAAAGAAAGTTTCTAGAGCGTTCTTGTTCTGATAACCTTCCAGTCCCTAACCAATCCCCCATTCCTTTCCATCCTTTGTTTTTGTAAACTTTTTGAGGTTGTGAGGGAATTCCTTTTGGAAGCGTATCTGATTTAGTGTATGTTCGCCACTCTTTTTGTCCATTCAGTCTTAGATTACAGACATAATCTCTGGCTTTTTCAAATGTCCAATATTCTCTTTGCCACGTTGCAACTCTCCCAGTACCAAGCCAATTCCCTGAACCTATCCATCCTTTGTTTTTGTAAGTGACATTAGGATTACTAGGTATGTCTTCAGGCATGTTTCCTGATTGACGATATATCTCCCATTCTGTTTTTGATTTTAATTTCAATTTCCTGATAAAATCTCTGGCTTCTTCAAATGATCTAAATTCTTTTAAATTTGATGCAATGGAATCTGTTCCTAACCAATCCCCGTAAGAAATCCAACCTTTGTTTTTGTAAGTTCTCTCAGGAACACTTGACATATCATTTGGGAGTTGTCCTGATTTTGTAAATTTTTTCCATTCTGTAGTATTTTTTAATTTTAGAGAATGCACAAATTTTCTTGCCTCATCAAATAAACGGTATTTCATATATCTTGGTGCAACATTCCCAGTCCCCAACCAATCCCCGTAAGAAATCCAACCTTTGTTTTTGTAAACTTTTGAAGGACTAGACGGAATATCGTTTGGTTTGTTGTCTGATTTACAATATACTGTCCACTCTGGTTGATTTTTCAATCCTAGTGATTGTACAAACTTTTTTGCATCTGCAAAACTTCTAAACTCTTTTTTCATTTCTTCCTCTTTTTAGAATAAATTTTACTTGGGTTAGTAGGGATGTTTTTAGGTAATTTTCCAGACTTTGCAAAATCTTGCCAATCATTATAATTTTTTAAATTATATTTTTGTGCAAGTTCATGGATTACTTTTTTTGCATCCTTAAATGATGCCCATTGTAAATGTTGCACTTGAGTTGCAATGTTTCCATTCCCTAGAAAATATCCCCACGTTGTCCATCCTTTATTTTTGTAAGTACTATGCGGTGCTACAGGGATGTCTAGAGGTTTGTCCCCTGATTTACAATACTCTTTCCATGCTTCTATTGATTCCAAATTTAATGTCTGTACAAACTTTTTTGCTTCTTTAAATGATCTAAAATTCTTGGTTCTCCCAGTACCTAACCAATCCCCCATGCTAATCCATCCCTTGTTTTTGTATTTTTGATTTGGATTAGATGGAATATCGTTGGGTTTGTTGCCTGATTTACAATACGCTATCCATTCTTTACCAGATTCCAAATTTAATGTCTGTACAAATTTTTTTGCTTCTTCAAATGTTATGTATTTTCTATTTCTAGATGAAGGTGTGTCTGTACCCAGAAAATCCATCCAACTGGTCCATTCTTTTTTGTAACTTGATACTGGACTAGCTGGAATATTCTCTGGTTTGTTACCTGACTTGCGATACTCGGTCCATTCTTTGTATGATTCTAAATTTAATGAAGCAACAAACTTTTTCGCATCTGAATATGGGCGAAATTGTTTATTTTGATCAGCTATTCTACCTGTCCCCAAAAACTCCCCCAAAGAAATCCATCCTTTATTTTTGTAAGTATTTTGAGGTTTAGCTGGAATATCGTCTGGTTTGTTACCTGATTTACAATACTCGGTCCATTCTTTTTGTGATTCTAAATTTAATGAAGCAACAAACTTTTTCGCATCTGAATATGGGCGAAATTGTTTATTGAAATTTGCTACTCTACCTGTCCCCAAAAACTCCCCCCAAGAAATCCATCCTTTATTTTTGTAAGTATTTTGAGGTTTAGCTGGAATATCGTCTGGTTTGTTACCTGATTTACAATACTCTGTCCATTCTTTTTGTGATTCTAAATTTAATGAAGCAACAAACTTTTTCGCATCCTCAAAACTTCTAAACTCTTTTTTCATTTCTTCCTCTTTTTAGAATATATTTTCCATGGAATTGATGGAATGTCATTTGGCTTGTTTCCTGATTTACAATATTCATACCATTCATCCCACCCCTTCAACCCTAATGATCTTACAAATTTTCGAGATTCTGATAACGTTCTAAATTTTTTAAATTTACTATGTACTCTTCCAGTACCCAACCAATCTCCGACACCTTTCCATTCTTTTTTGTAAGTTATGTTGGGTGCTGCTGGGATGTTATCCGGTCTTTTACCTGACTTACAATACTCCTTCCATTCTTCCTGACCTTTTAATTTCAATGATTGCACAAATTGTCTAGCTTCCTCAAATGAGATGTATTTTTTAGAAATATCCTTTCCTGAAAGATTTCCTGTTCCAAAAAAATCCCCAAAACCCGTCCATTCATCTTTGTAAATAGTCCACACCGATGATGGTATGTCTTTGGGTTTTTTACCTGACTTACAATATTCTACCCATTCTGTCTGACTTTTTATTCCAATTTCATTCACAAATTTTTTTATTTCAACATATGACCGAAATTTCTTTTTACGAATCTTTGGATTGCCTAAAAAATCTGGCCAACCTTCCCATTCTTCATATACTTGGCCAGGACTAACTGGTATGTTATTTGGTTTTTTACCTGATTTACAATACTCACCCCATTTCAAATAACCTGAAATTTTCAATGATTGTGCAAATTGTCTTGCTTCTGAAAATGAAATGAATTGATTTTTTTTAGTACCAAGCCAATCCCCATACCCTTTCCACTCTTTTTTGTAAATTTGTTTTGGTCTGGATGGGATGTTCTTTGGTTTCTCCCCTGAAACACTATACTTTCTCCATTCTTTTGGTGTTTTTAATTTCAATGTGTGTACAAACTCTTTTGCATCCTCATAACTGATCCAGTTATTTTTCATACTATTACATTGTATTGCAAATCATTATTTTAGATTTATTGGTTTGTAGAGTGGTGGTAAAATCCCATCTTCTTGTCTGTTGATTCTTTTTGTTATATCTAACAAATCTTCTGTCCTTGAGTGAAGATCCCTTTCTAATTATAATACTTAAGTTCATAAAAATAAGATGTGATTAATGGTATGGTATCTTTTTACAGACAGAGAAGATCAAGAAGAGTATGATCTATTGGAGAGAAATAGACTTCGACTTACAAGTCTAAGATCTAAGATAAGACGTGGTAGAGCTGAAAATTGGAATCTTGATGATATAGAAACTGAATTAGATATAATCAAAGAAAGACAGCGTGAATTAAGGCCCCTTGGAGAAAGAATGACAATGCAAAGGCCTCCTTTACTACATAGACGAGTGCGAGTAATAGAATTTGATTAGAAATTTTTAGATTCTATACTCTTTTTTCATTTTGTATCTTTAGTGCTAATTGTTTTTGAGTAACACTCAATAGAATTTTAATTTGTACCTAAATTATTGGGCGCCCAGTGTCCGCTTGGTATTATTGGCGTCCGTTAAATCTTAAAAATCGTGACTATGCCAAAGGACACGCGGACACGGACAGTGTTATACTATATGTCTCCCCATGTGTCCACTTATCCGAATAAAAAAATTATTTTTTGATGTATTTTATTTTATGTAATAAAGTGAACCAGTAAAAACCGAACATGCTTGTCATGTATACTGTGTAATGCTGAGGAATTTGTGGGATTGTCATCTTAGTCATATTTACGATGTCTGTTTGTTATGAGGTCATCAATATGATGATTATTGTATGTTTCATTTACCAACACCAAAACAAAAAGCAGAATTGTTCTTTAGGGTTTTGTTTTTCTTCTATTTTTTCCTGCCCCTTATACCTCCCTTCCGATATTTTCTTTTCTTCTAATCTTTGTTCTGCCAATTCTTGTTTATCTAGTTTATTTTCCAATTCCTGTTTCTCTAAAAATTCTGGAGTTCTCATCATTGTATCTCCTGAAATAAAAGCTGAACCTCCCCCAATATCTCTATTATTTTTAACTGATGCAAAAAAGATTAATGGAGCATCATTAGTATCTGTCCACTGTTTTGGATAAACAGGATTCCATTTTACAAAAAAGTTTCCTTTATCATCTGTTTTTGTATTAATTTTAATTTGATCCTCAACTGTTGTTAATATTATTTCTAAATTAGGAATCATTTTTCCATATTTATCATAACTATTTCCTGTGAATATTACATTTCCATCATCAAGACGAAATACTTGATTGTCTCCCCAATTATTACCATATAATGAAACATGTACTGGATTGCCATTTTTTAACTCACTTCCAAAATTATTGTTAGAGTCATTAATGGAATCGGGACAGCCATCATTATCTAAAATATCATTATATTTTTCTAATAACGTGGGACATCTGTCAAATTCATCTAATATCTTGTCCCCATCTGCATCATGTACTACATCACTAATAGAATCTGCACATCCATCTACATCTTGAGATCCATTGAATGTTTCAGGTTGATTTGGACATGAATCATAATCATCAATTATTCCATCATTATCTGAATCAGGTATTGATTTTTCATCTATGATGGGTTTAAAGACGATAAAAGATCCTAATCCCATTCCGTCATACGATTTTTGGAATTTTTCAGTTCCTCCAAAATATGCTTTTGGTGTCCAAACACTTCCTTGAGATGTGATGGTCGTAGGGTTCTCTCGTGCAACCCATGTAAATTCAAAATTTCCATTTTGATCAGTCACGGCACCCCCCATAAACGGTTCCTGGTGTGGTGGATAATACGGCATCAAGTCATCTAATGTATCTATTTTTGCAAAAGGCACTCCAGAGTAAAGCCCACTGCTTTCATAAAACAACCTTCCTTTGAAAACTACGTCATTACCAATTTTAATTGAAGGAACATTTTCTAAATAAATGAAAGTTTCAATTCTTTCAAAACTATTCTTAGGAATTGATACTGATTGTTCCTTTGATACTGTAATCTGTGAAATCAAATCTCTATAAATTGGAGCATATTTCAAATCCCCATCAAAGTTTACTATGATTTTCCATGTGCCAGACTCATGGAATTGTAACTTAGTTGAAAATAGTCCATCCTTGTCACTAATTCCATTTGCCAATACGAGTATACTTCCACTAGGAGTTATTGCTTTGATGTTTAGTTTTTTATTTGCAATACCTTGATTGGTATCTGGATTTAGTAATTTTCCAGAAATGTATGAATGTGTACCATAACTTGGTTGTGTATTAACAGGATCTATAATGATCGATATTTTAGGATTTTTGTTCGAAGTGTAATCTTCATCATCATAGTTTTTTTCATTTTGAGGAATATTTCGATTTGTAATTTGTAAAGTCATATCACTCACAGTTGATGTGTATTGTAAATCACCTTCAAAGTTTACTGTGATTGCCCATGTTCCAGATTCATTGAATTGTAACTTAGTTGAAAATGTTCCATCATAATTTGAGATTGGTGCAGATAATGTAATTACACTCCCACTAGAAGATACTGCTGTTATCTTTAGTTTTTTATTTGCAATACCTTTACCCGTATCTGGATTTAGTAATTTTCCAGAAATAGATGATGTTTCACCATAACTTGGCTGTGAATCAAAAGAATTCATGGTTATAAAAGTTGGAAAAATAACAGAGCGATAAGGATTCATCATTTTGACTTGTTTTCCACTAGGGGCAGTTACAGTAGTCCAAAGTTCCGGACACTGTTGTTTATCTTTACAGTAGTCATATTTTGTTTGAGTATTATGAACCCAGTCTGCCCAAATTGATCTTGACTGTTGTTCATAACGTAAAATAAAATGAGAAAGTTCATGAGATAGGGTCCATGCATCTTTTTCAGATTCAGTATCTGTTTTTGAAAAAGAACCAAAAACAATTGCTTCGTGATCAAAATCTTCTGAATAATATTGATAATGTCCATATGCATCTTCTTCAATTGCATAGGGTTTACTTGAAAATTGATCTAGAATGATAATTGGTAGAACATAAGGTGAGATATCTCCTGTGAATTCACCTAATTCATTGACAACATCTCTATTACTAACACATTCGCCTTTAGTTTGAATTATTTTTACATCAAATTGTAAAAGATATTGAAGTGTTAACTTTTCATAAAATTCTAATGCTTTTTTATTTCCTGCAGAACAACCAAAATCATATGATGAAATGAACCAATGTTTTATCGTAATAGTATCACTTTGAGCAAAAGCAACTTCTGTACCAATAGGAATTAACAAAATAAATACTATTGCAACAATTATCCCTATTTTCATTTCTTTTTTACTTTGGATTTAGTTAATACTCTTTTAGGTTTTTTTAACTGTGTTTTGAATTTTGGTATTGCTTGGTCTTGATACCATGTAATTACATCATGACAATCACGACACACCATCATTATTTCCTTGTTACATTCCTTAACATGATGATCAGTAAGATTACGTTTAATTTTATTACATACCATACATTCTCCTACTCTTGTTTTAACCATGTTTCAAATAATTTGGTGTGAACTTAAGCTTATTGGAATCTAAAATTAATTATTTTCCTGTCTGGCAATCCATGCCATGATTTTCTCATTGTCTTCTCGTAGTTTTATGTTGTCTTCTTTGACTTTTTCAATTTCTGATTTCTCAATTTCAAGTTTCTGAATTTTTATTTTGTTCTTAAAATCTTCTCCAATTGTAATTTTTGGCTCTAACTCGATATATTTTTCCAGTCTGTCCTCCCCACTCAATCTATAATATTGCTCAAGGTATCCGCTATGACCAATTAATGCATGTGCGTACTCTAAACCATGAGTGTTAGATGCATGTGTTTCAAAAAATGCTCTAAAGGAATGTAGTGTTATTTTATGTAATGTTGAATTATCATATTTATCATCTAACTCTGTTTTCTTTCTGAGATTCCAAAAATTCAGAATTTCATTGTCTGCTGCTTTTCTAATGTCTTTATTTGAAGTGAAAATTAATTCATCCTGATTCATCCTTTTGATTATTGGTGTTAGGTAGTGTTCTGCCTCTTTTGATATGTATGTCTGACGTTGAGTGTTCTTTTTTGTCAACTTTGCAGGAATTGTTATGCATATTCTGTCTTGTGAGAAATCAAAATCCCTTTTCTTTAATCCCAAAGTTTCCCCTATCCTCATCCCTGAACTAATTAGCACTGTATAGAGTGCCTTTCTTTTTGGTTTAGCATAATCAATTAATTTTTTAATCTCTGAATATGTTACGGCGTATTTCATATTTTTAGGATCTTGTGGTAGAGTAATCCCACGTCGTAAATTGTAATGATTTATCTTCAACTGATGATATGCAAAATATTCCACTGCTGTTTGGTAGTATGCCACTGATGTACTGGCTTTAGACTCTTCATGTTTCCAGTGCAAGTATTTTTGAAATAATTCTATAACTATAGATTCATGTCTTGATTCTGGTAGTTTTTTTATATCTTCAATTACTTGCTCTGTTGAATTTTTACCAAACTTTGCAAAAACAAATTTATCAAAACTGTGCAATGCCCCTTTGCAAAAACTTACAGTACTAGTTGATTTTGATTTGTTAAACTTGTTTGTTAGAAACTTGTCTCTGGTCCTTTCTACATTTAGGTATCCTAGATCATCAATTTGTTCCTTCTCGATCATTTTATGATCAAACATACGTGAAACCAGTATTAAAGAAAAACTAACCCTTTAGAAAACTACTTGATTATCTTTCTAACTCTTTGATTTTTTGTGCAGTTATTTCAGCTGCTCTTTTGCCTGAATATAACATAGAACCAAATGTTGGGCCCATTCTTGCTAGCCCATGTGTTTCTGTTACTGACATGCCTGC
>Ga0233434_1004311_pt1 | contig 10978 bp, 12 predicted proteins | sample SI_122_August201_4_FD_182738 | JGI IMG/M metagenome (GOLD analysis project Ga0233434, IMG submission 182738) | Seawater microbial communities from Saanich Inlet, British Columbia, Canada - SI_122_August2016_120_MG | ecosystem: Environmental > Aquatic > Marine > Inlet | place: Canada: British... | reverse complement strand
AAATGATGGCTCAATATTATGAATCAGATTATGTTAAATCTTCTCAAAAAAGAATTAAAAAAATAGTAGTTAATCATATTGCAGAATCAAGAAACACTATGCCATTTATTTTCTTTCAGCCTTGTGATGCATGCATTGGTCCTTCTTCACCTACAAGGAAATTAAATGATAGATATGCTAATTTTGCAAAAGAAAAATTTCCACAATTGTATCAAAAAATAATTGATGAAGGAAAAAAAGACGCAAAAGCATTTAGATAATACATCTTAAAAATTATTTTGAATTATAATTAAATTAATTACGGATTCATCATCTCAATTATAATTTATGTTTCAAAAAAATTAAAATGATTTTTCAGTGTCGTGGTATTAAAACATCTCTAGTACTTTTTGTACTATATCGCCTTTAATATCATAAAAACTAATTTTCTTTCATCATGTAATTTGCAGGAGAAGTTCTCACAATAAATCCACGACTAGAAAGACTCTGAATAGACCTACGAATTGAATGTCTCATCTTAGTTTCATCCTTATCTGGAAAAGAATCCTTTGTTTCCTCATAAAGTTGATTTATGCTTAATTGATGAGATTTCTCTTTAAGGAATAATTGCTCTATTAAAGATGTTAACGAAACAGCCATAATTTAGTGTCAATTCAAATCTATTAAAAGATTTTTTATGGTCTAAAATAGAAGAAGAAAACACTTGAGTTCACATACTAATTTACATTGTAAAGTTGAAGGAGACATTCCAATAGATCTGAAAATACCTAATCACAGTTCAATTCTAGTTATTAGTAAAAGTCAAAGATATCTCACACATGTATTTCACAAATACCCTGCAAAGTTCATCCCAGAATACCCACGATGGGCAATTAAAAAATTTGCAGGAGATAAAACGAATTTAATATTAGATCCATTTTGTGGAAGTGGAACTTCCAATGTAGAAGCAAAATTAGCTGGATACAATTCATGTGGAATTGATGCAGATCCATTGGCCCGACTTTTGACAAAAACAAAAACAACAAATCTAAATGAAAAAAAACTATTAGACATCAAAGAATCAATTCTAGATAATATCCATAAAATAAAAAAAGAAAAGAAAATTCCTGAAAATTATAAACCATTTGAATTATGGTTTAGACCAGATGTTGTACAGGAATTACTAGGTCTTAGAAATATAATTAATGAAATTTCTGATAAAAAAATACATGATTTTTTATTGATTTGTTTTTCTTCAACTATTCGTAAAGTGTCAAATGCAGATCCACAACTGGTTTTACCAAAAATTTCAAAATTTATGAGAATTAAGGAAGAAAACGGAAGAACCATTGATGTTACAAAAACATTCTCTAAAGTTTTAGAAACAAACACAAAGGCAATTTTAGATTTCTCAAAAATAACAAAATCAAGCACGAGTGTAAAAATTTTAGGCACAGATTCAAGAAAAATCAAGGCTGAAGATGAAACATTTAGCCTTGCAGTAACATCTCCACCATATCTTAATGCCCATGACTATGTACGGGCACATAAACTAGAATTATTTTGGCTTGAACTAATCAAAGAAAAAGAGGATCTCGGAAAACTAGATAGAAAATACATTGGAACTGAGAAATTCTATGTAAAAGAATATTCTGATATTCCCCAAGTTGGAATTAAACAATTAGATAAAAAAATTAAATTGATTCAAAAGGTAGATCAAAAACGAGCATTTATTGTTGCAAAATTCTTCTTAGACATGCAAACTCATTTAGAAGAAATTCACAGAACATTGCAAGATAAAGGACATTACGTAATGTTTGTAGGAAATAACATAGTAAGAGGAAATGTAATTCCCACACACCAATATTTATCAGATCTAGCAAAAAAAAGTGGTCTAAAAACAGAACTACACTTTTCTAGTCCACTGATCAAAAGAATGGAAGTACAAGCTGGTAGAAAAGACTCAGGTGGGTTTATTGCAGATGATCAAGTTTTAGTATTTAGAAAATGAGTAAAATGACTGAGCAAACAACACTTGCAATGTATTCAGGTAAAAAATTAAATAAGTTAATTCCGATTCATTCAGAGAAAAGACTTTCACTTTCACAAATGATAAAAAAAACCGAAGAGCGACCTTGGAAAACTGGAGAATTTGCTATGCAAAACTGGGGAAATTGGTTACATCACATGTCAGCATATGTTGGAAAACTAAAACCAGGTATGGCTCATTGGTTAATTCGAGTATCAACAATTCCAGGAGATACCGTTTTAGATCCTTTTTCAGGAATCGGTACGGTTCCATTAGAGGCAGATCTAATGGGGAGAAAGGGGATAGGGATTGATCTTAACCCGTATGCTGCTGCAATCTCTAGAGCAAAATTTGATAGAAAATCTCTAGATCATAGAATAAGTTATTTGGAGAATTTGAAATTAGATACAAAATCAATCAAAACTAAAGAGATTTCGCCATTTATCAAGCAGTATTTTCATGAAAAGACACTCAAAGAGATTTTTGCTCTGAAACAAATTCTAATTGATGAAAAACAAGATTTCTTGCTTGGATGTCTGATAGGCATACTTCATGGGCACAGACCAGGTCACTTGTCAGCCACAACCAGTCTAGTCATTCCATTTGTGCCTAAAACCAAAGCAGAGTACAGAGAAGTAATCCCCAGAATGATTGAAAAGACAAAGAGAATGTATCGTGATGAAGTTCCACTAAAAACAAAAACAAAGATTTACGAAAAAGATTCCAGAAATAAAGTTCTAAAAAACGATACAGTTGATGCCGTAGTTTCCAGTCCCCCATACTATAACACACTAAACTATGTGACAGACAATAGATTGAGAATCGCATTTTTAGGATATGATGAAGATGGAAGATCAAATCTTGATGATAAACTAATTCAGCACAGAGCAGACTATCTTGAAGACATGAGAAAAGTTGGCAAACGTCTCAGAGATTGTATAAAACCTGATGGGTATTGTATTTTTGTTTTAGGTGACATGCATTCTGGTAAGAAAACTATCAACACAGCACAAGACATTGGTGAAGTTTACAAAGAATTAGGATTCAAAGTTCATGAAAATATTGTTGAAGACAAAATGCCTGACAACAAATCTCATCCAAGTTCGTCAAAACGAAGAAAGAATGATAGAATTTTGTTTATGACTAATAAGAAATAGGTATCGTTTAATTTTATACTTTTAATGAAAATTTACCTTCTACCAATCCTATCTTTAGATCCTTGCATAATTTTTTCAAGGTATCTTTATCCGCAGCATTTGGCTTTTCATCTTTGGAAACATAACGTTTTCTCAAATTTTCAAAATTTTTCTTTAGTTTTTTTTCATCATTTTTAAAATCAATATCATCCAAAGTAAGAAGACCTAAGTTTTTATCATTGACAATTGCATTCCACTCTTTTTTATTTCCAGAAGATTCAATTTTATCATAATCTTCTTTATTCATTCTAGGTAAAATCAAAAACGTCTTTTTAGCTGTAATAACTTGTACATCCTGCACATTACCTCTAAGAATATGTCCATTTCGGAATGTACCTGCATTTTTTGAATCTTTTACCATTCCAAATGCTTTTGCATCATGGCTATGAATTTTAGCTGCATGTGTATCTGAAAATTTACCATTACATGTTTGTAATTTTAATACAGTTCCATTTTTTGGAGGGTTAATTTCTGCTGTCTTTTTTAGATAGTCTTTCAAAGAACCACGAGTTCGCATCTCACAAATTATTTTATTAATTGTTTCATCCAGATCATATTCATTAATTCTTTTTTCATCTTTGGTTTGTTTTGTATCTTGATTTTTTATTGCTAATTTATAGACAAGATCAATTAAAAGTTCTTTATCATATGCATCAATTACTAAATAATATCCTCCGCTTTTTTTGAATTTTTCTGTACGAATTAATGCAGCTATGAGAATCTCTTGAAACCATCTAGCTTTTTGTACGAATGTTGGTTTTGATTTTAATTCTTTTGTATCATGTTTAAAATATTCAGAGACTTTTGGCATAACAATTGCTCCAATGATCTTTTTTTCTGCCAAATCAACAACATGACCTACTTTTGTTTTTTGTGCATCACCAATATTACCAGTTTCAGTTCCAAATGTTCCTTCAACTACTAGTACTGGTTTTGCTTTGGTTTTTTTCTTATCCGGATCGTGTGGATCAAACCAATGTTTCTCCAAGTACCATGCAGCATCATTAGCTCCTGTAAGGTCACCAGATGGTGTATGGAATGTCAATCCACCACATCCCCAAATTTTTTCATCATCTTCACTTTCATCAAAAACTCTCAATAGTAATGGATTTTTCAATCCTTCATCTTTCAGTTTTTTTGTAACTTTTCTTTGAATTTCTCGCATCAAATATTTAACACGGAAATCAGATCCATATGCCATTTACATTTCCCCCCCTACAAATTTTATCAATTCTTCAAAATCCCATTGCTTCACATATTCAATCAATTGTTCAGACTCAGATTTTTTTGAATCTTTAATGTCACATTTGGATTTAATTTTCTCTAACGGAAGATTAGCTAATGCATATAATTTAATATAATTTAACAAAAACTCCTCATCATTTTTTATTTTTTCTACATCTAATTTTTCACCGAATGGTATTGGATCATATTTAATTTTCAATTTATCATCAAATCGAAATTCTCCATAATTATCACTGGGAGTTTTGGGTTCAGTTTGTACTGTTATTGAAAAGAGATGTTTGGAGATTTTTGCATTTGCATATTTATTTAATTGATCTTTTGCATCATATGGAGTTCCAATCTTGGCTTCACCAATATTCATTTCATACTCCATATTAGGTTCAAGGGACTCATATTTTTTATTAGAAATGAAAGATTTTGCAGCTGAAATTTCTGGAAGGCAGCATCCCCCATCAATTAACTTGTATTTGGATAAAATCTTCATATGTTCATCTTTTATTTTATATGCCGCAAAGTCAGGTATTCCACGATTATTTTGGAACGGTACTTGAGTTTCGGTTAAGTATCCCTCACGATTAAAATATTCACACGCAACATACTCTAGGAAACTTTCTTTTTGTTTGTTATCTGTTCGAACAATTGTTAGAAGGTAATTTTCAGGTTTCATTTTTTCTTTTATAATCCGTTTGTACACTTTTCTTTCAATTTCAGATCTTGATTCCATTCCTTTAGGATCATATTCATAAAAAATAATTATTTTTTTAATGGTTTTAAAAAATATTGACCTGAAATGTTTTTTCATGTAAATTGATGCGTTTCCTTTATCTAACAATAATGTCTCACGATCTCTTTTTACACCAAATAATCCTGGACAGTAAAGATAGTAATTTTCGTTTAATGAACTTCTATGATAGAAAACTTTGAGTTGTTCTTTTAGTGTTGCACCATATTCATCTATCAAAAAAGGTGATCCTTCAATTAGTGAATATCTGAAAGCATCACGAGATGACATTTGTATTGCTGGTTTTCCAAAGGGGTCTGTGACTTTCTTAAATCCAAAATTTTTGTTTAAAATTTCAATCATGGAGGGAATGTCAAGTTTGATTTTTTTTGGTTTTTCCTGTTTTACCACATCATTTGTTCATGATAATAAGCTATAAGCATTTCGAAGGAACAGGCACAAAAAAGTAAAATTTACGCCTAAATTATCTCATAACTTTGAATTTTTTCTGATAAAGACCCCACTTTAATTCCAAACAACATTTTTTTAATTTATCAGAATCTTTTTCAGGTAATTTTGCATCAAGATCAATTCCAACTTTTCTTATTCTTTTGAATTCTTTTTGTAGAGATTTATCACTACCAAAATCAATGTCATCCACAGTCAAAATATCAAGTTCTTTATTTTGAATCAAATTTATGAATTCCTTTTGTCCTTGTGAATCACCGTGATTGTCATTTAATTTTTTTATATCTGTCTTATCCCATCGTGGTAAAATTAGAAATACATTTTTTCCAGTAATCTGGTTTAATTCTTGAGCATTACCTAATAATCTATGACCATTTCTATGTCTTTGTTTTGCTTTTAGATTCACACCAGTAGTAACTCCAAATGCCTTTACATCATCACTATGGATTTTTCCAACCCATTTTTCAGAAATGTTTCCGTTTTTCATTGGCAAATCAAATATGATCAAGGGGTAATCAGATCTTTTAGATTTAAAATAGAAATCTTTTGAATATTGTTCAACATACAAAGACATTTCTGACATTATTTCATGTAATTGTTTTTCCATATGCTCTTTATTTTCAGAATTATTTTCTAATTGTTGTTTTGCAAGGGCATAAACCAATTCTTCTAACTGTTTTTTATTATAAGCATCAATGAACATTGTTTTACATTTCCATTGATTTGATAAAGAAATACTTGCCATGACCAATGATTTCATCCACCACCCATTTTGTACAAAAGTAGGCGGGGATTTTTTTTTATTTTTTCCCGAAGTATAATATTCTGCTAATTTTGGCATCAATATCGCTGAAAGGATATTTCGCTTTGGAAGTTCAAATATGTGACTTAATTTTGTTTTTTGTGCGTCGCCAACATTGCCAGTTTCAGTTCCAAACGTTCCTTCGATGACCAGAATTGGTTTAGATTTGGATTTTTTCTTAGATATTGGATCCACCCATGTTTCTTCCACATACCAAGCCCCATCTCCCGAACCAGCCTTTTCACCATCAGGAGTAGTAAAAGTTAATCCACCTTTATCCCACATCATATTATCGCCTGCATCCTCATCAAAAACCCTTAATCTTAATGGATTTACATGACCTTCTTGGTTGATTCTTTCTGTAACAATTCTCTGTACATCTCTCATCAGATATTTTACTCGAAAATCAGAACCAAATGCCATTACTGTATCTCCTGTTCTACAAAATCCACGATGTCCGAAAAACTTGTCTTCATGACTTTTTGTATCATCTGTTCTGATTCACGTTCAGTTTTTGATTTAACAAATTTTTCCTTAATTTTTTCTATAGAAAGATTTCCCAAGAGGAAAAATTTAATGTAATGTTCAAAAAATATTTTATCTTTTTTCAAGAGTTTTTTGTCTATAGTTTGTTTAGGACCTGGAACATAATCGATCATATAATCATCATCAAATTTTAACAATCCAAAATCAGTTTGTTTTTTTTGTTTTGCAAAAATTTCAAAAAGATGTGAAGCCAACCCTAGTTCTTTGTGAGTGCATAGTTGTTTGGTTGCATTAGCATTAGTTTTTGCTTCGCCAATAACTACTTCATAGTCGATTTTTTCGTTTGAAATTCTCCCTTTGTTTGAGAATATACATGCAGTAGAAATCTCACTTATTGGACAAGCAGTTTCAATGAACTTTTTATCAATTAATTCATCAATTAGAGGCGTTTTATACGCAGCAAAGTCAGGAACCCCTTGATTATTTGCATATGGAACTTGATTTTCAGTTAGATATCCTTCTTTGTTGAAATATTGAGAAGCAACAAACTCTAGAAAACTTTCTTTTCTAGAATTACTTTTAGAAACTGTAGACAAAAGATATTCAGATGGATCTTCTTTCTTTTCTTTGAGTTTTTTATGAAAATCCCTTTCTACTTCTGCTTTTGATTCCATTGTAGTTTCTTCATGAAAAATTATAATTTTATCTCCATGGAACATTGATGGAAATTTCTTGTCTAGGTAGTAAGGTGAATTTCCTTCATCCAGATAGATCGTGTCAGAAATACGTTTAACTCCAAACAAACCCGGAGTATAGTATACAAAACCATCATTTAATGAACTTCTGCCATAAAATACTCTCATTTGTTCCTTACATGTGTAGCCATACTCTTGAGCAAGATATGGGGTTCCTTCAATCAATGAATATCTAAAAGCATTCCGAGCAGACATTTGTATTGCTGTATTCCCAAAAGGATCTTTAACTTTTTTAAATCCAAAATTTTTGTGTAAAATTTCAATCATAGAATCTTTGTTTAGTGTGATCACAATTTGATCTTCATAATGCTGGCCATAAGGATTATGTACAAATAACATTATATGAGAAAAATTCGTGCCTAGATTAGTAGAGAAAAGCAATTGTTTGAATTCATTTTTGGATGTATCAATTTATCTGAAATTGTGACTTGAAAATGTCAAACAATTATTTAATGCAACAAGTAATGTAATTTTATTGAAGTTTTGCCCCAAATGTGAGATCAAATTAAAGAAGAATACTCTAGGTTTGCAGTGCTCTAAATGTGGTCATACAGAAAGGCAAGAAGAAAAACAGAGGAAAAAAATCACAGATGATGAAGCCAATTTTAAATGCCCTGCATGTGGAGAGTTATTTGATACAGAACATAAATTTAAACAACATAAAATGAGAGAGAAAAATAAAAACACACCAGGAAATTATTATGGATATGGTAAGCCTAAATAGAAAAAACCAATCGGGGTAGAAAAATTAGAGTTGAATAGATGTGATTGGGTAGAAGAAGGAATTCATCAAAAATATCACGATACAGAATGGGGTGTTCCACTTCATAATGACAGAAAACTCTTTGAATTTTTGTTACTTGATGGCGCACAGGCAGGACTTTCGTGGAAAACTATACTGAAAAGAAGAGCAGCATACAAGAAAGCATTTGATAATTTTAATCCTAAAAAAATTGCCGATTATAAAAAAAGTGAAATAAATTCTCTTATGAAAAATAAAGAAATTATTAGAAATAGACAAAAAATAGAATCTTTTGTAAATAATTCACAGAAATTCTTAGAAGTAAAGGATGAGTTTGGTACATTTGACAAATACATTTGGGGGTTTGTTGATCATAAAATAACTAAAAACAAGTTCAAAAAGTGGGAAGACATGCCTGCTACAACTTCAAAGTCTATTGAGATGAGCGTAGATCTTAAGAAAAGAGGATTCAGTTTTGTGGGCCCGATAATTTGTTATGCTTTTATGCAAACTGTAGGAATGGTAAATGATCACATTACATCTTGTTTTAGATACAAAGAACTTTAGAACTAGAGACTGTCAAACAAATTAGGATTTATAATACTAGAGAATTAAAAAATTCCCAGCATGGATTATGATGATTCTAATTCAGTTCAAAAAGCACTGTCTCAAGTTGTAAGTTTTGAAGATATTGGAACTATGTGGAAAGGCTTTGCCACTAAAAATGAAATAGAATCTAATTTAGAAGATAATTCACAGAATAACAAATCTGGAAAATCATCGCTTCTGCCTCAAAAAAGAGCCAAACCAAGATCATGTGGAGATATAACGCAGTCTATAATTCAAATAAACAAACTATCAGTCACAATTTCTTCTGATACTAATGAGGATGAACCAAAATCTGACTTGAAAAAACACTTGCAAGAAATGGATGAACTTGCTTCCCAATTGCTACTAAAAGTAATAAAAAAATATAAAAAAGAAATTTGCTTAAACGAGGAATTTATTAAAAAATACTCCTTTTATTTTCTAATTTCACTAAAACTTTTAGAAAAAATAAACGATAAAAAGAAGCGCGGTATGTTAGATATTGCAGTAATTTCTGGTTTCAATGAAATGATGGTAACGGATAAATCATTTCAAAATTATAACAATGAAGAAAAGAAAGAAATATTTTTGTTATTAATTGAATTAGCAAGAGAATCTGAGATAAATCTAAACATACCATTCAGATTTGATGAAGAAGCAATTTTGCGAGAATTTGACACAATTATTTCTGATTGCCTGCATAAAGCAAATCCCACTGAATGTTTTGCAGATAATTTGAAGAAATCTAAAAATTATTTTACCCCTGAATTTTCAAAATCTTCGGATTATCATTTGTTGACAGAATTTTTACATCAAAAACTAATGCGAATTCCCATAGAACAGAGATTTGAATATTGTAAAAAATACATGTATGAACTTGAAGAAAACAAAGATTTGGATTCAAAATATGATGCACTACGTTATTTCATAAAAAAAGATTCTGAAATGCAAAATCAAGTAAACTCGGAATTACAATTACTAAAAAACCCTCATAACATTGAGGCAATTAGAAGAATTTTGTCGGAAGTATCTTATCAGACTTGAATTAATGTAAGAGTTAAAGCATGTTGCTCAAAAATTTAACGCCTAGAAATTAAGTATAGTTAAACATCACATTACAAATATTAAGTGTGGTTAAACCTCTAAATATCATAATCTTACTAACTGTGCATGGTACGAAAAATAACAGAACTTGAAAAAGTTCTAATACAAAAATCAAAACCACCTGATAGAACAAGCCATTTTTTAGACAAGGCTGTAAAATTAGGTCTAGAAAACAAATATGCAGAATCCATTGTATGTTTAGACAGAGTGATTAGGATCAATCCTAAACTTGCTATTGCTTGGTACTATAAGGGAACTGCATTAAATGCATTGGGTCAATTCCAAGAAGCAATAATCTGTCTTGAAAAGGTACATCGGAATTGGTGTGAAGCATGGAATCAAAAAGGTATTGCATATGCAAATCTGAAAAAATATTTTGAAGCAATCACATGTTTTGAAAAGGCAATAAAATTCGACACTGACAATCAGAGTGTATATGCAGAAAACAAAGCCCGTGCAATAAAGGAACTGGAGGAAAATAATGTCTGATGTTTTTTTTGAAGGCGATTATCTGCAATTGATAAAGTACGAAGAAGAAAATGCAAAGGGCATCATAATTGCATGTGGTAATACCCACCTCTTTTTGGACTACAAGACAGTTGCAGAGCTGCTGGAGGGATTAAACAAAAATTCCTACGAGTTGTTTAAGACCAGAAGAGAGATGTTTCAATGAGTCATATCAGACCTCATACCAAAAAGGTTCAGATATGTTCAACGTCTCCCGGGTATCCTGTTTATTGTCCAAAGTGTAATTCTACTAACGTTCTAATCTTCTATGATCCTCGATTAACACCTAGATTACAAACTAAATGGGACAATTTGATAGATGAAAAAAGGATTTTACTTGAGAATAGATGGAACAG
>Ga0233434_1004309_pt1 | contig 10979 bp, 10 predicted proteins | sample SI_122_August201_4_FD_182738 | JGI IMG/M metagenome (GOLD analysis project Ga0233434, IMG submission 182738) | Seawater microbial communities from Saanich Inlet, British Columbia, Canada - SI_122_August2016_120_MG | ecosystem: Environmental > Aquatic > Marine > Inlet | place: Canada: British... | reverse complement strand
CAATCATTTAAAGAGTTTTGGAATTCAGATGAAAAGAAGCTTGCTTATAATTCACTCAAAGCATCAGATTGTGAAAGATGTATGTTTAATGCCAAGAATAAATTTATAAATTATTTACTCACAGAAGATCCGGTACACGTTAATTTTGTGTGATATTCCCATAGATCAAATGTTGTGAAAGTTAGATTGTATTAAAGTTTGATTATTACAAAATATATAAAGATGAGGCGTTTATAAGTGTCGGTTAATTTTACAATATATTTATGAAAATCGATAAAATTTCGTTTATTATTCCTACAATGGACCGTGAGTTAGATTTACATATATTGCTGTCTAGTATTGTTAAACAAACACATCAACCAGATCAAATTATTATTGTTGATGGCAGTTTTGTAGAAATAAAGCATATTATTAAAGAATTTCCCTCTCTAAATATTGATTATGTGCGTGTGTTTCCACCATCTCTTGCAAAACAAAAAAATGCTGGTGTAAAAAAAGTAAAAGATAATATTACTCTTGTTGGGTATCTTGATGATGATCTTGAATTATATCCAGATTCTGTTGAAAAGATGATTAGTTTCTGGAAGGGTGCATCAAAAAATGTAGGAGGTGCTGCTTTTGCAATTGTAAGTGGTGAGAGGAAAATCGGTGGGCTTAGAAAACTTTTTGGACTTGACTCAGACGGCCCCGGAAAAGTGCTAAATAATGGGTTTGTATCGATGCTCGATGATCCAATTGAAACTGTTAACGTTGACTGGTTAAATGGTGGCGCTACAGTTTGGAGACGAGAGGTAATTAATAATTATAATTACGATGAGTGGTTTAAAGGATCTGGTTTTATGGAAGATATAGATTTTAGTTTTAATATTGGAGAGAAGTACCAACTAGTTTTGTTATCCGAAGCAAAAACAGAGCATCACCATCACCCAATTAGAGGAGATAGGTATTATCTTTTAGGAAAATGGCAGATTGTTAATAGGCTGTATTTTGTTCGTAAATACATCCATAGGGGGCTCTCTGTACGTAATGCATGGATTGCGTCATTTAGTATTGTTTTAGTTAATTTGGTTGCAGGAATATATAGAGCTGATTACAATAGAGTTCGAATGTCATTTGGAAATATTATTGGAATTTTTATTTCTATAATTAAAAAGGATGTGCAGATAACAGGACACCTTAAGAGAGTCCAACCAAATCCAAATATTAAAAAGTAATTTTTTGTGAATAGTAATGTTTTATATGTGTCGTATGATGGCATCCTAGAGCCATTGGGTCAATCTCAAGTTTTGTCTTATTTAGAGGGACTATCTAATGAACGTATTATTCATTTAATTAGTTTTGAGAAGTTGTCTGATAAAAAAAATCAATTTTTATACAATCAGGTTAGTGAACGCATTAAAAAGGCCAATATTCATTGGCATCCATTAATTTATCATAAACGACCTACTGCCTTAGCGACTTTATGGGACGTATTAAATGCCACGATTTTAGGTTTTTGGTTGGTTTTAAGGTATAGGTTACGAATTGTGCATGCTAGAAGTTATGTTCCATCCATAACTGCATTATTACTTAAGAAATTTTTAGGTACGCGCTATATCTTCGATATGCGAGGGTTTTGGGCAGATGAGCGTATAGATGGCTGTTTGTGGGAAAAAGATAGTTATTTATATCAAATTGCCAAACGACTAGAGAGGTCATTTTTGTTAAATGCAGATGTGGTTGTTTCTCTTACGCATAAAGCTGTTGAGGAAATGCAAAAATTTTCCTATCTGAAGGGGAGAATGCCTAGATTTGAGGTTATAACTACGTGTGCAGACTTGGAGCTATTCAGACCTGGGGATATAAAAAATAAAAACAAAGTACTTACAATAGGATATGTGGGTTCTGTCGGTGTATGGTATTTGTTTGAGGAGGCTTTAGATTATTATAAGCTCATAAAAGAAGCTATTCCTGATGCGCAGTTACATATAATCAACAAGGGTGGCCATGATTATATAAATGAATGTTTGGACAAAGCGGGAATTAGTAAGGATTCAGTGCTCTTAGAGACCAAAGACCGTCTTGGTGTAATTTGTGCAATGCAATCAATGGATGTAGGTCTTTTTATAATAAAGCCACTGTATTCAAAAATTTCTTCTATGCCAACAAAATTGGGGGAGTTTCTTGGTTGTGGAGTACCATGCATATGTAATAGTGGGGTAGGAGATATGGCCGATATTGTCAATAATGAGAAAGTTGGCATAGTGTTAAATAGTTTTGATAGTATCGAAAAAAAAGAAAGTGTTTTGAGTTTATTAGAGTTGATTAAAGATCCAAATATCAAAGAACGGTGTCGAAAAACGGCGTTACAGTATTTTTCATTAAATAATGGAATTAGTTCGTATAATAATATTTATCATTTATTAGATGATGTCAAACAAAAATAATTCATCAAAGGGATCAATTCTAATTATTTGCCCATTTCCAAAAGATGTTGCTGCAGGACAGAGACTAAAGTATGAGCAATATTTGAACCATTGGAGAGAAAATGGATATGAAATAACCGTCTCTCCCTTTATGAGCCAATCCATGTGGACAGTGGTTTATCTACAAGGGAGATATTTCGCAAAGATATTAGGCACGATTAGAGGTTATTTTCACAGGTTTTATGATCTTTTTCGGATATCCAAATATGATATTGTTTATGTTTTTCAGTGGGTTACTCCTTTTGGATCTACTTTATTTGAACGCATTGTTAGATTATTATCAAAAAGACTTATTTATGATATCGAAGACAATACAGTAACAGCTGTTAGTAGTAGTGTTAACAGTGTTATTGCTCCTTTGAAAAATCCAAATAAAAATAAATTTCTAATGAAAGTTGCTGACTATGTTATCACTAGTTCGCCAATATTAAATAAATATTGCATTGATGTTAATAATAAAAGGAAGTGTAAATACATTTCTTCATCTGTTAATACTGATTTATTTTTACCTATTAATTCTTATAATAACAAAAGAAAAGTTGTTATTGGATGGACAGGAACATTTAGCTCCAAAGAGTATCTTGATTTACTAAGAAGCGCATTAATAGATTTGAAAAGCAAGTGTGATTTTAAATTGCTTGTTATTGGTAATTTTGAATATGAGTTTACAGAAATTGATTTGGATGTTATTCAATGGAGTAGTGATAGTGAGGTTCAAGATATGCAAAAAATTGACATAGGTATTTATCCACTCTCTGATGATCCATGGGTTTATGGGAAAAGTGGACTTAAAGCTATTCAATATATGGCTTTTGGTTTGCCTGTAGTGGCCACCAATATTGGAACAACGTCTCAAATTATAGGTCATATGAAAAATGGTTGTCTGGTAAATACTGATAAGGAGTGGGTAGAAGCTCTTGAGGAGTTGATTAAAAACCCAGGATTAAGAAAATCACTTGGAACCAATGCCAGAAAGGTAGTTGTTGAAAAATATTCAATTAGCTCGATTAAAAAGGATTACCTTTCTATTATTAATGAACTTTATAGGAAATAAATTATGCCAAAGAAGAAGATTTATATTGCTGGTTGTGGAGGTATGCTTGGAGAGGCTTTCTATAGTGTTTTTAGCCAAGATTATGATTTAATGTGTACAGACATCGATGTAAATGATGATTGGTTAAATTATCTAGATTTCAGGGATTTGGAATCATATAGAAAAGATGTTGAGTCATTTAAACCTGACTATCTTTTTCATTTGGGTGCATATACTGATCTTGAATATTGCGAACTTCACCCTGACGATACATATACTACTAATACGATGGCTGTAGAAAATGCTACATATATCGCAAATAATCTAAATATTCCGCTTCTTTATATTAGCACTGCAGGTATTTTTGATGGCGCTAAAGATGTGTATGACGATTGGGATCACCCTAATCCATTAGGCCACTATGCAAGAAGTAAGTATGCTGGAGAGGTTGCTGTTATCCAAAATATTACTAATTATCTTGTTTGTAGAGCTGGGTGGATGATGGGTGGGGGGCCTAGTAAGGATAAAAAGTTTATCCAAAAGATTATGTTACAACTCAAACAAGGAAAAGATGAGTTATTTATTGTTGATGACAAGTTAGGCACTCCGACTTATACACACGATTTTGCACATAATGTGAAACTATTGCTAGAAAAGGAGTACTGGGGTCTTTACAATATGGTATGTGGCGGCATTACAGGTCGCTATGAAGTTGCCACTGAGCTTATTGATATATTAGGCTTGAATGATTCGGTTAAAATCACTCCAGTCACATCAGATTATTGGAAAGAAGAGTATTTTGCTGATCGACCACCATCAGAGAGACTAATTGATAAAAAACTTAATCTACGAGGTGCAAATATAATGCGAGATTGGAAAGTTTGTCTAAAAGAATATGTGGAAGAATATTATCAAGGATATTTGTCAGAATAATTGGCAAGAATTTTTTTATGAATAATATCGATCAGCACACTGTATCTAGTTTTGGTAATGAATGGAGTGATTTTGACCAAAGCAAAATGTCAGATATTGAAGCTCAGAAAGTATTTGATGAATATTTTAGTATCTTCCCTTTCGATTTACTAACAGAGAATTCAGAAGGTTTTGATATGGGGTGTGGTAGTGGTAGATGGGCGCGTTTTGTTTTACCAAAAGTTAAGCATCTACATTGTATAGATCCATCGGACGCAATTGAAGTCGCTCGTCGTAATTTATCTGATTTTCGTAATGTATCTTTTCACAAAAGTTCAGTTGACGAGGTGTTATTATCAAAATCTAGTCAAGATTTTGGCTATTCTCTTGGTGTGTTACACCATGTTCCGAATACAGAAAAAGCCATTAAATCTTGCGTTGATCTGTTAAAGACAGGGGCACCACTATTACTTTATCTATATTATAAGTTTGATAATCGACCTTTCTTTTATCGAATTATATGGATGATTTCTGACGTATTTAGACGTGTAATTTATCATCTTCCATTTTGGGTTAGACGTAAAGTAACTGATGTTATTGCTATGACAGTTTATTTTCCTTTAGCTAGATTAAGTCGTATTCTTGATCTATTTGGTGTTAATGTTTCTAACATACCGCTTTCTTATTATAGAAATCACACTTTTTATACAATGAGAACTGATTCACGTGATCGTTTCGGAACCCCTCTTGAGAAGAGGTTTACTAAGTCGCAGATTGAAGCAATGATGAAAAATGCTGGTTTGAGCGATATTTGCTTTTCTGATAGTGCTCCATATTGGTGTGTTGTGGGAATTAAACTATAATCATAACCATGTTTAAATTGGTTAATTAGCTGAATATGTGTGGAATAACTGGAATTTTCGGTAATCTTAAAAAAGAGGAGTTTGAGAGCTCTATACATAAGATGTCATTATCATTAAGCCATAGGGGGCCAGATGACAAGGGCACTTGGATTAATCAAGAAGATGGTGTTGCATTTGGGCATCAAAGATTATCAGTCGTAGATCTTTCATCAGCTGGCCATCAGCCTATGAACTCGCCTTGTGGTCGATTCACTATTGTTTTTAATGGTGAAATATATAATCATTTACAGTTAAGGGAAGAATTGAACGTCCTTAAATGCGAGCAATCTTGGCACGGGCATTCTGACACTGAAACATTAGTAACTGCATTTTCACATTGGGGTGTTGAGAGCACCCTGTCACGTTTAGTAGGCATGTTTGCTATTGCAATTTGGGATTTGCAAGAAAAGAAATTATCTCTTATTCGCGATAGATTTGGAGAAAAGCCATTGTATTATGGCTGGAGCAAAGGGGTTTTTGTATTTGGATCAGAGCTTAAAGCGTTACGTAGTTATAAAAACTTTAATAATCCAATCGATAGAAATGTATTGTCTCTTTATATGCAATATATGTATGTTCCAACTCCATATTCGATTTTTAAAAATGTTTATAAATTAGAACCTGGATGTATTTTGCAGATAGATGAAAAAGGTCTACCCCAACCACTAAGAAGCGCGCCATTTGCTCCATTTAATTCTCAAGGTGTTTTTATTAAACAGTGGTATTCCCTAAGTAGTGTTGCAAAAAATGGCCAAAAAAAACTTATTAAAGATGAGGAAGAGGCTATTGGGCTACTCGAAGAAGCTCTATTGAAATCTGTGCAATCTCAAATAATTTCTGACGTCCCTTTAGGCGCATTTCTTTCAGGAGGAGTAGATTCATCCATTATAGTTTCTTTAATGCAAAAATTAAGCATGAGACCAGTTAAAACGTTTACTATTGGATTTGAAGAAAGTGGTTTTAATGAGGCTATATTTGCAAAAGACGTAGCAAAATATCTAAATACTGATCATCATGAACTATATATAACACCTAGAGATGCGTTTGAGGTAATTCCAAGTCTACCAACTTTGTATGATGAGCCTTTTGCTGATAGTTCACAAATACCAACCTACTTGGTAAGTAAATTAGCACGACAGAATGTTACAGTTGCACTCTCTGGGGATGCTGGAGATGAGTTATTTGGTGGTTATAATCGCTATTTATGGGGTGATCGTATATGGAATCAGGTGAAATGGATGCCTCCAAGTTTGCGTAGTATTTTAGGCGGCGTTATACAGAAGCTACCAGTCTCTACTTGGGATGAAGTTGGTCATCTTCTACCTAATAAATACAGAGTATCATCAATGGGAGATAAAGCACATAGAATGGCCCACCGTTTAAAAACAGTCAATAGTTTAGGCGACATGTATCGTAGTTTGGTGACCGAAGGATACAGAGAGGAAAGTTTAGTTATTAATGATGGACTAATACTAGAAACAAAATTAGATAATTGCAATATTATTTCAAGTATAAATGAGTCCGAACAGCATATGATGCTATGGGACAGTCTTACTTATTTGCCTGATGATATACTGACCAAAGTGGATCGTGCTGCCATGGGTGTAAGTCTTGAGACTCGTATTCCATTTTTAGATCATAGAGTCGCTGAGTTGGCATGGAGGCTTCCATTAGATATGAAAATTAAGCATGGAGAGGGAAAATGGCCCGTAAGACAGATATTGTACAAATACGTCCCAAGAGAGTTGATTGAGCGACCAAAGGCTGGCTTTGCCATACCGGTAGGCCAATGGATACGTGGACCCTTACGTGAATGGGCGAGTGATTTATTAGATGAGACAAAACTTCAAGACGAAGGGTATTTTAATTCTAAGTTGATTATGGAGCTTTGGAGTCAGCATCTTAGTGGACGCTATGATTGGACCCCTCGTTTGTGGGCTGTTTTAATGTTTCAAGCTTGGCTTAGAGAGACGCAAAGGTAGAATATGAGTGTGTATTGGGCAATACTAATACTGCCAGCTTTATTAGGGCTAAGTCCAGTTAAAGCCGATCATAATTTAAAAACACTAATACTATTAATGTTTGGTTTGATGCTAATTATTTTAATAGGGTTTCGTCATGAGGTTGGGGGCGATTGGTTTCGATATTTAGAAATTACAAACAAAATAAATATAGGTGAGTTTAATCTAGCGCAAGAAAGTGGAGGTATTGGTTATCAGTCAGTCCAATGGGTATCAGTTAATTATCTGAATGGAGTGTATGCTACCAATTTAATTTGTGCAATATTTTTTGTTTTCGGTCTGGTAAGATTTTGCCAAAACCTACCAATACCTTGGTTGGCACTGTTTGTATCTACTCCATTCTTGATTGTTGTAGTGTCTATGGGATACACGAGACAAGCCGCAGCAATTGGGTTTTTAATGTGGGGTTTGGTTGACTTAATGAATGGAAAGAGAATTCCTTTTGTTGTTTCTGTGTTGATTGCTTCACTTTTTCACATAACAGCGGTGGTAATGCTACCAATTGCTCTGCTATATAGAAAACGAAAAATGAGTTTTATTCATTTTTTTGGTATTTCTTTATTAATTTTACTATTGGTATTTATTTTATTTTCTATTTTTTATGAACAATTAAATCATATGATATATTACTATATAACCATAAAATTACATCATTCAGGTGGCGCTATTGCACGTGTTTTAATGAATTTTTCTGCTGCCGTTGTGTTTCTTTTCTATCGTAAACAATTTAGACAAAAGTATCATGATGAAAAATTGTGGTTTATTTTTAGCATGATAAACATCCTACTCCTCCCCGCGTCTTTTTATTACTCTACAGTTGTTGATAGATTTGCTATTTATTTCCTCCCATTGCAGTTAGTTATTTTTTCAAGAGTTCCTACATTGATTTCATCTAAATATAATCGCACTATTTTTATTTTAGGGACTATATTTATATACTTTTCTGCATTATTTGTTTGGTTATTTTTTGGCAGACATTCTAATACGTGGCTACCATATCAGAATTTATTAACAATTTATTAGTGGAGTTAGCTTGGAGATTTCCATTGGATATGAAAATTAAGAATGGAGTAGGTAAGTGGCCTATAAGGCAAATCTTGTACAAGTATGTGCCAAAAGAATTAATTGAACGTCCAAAGGCTGGTTTTTCTGTACCAGTAGGCCAGTGGATACGCGGGTCTTTACGTGAATGGGAAGATGATTTATTAGATGAGTCTAGGGTGTGGCATGAAGGGTATTTTGACACTAAGTTAGTTAGAAAAATTTGGGAACAGCACCTTAGTGGTAATTATGATTGGACCTCTCGTTTATGGGCTATCTTAATGTTTCAAGCTTGGATTAATGAATTTTAATTTTTTTTTGTATATAATTATCCTTTTTAAGAGTTTTATGTATTTATGAAAGCAGTAATTTTAGCAGGAGGTTTGGGCACTAGGATTAGTGAAGAAACCGACAACATTCCTAAACCAATGATTCAAATTGGAGGACAACCTATTCTATGGCACATTATGAAGATTTACTCTTTTTATGGAATAAATGAGTTTATTATTTGTTGTGGATACAAAGGGTATGTAATTAAAGAATATTTTTCAAATTATTTCTTACATATGTCTGATGTTACTTTTTGCATGAAAAAAAATGAGATGAAGGTTCATCAGGAAAGGGCAGAGCCATGGACCATCACACTAGTAGATACTGGTGAAAATACTATGACAGGTGGCAGAATAAAGAGGATACAAGAATATGTAAAAGAGGATGATGCCTTTTGTCTTACTTATGGAGATGGAGTTAGTGATGTAGATATTAATAAACTAATTAACTTTCATAAACAACAGAAAACCCTTGCAACATTGACTGCAGTCTATCCGCCAGGTCGTTTTGGTGCACTAGATTTGTCCAAGAACAAGGTGCAAACCTTTGAAGAAAAACCCAAAGGCGACGGTACTAAGATTAACGGTGGTTTTTTTGTACTTTCGCCAAAAGTAATAGATTTAATTGAAGATGATGCCACAGTGTGGGAGCAGCACCCTATGGAAACTCTGGCATCGAAGGGACAAATGTCTGCTTTTGAGCATAATGGTTTTTGGCAGCCAATGGATACTTTACGTGATAAGAATTATCTTGAAGAATTATGGTCATCTCAAACTGCTCCGTGGAAAACTTGGCAATAGACAATGATTGATCAGGGATTTTGGCAAGGTAAGCGTGTCTTTCTAACAGGTCATACTGGGTTTAAAGGAAGTTGGTTGTCTTTGTGGTTAGCTTCATTGGGCGCGGAAGTAAGAGGTTATGCCCTTAATCCTCCGACATCACCATCGTTATTTAATGAGGCAAAAGTTGACAGGGTAATTGATTCTCAGATTGGAGATATCAGAGATCAAGAGGCACTCCATGAGAGTATGACAACATTCAACCCTGATGTTTTGATACATATGGCCGCTCAACCCTTGGTTAGATATTCTTATGATGCACCAATTGAAACGTATGAAGTTAATGTTATCGGTACTGCTAAGGTGTTAGAAGTGGCACGAAATTGTGCTAAATTGAAGGCCATTGTAAACATTACAACCGACAAATGCTATGAGAATGACGGACGCTCCCAAGGCTATAAAGAGAATGACCCTATGGGCGGATACGACCCTTATAGTAGTAGCAAGGGTTGTGCGGAGTTAGTTGCCTCAGCTTATAGGCGTTCTTTTCTACAAGACCAAGGTATAGGTGTAGCCTCAGTAAGAGCTGGTAATGTAATTGGTGGCGGTGATTGGGCAGACGATAGATTAATTCCAGATATTTTAAGATCCTTTGAAAAGAACGAGGCCGTTGTGATTCGAAACCCTAAAGCAACCCGACCGTGGCAACATGTTTTAGAGCCACTATCAGGCTATCTTATTTTGGCACAAAAGCTTTATGAAGATCAAAAAGAATATGCAGAGGGTTGGAATTTTGGCCCAAATGAACAAGATGTTAAGCCCGTAGATTGGATCTTAGATAAAATGATTTCAAAATGGCCTAATTCTAGTTGGGAGCTTGATCAAAATTCTAATCCTCATGAAGCAGGTTTTTTAAAGCTGGATATTACAAAAGCTAAATCAAAGCTTGACTGGTATCCAGTATGGGAATTAAGCCATACATTAGAAAAGATTATTGGCTGGCATAGGGCCTGGCTTAACAAAGAAGACATACAGGCTATATGTTTAGCAGAAATTGAGGAATATACGAGAGATATGAACAAATGAAAACTGCTGAAGAATTAAGATTAGAAATCGCAGAACTTGTGCAAGAATTTGCAGATCTAAAATACACAGAAAAAACATTTAAACCAGGTAGAAGTGTTGTGCCACCATCTGGTAAGGTAATGGGCGCAACTGAATTACAATACATGGTTGATGCATCGTTAGATGGATGGCTAACGACTGGGCGATTTAATAGAAAGTTTGAAAAAGATCTTTCAGAATTTATTGGTATTAAGCATTTAATTACCGTTAATTCTGGCTCATCTGCTAATTTAGTTGCCTTTGCCACACTAACCTCTCCAAAATTAGGCGATAGAGCCATTAAAAAAGGCGATGAAGTGATTGGTGTTGCTGCAGGTTTTCCGACAACCGTTAATCCGATTGTGCAATTTGGTGCCATCCCTGTATTTGTT
>Ga0233434_1004307_pt1 | contig 10991 bp, 7 predicted proteins | sample SI_122_August201_4_FD_182738 | JGI IMG/M metagenome (GOLD analysis project Ga0233434, IMG submission 182738) | Seawater microbial communities from Saanich Inlet, British Columbia, Canada - SI_122_August2016_120_MG | ecosystem: Environmental > Aquatic > Marine > Inlet | place: Canada: British... | reverse complement strand
ACAAATCAAAATACTCAACGACTCACTGGTACATTATTGCTCCGCCGTTCTCACAATACTCTAACAACTCTTCCCTCGGCATAAAAACCGCAATGTCTCCTCAAGCCGAGAAAAAAGATTTGTCTCCAATAAACGCACTTGCCAGTTGGCCCCAAGCCGAGTGGTCGGTCAGCGGGGACTAGCGGCGATATTGCCACCGTCTATAGTAATGATGCTTCCCGTTGTTTTTTCTGCCAAAGCAAGATTGAGGAAACCTTGCGCCACATCGGTGTCATAGACTTCCTCCTGCAAGAGGTTGTTTCTAAAATAATCATCTGGAGAGAGCCCACGTGCACCGGCTCTTTCTTTAACCACTTCCTCAGAAAACAGGGCCGTGCGAATGCGGTCGGCATTGATAGCATTAGATCGGACGCCATTAGAGCCATAGTCCAGTGCGTACTGTTTGGTGAGTGCCACAACTGCCGTCTTGGGAAGCGCGTAGGGACCAAAGTTTTTTCCCGGATTGAACGCCGCCTTGGAGGCATTGAACAACAAAACACCTCCTGCCTTCTGTCTCAGGAACAATTTTAAAGCTTCAGAGGCCAACACCTGATGAGAGAAAAAGTTCAATTCGAAACTTGCACGTAATGCTTTCATATCCATCTCACCAATCGCACCTTGTACGGCATTACCAGCATTGGAGATCAAAATATCAATGCCGCCAAAGATCTTCACCATTTGCTCAAACGATTGGTGCACGGCGGACTCATCGGTCACGTCCAAAACATGAGCAACAACGCCAGCCTTGGACTTTTTGCGTATTGCCTCAGCGGCTTTGTTCAATTTGTCTGCCGTTACATCCGTGAGAAAAAGATTAGCCCCGTGTTCAGCAAAAAGCCTTGCAGTGGCCAAACCGATCCCAGATGCGGCACCTGTGATATAGACCACCTTGCCCTGCAAAGTCGGAGCTTTACTTTTGCCCAGCTTGGCCTGCTCTAAAGACCAGTATTCCATATCGAACAGATCACTCGAATCAAGAGGTTTATACTCTCCCACTGAAAAAGATTTATGGATGATATCAATGGTGTGCTGATAAATATCGGCTGAGATCCCAGTCTCTTTAACCGTTTTACCGATCGTCACCAAGCCTAACCCGGCCACCAGCAGAACCCGGGGCAATTGATCTAGTTCGGTTTTATCCACTCCTTTGGCAGATTTGTTAGCTTCAAAATACTGATGATAGCTTTCACAATAAACGTTCAAAGCCTGGAGAATTTCCTCTCGTAGCTTGTCCGAGTCCTGCCATTGTTTCAGGTTCAAAAGTAATGGTTTTTGTTTGGTGCGGATCACATGATCTGGAGTCGCAGTACCGATCTGCGACCAAGCCTCACACTCTCTACTAGAAGCAAACGCTTTTGCCTGAGCATCAACACGATGATGCAGAACCCAGTCATTGCCAGACTGTTTTTTATAAAGTCCGCGAAGCACGGGTGCCAATGCATTCATTAAGGTTTCCTCCTCAGCTTTCAGAGCAGGGCCTGTAAGGGGAGTGAGGGCTTTTAACGTATTCTTCTGAATATGCTCTTCCAAAAGAGTCACCGCATGAATATGCCGGTCATAACTTTCTTTCGCAGTATTGCCAAAAGTGAACAATCCATGATTGATCAGCAGAAGCCCTTCTACCTGCGGTTTTTTTTCGTATACCTCGGCAGAAGCTTTGGCGAGCGCAAAACCGGGCATGATGTATGAGACGATACCAATCTTGTCCCCAAAAATTTCCCGGCAGACTTTCTCTGCATCTGGCTGGTTGGCGATGATCAAACTGGCATCTGCGTGCGAGTGATCAATAAACTTATGCGGTAAGAACGCATGCAAAAGTGTTTCCACCGAAGGGTTGGGAGAAGACGCGTCCAACAGATGCGTTCTCTGCTCATTGACCATATCCTCATCACTCAACCGGTCAAGGGCTCTCAGTTTATGCAGATGGTCAAGCAAGACTCCGGGAAGACCCGGGGGCTCCAACGTATCCAGATCCCAACCACTGCCTTTCACATAAAGCACATCCACATCTTCGTTCACCTTGTTATGGGTGCTCGACTTGACCGAGGTGTTGCCTCCCCCGTGAAGCACCAGCGAGGGATCTGCACCTATCAATCGTGATGTGTAAACCCGCAGTGCGATGTCTTCTGAGACATCCTTATATTTTTCAATAGCCGCTTTGGCGTCTGAATCGTTCCATTTATTTTCCATATCTCTTCCAATAAATTATTTAACATTAAGTCTTGCCGGTTTCCCGGTAAAGTTTGTAACCGCTGACCGTTATGACTCCGACCAGAGCAACAGGAGGGAGTAACCAAAAGTAGAAAGGGTATCCGAACAGATACATATAATACCACCAGAAATTGGGCGCATTAACCGCCAACCCGTTTTCCAGCACTACGTCGATATCCGTCCCCAGAAATCGCTCGCCCTTTTTTGCCAGAGAAACCATTTGCGCCATCTGCAAATCATCGCCCAGGTTTTCAAAGACCTTTCCCACCTGTCTGAATTGGCCGATCAACTGGGAATACTTTGGGGAAAATAAAATTTGGTCGCGCCCCAAACTTCCAAAATCTCGGCTCATTTCATAGTAGTAACGGGCAATATTGACCGTCACAGAAGGAAGTTGAATTAAAATCCCAGCTACCAGCGCCACTATAACGGGAAGTTTAACAACTTGCTTATACTCCCGTAAAAGAAACCCCATGGGTAAGATCAAATAAGGCACAACCACCAGCATCAACCGAGGCCCCCAGCTCATACCTCCCTCCCAACTCCCCCAGAAAGAAAATAATATCAGGTGCGAAACAATGAGCCAACCAAAAAGCAACGCTGTCTTTCTTTGTTCTCGGAAAAAAAGCGCGAATGACAAACACCCAAGCAGGGTTAAAGGGTTGAACAAAAACAGGGATTTTCCCGGCGAAAAAAGAAGGCCAAATAAACCAACCACAAATTGACCGGAAAACTTTTCATATCCAGTTTCCAGAGGATCTGCGAACCGGATATAATTATAAGTCATGATGAGAATAAGGACTACGATAACAGGAACTGCTGGACGGATCAGATCTTCGACCAACTCGCTCACTTTTTTCTCTTCCAGTTCAGTCCACACCATCCATTGGTAAATAATGAATCCCGGTATAACCACCAGCACCGCTAACCGGCAGGAAGCCGCTAATGCCAGAAACGTCCCTGCCCAGAGTAGATCCCGCTTCCGCGTCGCAGGGTCTTTGTTCGTCACAAAATATACTGCTGACAACAGCAACAAAGTAGTTGCAGGCTCGCTCATAAAGTCTTCAGAGTAATACCAGGCAATGGTGGAAAGTCCAAACCCGAAAGCCAACAATAAAGCGGTTCGTGAGCTAAAATCAAAGCGGTTCGCTGCAATCCGAAAAATCACCAGGCAACTTAGAGCCGTGAGCAGGGCATTGATCATGCTTACGCAAAATTGCGTCGCCAATGAGACCTCGATGCCTAATAGAAGTGATAAAACCTTACCAAAAATGTAAAAAGGAATAGCCAGAACGCTCATGCCTATTCCATATTTGGAAAATTGCAGACCAGATGCACTCTCAATGGAAACCACCTCAGAAAAGCTCACGCTTTGGTTTTCGACCATGGCCTGGGTCAGGAAGAACATAATTTTCCCGTCTGCTGACTGGATCGACCCCTGCCCAGTCAGAACATAGATGGAAAGAAAAAAAAGGAATAGCAATAATTGGGTTTTTGGCTTCGTCATCGTGGAAATAATACTCTGGAAAGAAAATACTGCGCAAGGAAACGCTAAGAATAGAACTCCCTAACTCATTGTTTATCATAATATTTTGGGCCGGTCAAAAATTGGTCTTTGGGTTTCGGCATTTTCCTGTTACAAAGCCTTCTGAATTGAATAAACTTCTGTGCTAAGGTTAAAGAAATGCTTGCCCAAATACATGTAACATTTAAGGAAGGTGTTCTCGATCCACAGGCAAAAACCGTCCACCATGCCTTAAACGATTTGGGATATGACGAAGTGCTGGATGTCAATATCGGCAAATATCTGGAAATCAAACTTGATTCTGTATCGGAAGAGGAAGCCGAAATAAGGGTTCGGGAAATGTGCGAACGTCTCCTGGCAAATACGGTTATAGAATCCTTCCGTTTCAACATTGTTCCCACTGAATAACACTCCAAAACGAATCGAACCGGCATAAAATGAAGTGTGGCGTTGTCGTATTTCCGGGATCCAATTGTGACCACGATTGTTACCATATCCTTAAACATATCCTGAGTCAGGAAACCCATTGGCTGTGGCATAAAGATGAAGCCAATCTGGAATCTTTCGATTTAGTGGTGCTGCCTGGCGGCTTCTCTTATGGGGACTATTTGCGGCCCGGAGCTATTGCCAGTTTTTCCCCAATCATGAACTCTGTTATTACTTTTGCCAAAGCTGGTGGCAAGGTATTGGGAATCTGCAACGGCTTCCAGATTCTCCTGGAATCTGGATTGCTCCCTGGCACATTGATCCACAACCAATCGCGGAAATTTATCTGTAAAAATGTAACCGTCCGTATTGAAAATATCGATACACCCTTCACCCGAAATTGCGAAGAAAACCAGGTTCTGGAAATTCCCATTGCTCACCACGAAGGGAGTTACTACATCGACCCCTTTTCTTTGAACCAGCTTGAGGAAAAGGGGCAAATCCTTTTCCGGTATTGCGATACAAAGGGAAAAGTTTCGGCAGAATCCAATCCTAACGGTTCTGTAGGTTCTGTGGCTGGCGTGACCAATGAACAAAAAAACGTGATGGGAATGATGCCACACCCTGAACGTTGTGCCGACCCGCAGTTAGCGGGAACAGATGGTCAAATTATTTTTCAATCCCTTATTTTAAATTCCTAACACTGTGGACAAACCAAAAAAGAACCGACCCGGCCCAGAGATCACCCCCGAGATTGTCAGGGAACACGGTTTAACCGTGGAAGAATTCCGACGTATTCTTGACCTGATAGGCCGCACCCCGAACATGACAGAGTTGGGTATTTTTTCTGTTATGTGGAGCGAGCATTGCAGTTACAAAAGTTCCCGACCTTATTTGAGAAAACTTCCGGTCGAAAGCCCCAGGGTTCTGCAAGGTCCAGGAGAAAATGCCGGTGTCATAGACATTGGTGAAGGCCTCGCTGTCGCATTTAAAATTGAAAGCCACAACCATCCCTCTTTTATAGAACCTCATCAAGGCGCGGCAACTGGTGTAGGCGGTATCATGCGAGACGTTTTCACTATGGGCGCACGGCCAATTGCTTTGATGAATTCATTACGATTCGGCGAGCTGGAAGAACCGCGTACTCGGTTTCTGCTCAATGGGGTGGTCGATGGCATCTCCAGTTATGGCAATTGCACCGGCGTTCCAACTGTTGGAGGGGAAATTTATTTTGATGCCTGCTACAACGGCAATAACCTGGTCAATGCATTCTGTCTGGGACTTGTCAAGTCTGACCGAATCTTTCTGGCTGGTGCTGGCGGAGTGGGCAACCAGATTCTTTATGTCGGTTCCAAAACCGGGCGCGACGGAATTCATGGTGCGAGTCTTCTGGCTTCTTCCGAGTTTGATGAAAATACAGAAGACAAGCGACCCACTGTCCAGGTCGGCGACCCCTTCACCGAAAAACTTCTGATCGAAGCCTGCCTCGAGCTATTTGAGTGTGACTGGGTGGTCGGGGTGCAGGATATGGGAGCCGCAGGGCTCACCTCATCCTCATTTGAAATGGCACACCGGGCCGAAACCGGGGTGTTTATGGATCTGTCAAAAGTTCCTTTGAGAGAGGAAGGCATGATCCCCTACGAAATTTTGCTTTCCGAGTCTCAGGAACGCATGCTGTTCGTGATCAAACCGGGTCATGAAAAAGAAGCTCTTGCCATTCTCGACAAATGGGGGCTCGACGCAGCCATCATCGGCGAAGTCGTTGAAGAACCCAACGTTCGCATTCAGTATGAAGGAAAGGAAGTGGTGAACTTGCCGATCATTCCAGTTGTCGATGGGGCACTGGATTTGAAAAGACCCACAAAGCGTCCGGAGTATCTCGATGAGGTGGTGCATATCAGCCTGACCGAGTTCCCCGACTTTTCACGCGGGGATGCGGCATTGAAAAAACTTCTAGCCTGTCCCAATATCGCCAGTAAGGAATGGGTCTACGAGCAATACGACCATATGGTGCGTTTGAATACGCTGGTTTTACCCGGTTCAGACGCAGCCGTTATTCGCATCAAGGACACCGATAAAGCAATCGCCATTTCTGTAGATTGTAACAGCCGCTACTGCTATCTCGATCCCTATGAGGGTGCCGCCATCGCTGTTGCCGAAGCCTGCCGCAACGTGGTTTGTTCCGGCGCCGAGCCCATAGGCCTGACCAATTGTCTTAATTTTGGCAATCCAGAAAAACCTGAAATTATGTGGCAGTTTCAACAGGCTGTGGAGGGCATGGGCGATGCCTGTAGATTCTTTGATATTCCAGTAGTCAGTGGTAATGTCAGCCTCTATAATGAAACCAAAGGAGAAGCAATTTACCCAACTCCTACCGTTGCCGTGGTCGGCCTGATCGAAGATCAGACAAAGATCATGACTCAAGGATTTAAAAAATCCGGAGATCAAATCGCTCTCATCGGTTTTACCATGGAGGAACTGGGCGGAACCGAATACATGAAAACTATGTTTGATCGCAGTGCCGGGAAACCTCCTGTTCTGGATCGAAAACACGAGAAACAGGTTCAGGGTTTTTGCCGGGAGCTGATTCAAAGAGGCCTCATTTCTTCGGCTCATGATTGTTCTGAAGGTGGGCTCGCCGTCGCGGTAGCAGAATCTTGTTTTTCGCCCGGGTGTCAAACGTTAGGTGCCACACTTACACTGGAATCCACATTAAGAAACGACGCGTTGTTGTTCGGGGAAACTCAGTCGCGGATTGTTATTTCTTTCGCCGAAGAACGAATAAACGAGATCGAAGACTTGGCCATGGCATTTCCCGTCGACTTTTCTCTGATTGGTAAAGTGGGTGGTTCTCATTTCACAATCATGGTCAATGGAAACGAAATTGTTAAACAGGAAATTGATGTCTTAAAAGAAATCTGGAAAACTTCATTGGGGAACTATGCTGGACAAACTACATGAGGAATGCGGGGTCGTAGGGGTATACGGTCATCCCGAGGCGGCAAACCTGGTTTATCTCGGCCTATACGCATTGCAACACCGAGGCCAGGAGAGCGCGGGCATTGTCGCTAGCAACCTTTCCAAGATGCATATTGAGCTGGGTATGGGGCTGGTCGCAGACATCTTTAATCCAGACAGAATTCTGAAGCTACCGGGTTCTTTGGCCATCGGCCATAACCGATATTCCACTGCAGGAAACAGCGAACTGGTTAACGCTCAACCTTGCATGATCAACTATTCAGCCGGTTCTTTAGCACTGGCTCATAACGGCAACCTCGTTAACGCCCAAACCATTCGCAAAGAGTTAGGTGACCAGGGAGCGATATTCCAATCCACCAACGACAGCGAGGTCATTGTGCATTTAATGGCCCAGTCGAAAGCCGATACTTTTGTGGACCGCGCTGCCGATGCCTTGAGCCAAGTCAGTGGTGCCTATTCTCTGGTTCTGATGACTGAGAATGAATTGGTGGCCGCCCGCGACCCGCACGGGTTTCGTCCTCTTTGTCTGGGAAAACTTGATGGTGCTTATATCGTGGCTTCGGAAACTTGTGTCATGGATCTTATCGAAGCCGAGTTCATCCGCGAGGTTGAACCGGGCGAAGTGATTTTGATCAACGATCAAGGGATACAATCATTTTTTCCGTTTAAAAAAGTCGAACCCAAACATTGCGTGTTTGAACATATTTATTTCGCGCGTCCCGACAGCTTCATCTTTGGGGAGCATGTGTATAGCGTTCGCAAGAATATGGGACGAGCCATGGCTCAGGAAAGCCCCGCTGATGTCGACATCGTTGTGCCTGTGCCCGACTCAGGGGTTGTGTCGGCAATGGGATTCGCTGAAGAAAGCGAGATTCCCTTTGAAATGGGACTCATTCGAAACCATTATGTCGGCAGAACTTTTATAGAACCGCAATCGCAAATCCGGCATTTTGGCGTAAGGCTCAAACTGAACCCAGTAAAGTCGATGATTAACGGAAAACGCGTTGCCATCATTGATGATTCTATCGTCCGTGGTACAACCAGCCGCAAGATCGTAAAAATGCTTCGAGAAGCAGGTGCCAAAGAAGTTCACCTTCGCATTTCGGCGCCGCCAATTCTGCATTCCTGTTTTTACGGCATCGACACACCCGATGAGCAAGAGTTGATCGCTCACAAGTACAGCCTCGAAGAAACGTGCAAGTACCTGGCTGCCGATTCTCTCGCCTACCTCAGCTTGGAAAAAATGCTGGAAGTGCTGAAAAATGGTAAGAAAAAATTCTGCTCCGCCTGTTTCGATGGCAATTATCCCGTCCCGATCACCGACAAAAAGTTAATCACCAATCAGTTAGGTTTGTTTGCTAACGAAAGCTCTCAATAAGTCCAGCTGGGTTTAAGGAGTAGCTTTTACTTGTGGCGACACCTGAGTGTCTTCTAGAAGTTCTCCAAATCCCTCAAGTTCTTTTCGATATTGAGTGAGCGACTGGTCCAGCTTTTGCTGTGACTCTAGAATACGACGATAAGTATTTCGAATGTTGTCATAGTCGCTCTTGCTCAAAACCAGCTTCTGACCTTTGGTGGATTTCGACGGAGAAGAAGAATCGACTTCGGCCACCGATTGTCCAATGTCTTGGCGAGGTTCATGGGCAAAACCAGTGAACAATTTCTCCAACGCTTCCTCCAAAGTGCGTTCCATGGCAATATTGTCTTCATAACCAACGATGACGCGCTTGAGCTCGGGAATTTTTCCCGCATCGGCTTTCAGGTATAAAGGCCGCACATAAACCAACGACTCTTCAATGGGAATAACCAGAAGGGTTCCTTGTATAACGCTTGACCCTCTTTGATCCCACAATGAAATCTGCCGGGAAATCTCCGCATCCTGATTGATCCGGGCCACCATCTGACTGGGACCAAACACCAGCTTCTGCTTGGGAAAAGTATAAACATCGAGCTTGCCATACTGCTCCCCATCGCTTCTTGCTACCATCCAGGCTGACAGATTGCTCTTGCCTCTTGGCGTGTACGGAAGCATGAGGATGTATTCTTCACGATCCTCCCCTGGCAATTTCATGATCGTGTAATACGGCTTCATGATATCCCCATCAATTTCCGGGATCTCCCATTGGTCTTCCTTGTTATAAAAAACCTGCGGCCGCTTCATATGATAAGTGGCAAAAATATGAGTCTGAATCATAAACAGGTCAGAAGGATAGCGAATATGGCTGCGCAAATCTTCCGGCATCTGACTCAGGTCTTTAAATAGATCCGGGAAAATATTTCGATACGTTCGAATGACCGGGTCAGACTCATCGGCAATATAAAAATTCATCGAACCGTCGTAGGCATCGATGGAAATTTTCACAGAGTTGCGCACATAATTTCCGAATCGGGGGATTTGAGGAGAATACGGAAAATGGTCACTCACCGTATAGGCATCATAAAGCCAAATCAGGCGGCCTTCTGATATAACCATATAGGGGTCATTATCCAACCTTAAAAAGGGTGCCACTTTCTGTACGCGGTCGGTGATATTCCGATACATCAAAACCCGGCTTTCTTCATTGATATCATCGGAAAAAATTATTTTAAGCGCTTTGAACCGAGCCGCCAGAACGAGTTTCTGGAAAAAAGACCCTACCTTAAAACCGCCATCGCCTTCATAATTTTTGTATACATTTTTCTCCCCTTCCGGGTAATCAAACTCCTTGGTTCCGGTGTTGACAAAAACATGATCATTGGCCAACTCACCAAAATAAATTTCGGGCCGTGTCACCACCAAGTCGATATTGGATTGCGGAGGAATATCTTTAATGAGCAACACCGGCAACCCTTCAGGGGTAACCTGATTAACAGGACTCAGCGCAACTCCGTAACCATGAGTGAAAGTCAGGTGCTCGTTTATCCATGTTCGGTTGGGCAAGTTGGAAGAAAGCAGTTCACGTGGCGACAACAAGGTCTGCCGGTAATCTCCGTTAATGCGGTAGCGGTCGTTATCCACAGACTGGAACTGGTAATACGTCCTGATCTCCTGAATCTGACCCAGAGTGTCGAGAAGCGGTGCCTGATCCCAGAGCCGGATATTTTCTATAGTGGTAGCGTTTTTCCGGACGCTTTCGGCTGTCAAGGATGCAGAACCGGAAAGCTCATGCGTCTCGGTCTGGCTCAACCCATATGCAGTTAATGCGCCAGAAATCGTGTGCTCTATATAGGGAGCTTCCTTAACCAGTTCATTGGGAACCACCACAAATCTCTGTAAAATTTTCGGATAAAAATTCGCAACAAAAAACACCACTGCCAACCCCACCCCCGAAAGCATGACCTTTTTCATACCAGGCCGGACAATCCCCATAAATGAAAATAACGACGCCACCAGAGAAGTACCGATCAATATATAAAGAACAGGGATTTTCCCATTGAAATCGGAGAATCCGATGCCGGCTATCAAACTATCTCCCTGAGTCAGCAATTCATAACGCTGAAGATAAAACTCGCTGGCAAACAAAAGAAAAAACAAACCCGCAAGCCCAGAGAGAGTGCGCCGTGCATCAGGAAGAAGAACCACACCAGTCGGCCCAACATAAATAAAACGCTTGAAAAAATAGATCAGCCCAACACCAAGGGAAAGCACAATCATCGTTTCCCACAACAACGACTTCACCAGCAACCACAAAGGCAGGGTGAAAAAATAAAAAGAGATGTCTTTACCAAATATGGGGTCCACCTCTCCATAAGAAGAAGAGTTGAAGAATTGCAGAAGGGTTTCCCATTGCTGAGCCATCACCAGCCCTGTCATGGAGGCCAAAATTAGAGG
>Ga0233434_1004304_pt1 | contig 10994 bp, 9 predicted proteins | sample SI_122_August201_4_FD_182738 | JGI IMG/M metagenome (GOLD analysis project Ga0233434, IMG submission 182738) | Seawater microbial communities from Saanich Inlet, British Columbia, Canada - SI_122_August2016_120_MG | ecosystem: Environmental > Aquatic > Marine > Inlet | place: Canada: British... | reverse complement strand
TAAAATTTTACTTAATCTAATTGGATCTATTGTTGTATTAGATAAATCTATTTTTAATTTTTTTGCTTTAACCCCTAAAGTTCCAATAGAAGCAACTTTTTTATTATTTAAATATAATATTTGATAATAAAAATCTGCAATCGATGATTTTCCATTAGTTCCGGTAACAGCAATGATATTATTAGGTAAATTATTATAAATTTTAAATGAAACTTCAGCTAGTAACTTTCTAATATTTTTTGATTGAATAAATAGAATACCATTTTTTAACCCATTAATCTTTTTTTCAGTTATAATTATTTTAGCACCATTACGAATTGCAGCTTGTATAAAATCATTACCATCATTTCTATTTCCTTTAATCGCAAAAAAAATATAATTTTTATTTATTTGATTGCTATCAAACGAAATACCTAAAAAAGAAAATTTTTTGTAATTATCATTAATATTTTGAAAGTAATTACCTAGGAGCATGGTTAATTAACTTCTATATATTTTGTGGCTAAAATAGGCCCAATTTTGTCCATTATTTTTCCAGCAACTTCAACTGATGTCCACCCAGCTGTGTTATATAAAGTTCCTTTCCACCCACCTTTTTGATGTCTATATTTATAATAATAATCTTTTGTTTTTTGTGGTGTATCTAACATAACTACAAATACATATTGTGGATTTGAGGTTGGAAATATTGAAGCAAATGTATTTATCTTAGCTTCAGAATAAGAGCCATCTTTTGGCTGATCTGCAGTTCCAGTTTTTCCACCGATCTCATAATTTGGTACATTAGCAAATTTTGCCGTACCCTCTTCTGTGTTCACAATTTTTCTTAAAGCTGTTACTACTTGTTTAGAAACTCCTTTTTTTAGTAATCTATCGCCTTTTTTTATTTTTCTAGTGTTATCTTTAATTAGTGTTGGTTTAATATCAAAACCACCGTTGGATATTACTGCATAGCCTTTTGCCAACTGAAGAATTGTAGTTGCAATACCGTGACCAAATGAGGCTGTAGCTAGTTTACATTTTCCAAAACTATAGTTTTTTTGTGGAGCTACCTCTTCTATGTCAAAATCAATTGAACTTAATACACCTACTTTTTCTAAAAAAGACTTATGTTTTTCTGGTCCAATTATTTGACCAATTCTAACAGAACCAATATTTCCTGATCTAATTAAAATTTGTTCAGCTGTTAAATCAGATGGTATTTCATTGTCATACTCACCTATTCTATGTTTATCACAACGAATAGATTTTGGTAAATTTAAAAATTCAGTTTCAGGTTCTATCAAATCTTCGTTTAAAGCACTTGCAAATGTAAACACTTTAAAAACAGAACCTAATTCATATGTTCCTTTTGTAACTCTATTAATAAAATTAATGTCAGTTATATTCTGTCTTTCATTTGGATTAAAGTCAGGTAATGAAACAATTGAAAGTATATTTCCATTATTTACATTCATCAATATAGCTGCACTACCTTTGCTTCTAAAAATTTCTTGATATTTAATTAACTCTTTTCGTATTAAAAACTGTAAATCTTTATCAACTGTAAGCATAATTGGATTTTTAGATTTTTTTAAAATTCTATTAAATGATTTTTCTAATCCTGAAATTCCATTATTATCATCATCAATCTGGCCAATAGTATGACTAAAAAGATTTTTTTGAGGATAAATTCTTAAAACTCTTTCCTCAGGTTTTATTGATTTATCTCCAAGTTTCATTATTTTTTCATATTTTTCTTCTGAGATTTTCTTTTCCAACCAAAAGAATTTTTTTGTTTCAAGCTGTTTTTTGATCTTACTAAAATCTTTATTTGGAAATATGATATTTAAACTTAGTAAAAGTTTTTTTTTATTAATTACATCAGATGTTTTGATACCTATATCAATTGATTTAACTGTTTTTGCTAAATAATTACCATTTATATCAGTAATATCTGCTCTATAAAGTTTATCATTAAAAATTGGCGTACTGTTAAGATTGTTTATTTTTGATTTTCTTGAACCAAGATGAATTAAATGAATAGCATAAATTAGATAAATAATAAAAAATATAAAAAATATGAAAGCTACTCTATTAAATTGAATATTAAGATTTGTTTCATTTTTTTTATAAATAAAATTATTTCTATAATCTTCAATAATAATTTTTGATCTTGTTTGTTTCATTATTCTTTAGTTATTTTTAAATTCTGAATTTTTTTTTCTTTATCTTGAATTTTAAATATTTTTATATTTTCAATATTTTTTTGTATTAATTCATCTTCAAAATATTGTGATTGATATTCTAATAATTTTTCTGCAGAGCTTAGATAATCATGTTCTAGCTTAATCTTTTCAAATTCAGAATTAAGGACTCTTAGGTTTTCTTTTGATGTAAAAATTTTGTCCTCTGTTTTTTTTGCTGAATTCTTAATTATTGCAGTTGTTAAGATTAATAAAAAAATAACCGCAATTAAGCCAATCTTTTTCACAATTTTTCTCCAAAATTTTCTATTTCAATTAAATTTTTAAATTGTTCATGAATATCTGTTTCAAAATCATAAAAATTTTTTTTTTTTATTACATATCTCAGCTTTGCTGATCTGGAAGGCAAATTTTCATTTATCTCATCTTCTGTGGGAATAATTGCTTTTTTTTCAACCAATTTGAATAAGGTTTCTGCTTGTTCTGTAACAGGCACATATCTTGAAATACTTTTGTTTTCTGAAAGACTTTTAAAAAAATATTTTACAATTTTATCTTCTAGTGAATGAAATGTGACGACTGCCAGAACTCCATCTTTTTTAAGAACTTTAGTTGCATTAATAAGACCAAAAATTAATTCACTAATTTCTTTATTAACAAATATTCTAAGTGCTTGAAAAACTTTTGTTGCACTATTTACTTTAAAGTTTTTTTTTCTTTTTGTTTTGTCTATGATTTTAACAAGAGTTTGTGTATCTATTTTATTTCTTAATCTTTCTTTAATAATATTTTTAGCAATAAATTTACTCTCTTTTTCTTCTCCAAAAAATTTGAATATTTTTTCCAATTCTTTTTCATCAAGTTTATTTATCGCATCTTCAGCTGAATAATTGTTCAAACCCATTTGCATATTTAGGCTACCAACAGACTCAAATGATAATCCTTTTTTGGGATCTTTTATTTGTGTGTATGAATATCCAAGGTCAAAGATTACACCTTTAACTTCCTCATGTTTTAATTTTAGATTGTTAAGCTGACTAAATTTTATATTTTTAAATACAAATCTGTCTCCAAAGTTTTCCTTTATTTGATTTGCTTTTTTTTCACTCTCAATATCTCTATCAAGAGCAATTACTTTAGTATTCTCAAATTCTAATATTTTTTTTGAATAGCCACCTTGACCAAAAGTGCAGTCAATAAATGTGCCACCATATTGAGGGGTAATAATGCTAATAATTTCTTTTAGCAGTACCGGATAATGCTTTTGCACTTTCGGTACTATGGTGGCTTCCATTTATTTCTTCGAAGACCATTAATTTTTTTGTCTTCTTAGGAATGCTGGTATTTCAAGATCATCCTCTTCATCATTTGAAGATAATAATTCCTCTGCACTCGAATTTTCTGCCTCAGAACTAAATAAATCTGGAGCCTCAGAATCAACACCAAATTCTTTTAAATCATTTGAAACATCTTCTTCCATGTTTTCTTCAACCATTGGTTCTTGTGGCTCTTCCATGGCTTCTTGAGTAAATGATTTTTCCATTTCATTTACTAAACTGTCTTCTACAACACTTTGTGTTTCAATGTTTGTATTATGAATGATTTCATCATTAACAACATTAGAATTAGAGGTTTCTTGTTGCTGTTCTTGAACTATCTCATTTTCAAGTTTAAGTGCATTTGCACCATGAGTGACTGGGTTTGAAATTGAGTTAGAAAAGTTGAAAGACGCTGATGATCCCACATTTGTAAAATCTGAATAACCAGGATTTCGATTTTGGATACGATGAACCATGTTTATTACAGATTTAGTTTCTGGTTGTTGACCATCTAAAGAAGTTGCAACAATTGAAACTCTCATTTTACCATCAAGTTCAGAGTCAGTAATAGCACCAATAATTAACTCTGCTTCTGGATCCACTTCAGCTCTTACTTTGTTTACCGCCTCATCTACCTCAAAAAGTTTAAGGTCTTTACCACCAGTAATATTAACCAATAAACCTTTTGCACCTTTAAGAGTGTAGTCATCAATTAATGGATTGCTGACAGCCATGTCTGCTGCCTTTAGAGCTCTACCTTCTCCTTCAGCTTCTCCTGTTCCCATCATTGCTTTACCCATTGATGCCATCACAGTTTCAACATCAGCAAAATCAAGGTTGATTAAACCTGGTCTAACCATTAAATCAGTTATACTTTGAACCCCATGCATTAAAACATTATTTGAAAGATTAAAAGAGTCTTCAAATGTAGTTTGTTCATTTGCTATTTTAAACAAATTTTGATTTGGAATAACTATTATTGTATCAACATGTTTTCTTAATTCTTCCAAACCTTGTTGTGCTCTTCTCATTCTTGAGGGACCTTCATATAAGAATGGTAGAGTTACAACTCCTACAGTTAAAATATTTAATTCTTTTGCAGCTCTAGCAATGACATGAGCAGCACCAGTGCCCGTTCCACCACCCATACCAGCTGCAATAAAAACCATATTTGCACCTTGCAAAGTATTTACAATTTCATTTAAAGATTCATCAGCTGCTGCTTGACCAATATCAAGTTTTGCCCCAGCACCTAAGCCCTTAGTTAAATTTAAACCAATCTGAATTCTTGTTTTGCTTTTACTTAACTTTAAATCCTGAGCATCAGTGTTTACTGCAATAAATTCTACACCTTGTAGATTATTTTCAATCATTTCATTTATTGCGTTTCCACCTGCTCCACCAACGCCCATTACTAGAAGTCGTGGTTGTAATTCTTTAATTTCTGGTGCTTTAAAGTTAATTGTCATCTGCTATTTCCCCTCATTGTTGTTGAAATGTTTTTCCCATTTAAGGTTAGCTCGATTCTGGTTTGCTTTTTTTCTTGCCACTACCTTAAATTTTTCAAACGCTGTTGATTCCCATATTTGGAAAGTTTGACCTTGCCCAACAAACAGCATGCTATTTTTGATTTTTGCATGTTTTAATAATTTTGATGAAAGAGAAATTCTTCCTTCACTATCAAATTGTAAATTTGTACTTTCTGCTAAAATTGATGTTGCAAAAAAATCTCTTTTTTCTTCAAATGGATTTAAAGATTCTATTGCAGAGGAAATTTTTTCAATTCTATCTTGAGAACATGCTTCTATAGATGAATTGTTAAAAGAAGGATAACAAATAACACCATTATATCCTAAGTTTGATAAATGAGATCTAAAACTAGCAGGCACAGACACTCTCCCTTTTTTGTCTAATTTGTTCTCGTAAGTAGATAAAAACATGTATTTTATAATTTTTTAATTCCATAATTGGGAATATATGGGAATATATGGGTAAATTTATTTCATGTCAAATACTGATTTTTCACGATTTTTAACTATTGTTAGTAACTTTTTAGTATCAAATGAAATAAGCACATCAAGCTATTAAAAATAATAGCTATGCATCAAATAATTGAAAAAATAGAACAAAATTGATTCAATAATGAATCAAAACGAGAACATTTAATTCAATTAATTTTATGATGTGGATAACTTTGCCAGATAAACTATAAGCCGGGTTCTGTCATTTAAACCTATCATTTCTCTAGGCTTAAGATCACTCTTAAGCTCAAGCAACTAACCCTGATGACTAGCCAAGGATGGCTTTTAGTTTTTCAACAATGTCATCTCTACTTAGTCTTGCTCCCAGTGGGGTTTTCCAGCGTTCATTGTTACCAATAGAACCGGTGTGCTCTTACCACACCTTTTCACCCTTGCCATGTTATGGCGGTTTATTTTCTGTGGCACTATCCCTAGGGTTACCCCCGCCAGGTATTATCTGGCACTGCATCCTTGTGGAGCCCGGACTTTCCTCTTTAATTAAAAATTAAAGCGATAAATCGTTTATCTGGCAGTCTTAATTTAATATTAAACTAAAAAACTTCAAGAAAATTTAATTGAGTTTTTTTGCAAGATTTTCACTTATAATCAGACATTCTTTGTCAATTTTGCCATTTACCAACTCTTGCCTAAATCTTCTCTGGAAAGCTCGAACTAAGAATATAAAATATTTATCATTTTTAATATTCTTTGGACTTTTTTTTGCATATCCAATTTTAAATATATTGTTAAAAAATTCTTTTTTATTTAATGAACTTACTTTTATCATTCTATTTTTTTTAGAAAGTTTGGCTGATAATGAATGCCAAATGCCAACCCCCTGTTTTGCAAAATATTGCCATGGAAATTTTTCACCAGGATCTTTTTTTCTACTTGGGGCTATATCTGAGTGTCCTAAAATATTTTTTTTATTTATTTTATATTTCTTAATTAAAAATTTACTTAAAATTAAAATAGATTTAATTTGTTTTTTTGAAAATTGTTTATAATTAAATTCATGCCCTGAGTTATTTATTTCAATTCCAATAGAGTTATTGTTAAGAGAGCTAATATTTTTCCAAGAAGATATTCCTGCATGCCAAGCAACGTATAAATCTGGAACCATTTTGATTATCTCTCCATTATTTTTAACTAAATAATGACAGCTAACCTCAGATTGTATTTCGGTTAGTCTATTTATGGCTTCTGATTCTTTTTTCATTCCTGTATAATGAAAAATAATAAACTTTATTTGTTTAAAGTTTCTTTTTTTAGAATTAAAATTAGGAGAATAGTTCAAAATTGTTTTAATGCTCATTTTAAGCTTTGTATAAGTTTGTTTATAGCCATAATTAAGACATTTTTAGCACTAAATCTCGTTTTACTTTAGATCCATATGCATTATATAATAATTATTTATGATAAAGTTTTTTAAATTATTTCTAGCTGTTATTTTGCTTTCCACTAATGCTTTTGCAGCATCTGATGGTGATTTAAAGCTTACCAAGAAAAATAAAGCTAATCAAACTACAAAAGACTGCTTTGAGTCCTTAAACAGAGCTACGTTTTCATTAAACCAAGGACTAGATAAAATAATATTAAAACCAGTTGCTAAAGGTTATAGAACTTTACCTTCATCAATTAGAACTGGTACAGGTAACGTGCTAGATAATTTGTCTAATCTAATCACTATACCAAATAATGTTCTGCAAGGTGAACTTGGAAAAGCAGGTATTAATACTGGTAGACTACTTGTGAATAGTACAATTGGAATTTTAGGTATATTTGATGTTGCTCAAAGTTTAGGGTTTCCTGAATATGAAAAAGAAGACTACGGCCAAACACTTGGAAGATGGGGAGTTGGTCCAGGTTGCTATCTTGTCCTTCCAGTTTTAGGTCCAACAACTGTAAGGGATACAGCTGGCTCGTTTATTAACGTAATTGGTGGTGACCCTTATTATAATGCATCAGTTAATGGTAATAATGAATTTTTAAGTAAGAAGGTTTATATGACATCCAAAATATTAACTGGAATAGATTTTAGAGCAAAAAATATTGAATCACTAGATAATTTAGAAAAAAATTCTTTGGATTTCTATGCCTCAGTCAGAAGCTTATATTTGCAAGACAGACAAAAGAAAATTTCTAATTCTACAGGTGTTGTAGAAACAATGGACGATAGTGATTGGGAAGAAATAGATACCAAATAAAATAACCATAAATAAAAAATGAAAAAATATCTAAGTTTATTTATTTTTAGTATTATCTTTATCTCAAATACTAATCATGCTTTTTCAATTTCTCCTGAAACTTTCATCAAATCAACAGTCCACAAAGCTGCTGAAACACTAAGCTCAAATATAAGCAAAGAGGAAAGAATTGAAAAACTAAAAGAAATTGCAAAAGAAACTGTGGATATAACTGCACTTGGCTTTTATTCTTTGGGAGCTAATAGAAAAGGTTTAAGCAAAGAAAAATTAACTAATTATCAAATTGTTTTTAAAGAGTATTTTTTGAAAAGTTTTTCAAGTAGGCTTGCTGAATACTCTAATCCTGAAATTGTGGTAAATTCACAAAAAAGAATTAATGAAAACTACACAATAGTATCAAGTACTTTAGTTGCTACAGATACTAAGCCAGAAGTTAAAATTGAATGGAGAGTGTATACTAAAAATCCTGAGAATTTACTTATTAGAGATTTAATTATTGAGGGCTTAAGTCTTGCAAGAACTCAAAAAGAGGAGTTCTCATCAATTATTAACTCTAATGATGGTCAAATAGATGCTTTGATAAAAAACTTATCTGAATTTAATAATTAATTAATTTTTTTCAAACATTTCTACTTAAAAATAACTAGCATCTAATCAAGTATATTTGGTGGGCCCGCCAGGACTCGAACCTGGGACCAATACATTATGAGTGTACTGCTCTAACCAACTGAGCTACAGGCCCAAAACCTAAGATTAGATATATCATTTTTATAAAGTTATCAATTAAAGATAATTGTTAAATGGTGGGCCGTGTTGGTTACGCTCCAACTACCCCTGCAATGTCAATGCAGTACTCTACTATTGAGCTAACGGCCCAAAAAATTAACTTTCTAAGAAACTTTTTAATTGCTTAGATCTACTTGGATGTTTTAGTTTTCTAAGAGCTTTTGCTTCAATCTGTCGAATTCTTTCTCTTGTTACAGAAAACTGAAGTCCCACCTCTTCAAGAGTGTGGTCTGTATTCATACCCACACCAAATCTCATTCTTAAAACTCTTTCTTCTCTAGGTGTTAAAGTTGATAAAATTTTAGTTGTTGCCTCTCCAAGATTTGACTTAATAGCTTGTTCTAAAGGAGCTAAAGCTTTTGTGTCTTCAATAAAATCTCCCAAACTACTATCTTCTTCATCTCCAACTGGTTTCTCTAATGACACTGGTTCTTTTGAAATTTTTAATACTTTTCTTACTTTATCTAATGGCATTCGAAGTTTTTGAGCTAATTCTTCTGGTGTAGCCTCTCTACCAAATTCACTCAGAATTAATCTTTGTGTTCTAACAATTTTATTAATTGTTTCAATCATGTGTACTGGAATTCTAATTGTTCTTGCTTGGTCTGCGATTGATCTTGTGATCGCTTGTCTTATCCACCAAGTTGCATATGTAGAAAACTTATATCCTCTTCGATATTCAAATTTATCTACAGCTTTCATCAAGCCAATATTTCCTTCTTGAATTAAATCCAAAAATTGAAGACCTCTATTAGTATATTTTTTAGCGATCGATATTACTAATCTTAAATTAGCTTCAACCATTTCTTTTTTAGCAATTCTTGATTCTTTTTCACCTTTTTGAACTCGGCTAACTAATTTTTTAAAGTCTGTTACTGAAATTCCAAGCTTATGACTTATTTCGATTAATCTTTCTCTTATGTCTTTAAATTCATCTTTATTTTTTGTGAAGAATTGTTTCCAAATAGAATTTGTATCTAAAAACTTTTTTAAATTTGGATTAATTTCATTACCAATATAAAATTTAATAAATTCATTTCTAGGTATTTTATGATCTATTGCTAATCTTAAAAGATTACCTTCTAAAGATACAATTTTTTTATTTTCAACATAATGTTTTTGAACTAGTTCTTCTAAAACAGATGGTGATAGTTGAAGAGATTTAATATTTTCTAAAATATCATTTACTATTTTCTCATATCCCTTTTCCTTTGCAGGTGAAAAGTTTTGAGAATTTAAAACACAATCTAGTTTTTCTTTTTGGTATTTAATTAATTTATTATATTCTTTTGTAAGTATATTAACTGTTTTTAAAACTTTTGGTTTAATTTCAGTTTCCATTGCAGCAAGTGTGGGATTAAAATCATCATCATCTCCATCACTAGAGCCCTCTTCTTTATCAGTCTCCCCAGCATTTTTTTGTTTTGCACTTGGTCCCGTTGACTCGTCTTCCATGTAATTTGTATCGATGTCGATTATTTCTCTTACTAAGATTTCATCTTTTTGTAACTGATCATTCCATTCAAAAAATTGTTGTGCTGTAATTGGGCTCTGTGAAAGTGCAATTAACATTACATCTTTTCCTGCTTCTATTCTTTTGGCGATTGCAATTTCACCTTCTCTTGAAAGTAATTCAACCCCACCCATTTCACGTAAATACATTCTGATAGGGTCATCACTTTTTTCAATTGTCTTGCCTTCTTCTTTAGATGAACCTTCTTTTTTTCTTAAAACTTTAAAATCAGATTTCTTTTCAACTAAAGCAACACTTTCATCTAAAATATGAATAAATGCTTGAGATAAATTGTCATCAGAAAGATTTCTTTTTCCAAGAGATTTATTTAGTTCTTCGTAAGTTATGAATCCTCTATGAGTGCCTCGACCCATCAATCTAGCAAATGATTTTGTAATAATTCTTTCCACAGTAATATAAGTTTGAAAGACTTATATAATATCTAATTCGCAAAAATCCATTGCTAAATTGATCTGATTAATTGATTTTTCTCTCATTTTTCAGCTCTTTTAGCTCATTGAATGTAGTTTCACTCATATCCTTGGAGAACTTCGATTCTAACTCTTGGATTCTGAACTCTAAGTCGTAATTGAACAAATCTTTCGAAATATCATCTAGCAATTCTATAATTTGGTTATCATTTTCAGGTTTATTTTTAAGAATATGTTTGATTGGTGCAAATTTATTAATCTTATCCAGCAACTGTTTATCTAAATTTAAATCTTTAATTGCAATTTGTTCTCCAGATTTTAATTTTTCAATGATTGCATAAAATATTTGCTTGTTTATCTCAGTAAATATTTTGATATTTTCGATTAAGTGAATATTGGCTTGTAGCAATGTTAAATTATTCATAACCAAGTATAATAAAGAAAATTCTTTAAGTTCTACACCAGTTAAGGATCGGCTTTCATTAAAATGTTTTTTTGTGGAGTCTAATGATTTTATTTTTTTAACATAAA
>Ga0233434_1004300_pt1 | contig 10999 bp, 5 predicted proteins | sample SI_122_August201_4_FD_182738 | JGI IMG/M metagenome (GOLD analysis project Ga0233434, IMG submission 182738) | Seawater microbial communities from Saanich Inlet, British Columbia, Canada - SI_122_August2016_120_MG | ecosystem: Environmental > Aquatic > Marine > Inlet | place: Canada: British... | reverse complement strand
TCAGATCAAATCTTACTGTTTTATTTTGTTCATCAATGGTTATTCTTTCTTTAATGGCCATACCAAGTGCTTGCATTTGTCGTAAAATACCATCATCATATTTTTTTAAAACCTCTACATCAGTAACCTCTTTTATTGTTCTATCTGGATGTTGGACTTTGTCTAGTAATAAAGTCCATAATGTTTCAAATGTAGAATTTATCTGTTCACTATGAGAAATCTGCATTTTAAAATATTATTTTTTCTTTCAGTAATTAACATTTCACGATTATACAAGAAAAGCCATTTTTTAAAATCAGAAATAATTTCATGCACAAATTAAAGTCAAAGGATACTACTCAAAGATGTAAAAAATTATCTAAAATATACTAATCTACTGAAAAATTATTAAATCAATATTGGCTAAAATTCAACCTTCTGGACCCTGTGAAAAATGTGGAACAAATGAGACCTATGTTAGATCAAATGGTACGGAAGAATGGAAGAAAACAGAAACGGGATATTTGTGTAAAAAATGCTTTATGAAAAATTATAATCGAATTAACTATGTGAGTAATCCTAGAGACATACCTCATGGTCCATGTGTTGAATGTAAAAGTGAAACAACGTATGTTAGACCAAACGGTAGAGAAGATTGGAAAAAATCTGAAATAGGTTCAGGATATTTGTGTAAATCATGTGCAGGCAGAGATTTGAATTCTAAAAAATGGATTCCAAAAGATAGTACACGACGCACAGGCCCATGTGTTGAATGTAAAAGTGAAACAACGTATGTAGAAAAATCAGGATATGCTAAATGGTATGCAGGGCCTAATGGAACTCTTTGTAAAAAATGCTTTAATAGAAAAAATGATCAAATTTTAAAATCAGGTTTATGTGTAAAATGTGGAGTAGGATATACAAAACATGGTTGGAATATGACGGAGAACGGAACTATTTGTCAAACATGCTATAGAAGTAATTATACAAAATTACCACGAAAAGGAAACTGTAGCATTTGTAAAACAACTAGATCCAATGGTTGGGAAATACATGAACCACATGGCAGAATTTGTAAAAGGTGTCGTTCTAAAATAAGAATTTTTGAAATAAAAAAAGAAACTATTTCTCATTATTCTAATGGAAAAATGAAATGTGCGACTTGTGGATATGACAAAAATATCAACGCTCTTGAACTTGATCATATTGATGGTAAGGGTAATGACAGTAGGAAAAAATTTGGAAGTACCGGTGGTTGGGCATATTATAAAAAACTCAAAACACTAGGTTATCCTGAGGGATATCAAGTCCTATGTTCTAATTGTAATAAAATTAAACAGATAGAAGTTGATCCTAAATGATTTTGAATTTTTAGAATTTGAATATTGGCATTTGTATTAAAAATTGGAATATCTTCTGCTTAATTTGGAAGTTAGACCGTATTTTACAAACCCTGTTTCTTTAAGAGTAGTAATTTCTCCTTGTACTGCTCTTGTGAATCTATTTTATTAATTGTAATATTTCCAAGAGAAACTCTAGTATCTATAATTATATTATTTTTTGGAAATCTGAAGAATTGTTAGTAAATGGATAAATTCTCTATACTTCAAAAATTATAATTTATCTCTATTCATAATATGGTAGACAGCTTCTGTAGAAAATAAACTCGTGGACGAATTTAGTCTTTGAAAAGTTGTACCATCTTTTAAAAATGTGAACCCTTGTTCAATTTTTCGACGTTTTTTTACTTGAATCCAACCGAGAATCATTAATTTTCCATCATTATTTTTATAATTAATTTTTTTAATTTCTACATTTCCCATTGCATCCACTCCAATTTGAGATTTAATTTTGTCACTTGTTTTTTGATTCCAATCATCCCATCTTTGGATTCCTAAATATTTAAAATCATAATTTAATCCAAAAATTTCTGCTGTTGGTTTTTCTTGAACGCCAATTATTATGTCTCCTCCATCTGTATTGAGAAATGCAACGACTGTTTTGATAATTTTTTGAGTTAGGCCGTCGCCTATTTCATTGATTTTTTTCTTTTCCATAGGAGTATCCTCTTTTGTTTGACGAATTGGACAATACATTGAACTTTTTACTTCAAATGTCTGTGATTCGGATACATCGTCACTTTCTATTTCTTTGATAATATCTTTCTCAGTTCTAAGCCCTAAAGATTGTCTAATTTCTTTATGTGTAGTAATTTCAAATGTTTCCGGAACCATCAGTTCACGAAGATAATCTATTGCTTTTTCCTTATCTCCATTTATCCATTCTAAATGCCCTAAAAGTTCATGTGCATTTTCATTTTCTTTATTAAATTTTATAGCCTCTTCAAGATCTTTTTTAGACTCGTTGTATTTGTGACGATAAAATGAAATCTTACCTTTCATCTCAAAAATTTGACTTTGTATGTTGGTTTCATATTTTGATAACATAATGCTCAAATTGTTAATAATTTTTTCAGCATTATCATAATCCTGATGATTATAATAACACCAACACTTGTGCATTAAAATATCATTATTTTTTTGATCTATTTCTAAAATTTTGTCATAGTGTTCTATTGATTTTTTATAATCTTTTTTCTCAAAAATATGTGCAAGATAGTGATGGGCATCTAAATCTTCACTATTAATTTTCAATGAATCTTCAAGATTTTTTTGACTTTCAATTTTGTTTTCTAAATAATAATTCGTCAATCCAAGTTGTGCCAAAATGTGGGAATCTGTAGGATTGATTTTAAGATATTCTGTAAAGTGTTTTTTTGCAAGTTGAAATTTTTGACAATTATATTCAATATGTCCTAAATAGTGCAATCGTGTAATGTTCTGTTTATCTCTTTTTTTTGTCCTCTCAAACCATAATTTTGATTCATAGTTTTTTTTTAAAAAATAATATCCAATAGCTTTACTATTGGATAACTCAATAGTATCTGATTCCTCCATAGGCTTTCTTCCAATATTTGTAAGCATTGTAATTCCCTCCTTAATCTTTTTTTCATCATCTGAAAAAATTAACATATTTGCTCTTTCAATTTCTTGAGTGACTGAGTTCAACAAATGTGCTTAATTTTATACCATAATTACTTTTTCTTTTAAAAAATCAGAGATCAATCTAAGGATTCATCAACAGAATTATCTTCATTATCTGACACTGTTGTTTGGTCTATTTCCACGTCATAATTTTTCTCATATTCTAGATTATTTTCTTCATCACCCCAAAAAACTTCCTTGTATTCCAGGCCCTGATCTTCTAGTAATTTTTTCAGACCATCATGTATCTCGGGTGCAATCATTATGCCTCTGAAATTTTCACCCCCAGGTAATTCATGCTGTTCTTTTGCATAAGCTATGAGTTGTTTTCCATCAGATTTACTTGCTTTCGGATATTTCAATTCAAGGCCCACAGGGCGTCCATTTACATCTCTACAAAAGAAATCTATAGTACCCGTCTCCATAGACATTTCTCTTTCTTCTTTTAAAAGTCCAGATTCTATTCTATGAATATTATTTTGCATCCATTTTTGATAATCTTTTTCTTTATTGGCCATCAAATCTCTTCTTTCGAATTCATCTTTCAACCATTGTGGTTTATCTATGTACGAATACATCCAATGATAGTTCTCATTAATAATGAAAGAATCTATATTTTGTTGATCTACTATGTTATTTTGAACTAAATCTTTAAGAAATTTTTTCAATGTTGAACCTGTAGGAATTGATTCACGTGAAAGTTTTTCTTGATCAATGTCGGGGGCAATTCCTCCACGAAGTAATTTAATTAGATTACATTTCCAATTGATTGTTTGTTGTTTTCTCGAATCAAATGTATCTGATAGAAATTTTAGATATTCCTCTTTTGTTTCATCACCTGCAAACCTGTCCAATCTTTTTTCAATATCTTCAAATTCTTGTCTGGATACAGAGCTTTCTGCAATTAATTTTTTAGCATATTCAGCCATTTCATCTCTAGCGTCTTCTTTCAATTCATTTGTAATCTCAGTAAGTTTTTCAATTCTTTCACGATTCCCTTTGTCAATTTCTTTAATACTCCATGACCTATGATTATTCACTCGTCCTTCTAATTCTTTGACTAAATCTTCTGAAGGTATGTTTTGAAATCGATCCCCATATTCAGACCTCATGGCATTTATCTGATCTTGGAATACGTTTCTAATGGATTCAATTTGTTGAGACGTATTCTGTTGCATGGATTCAATTTGTTGAGACGTATTCTGTTGCATAAGCTGTAGACTTGTACTATCTGTGGTTTTTCGTTTTCTTCTTGATAGTAAGACAGATGTTGGAATAATTATGATTAGTGCAATAATAATCAGAAAGAGAAGTCCGCCCTCTATTTGTAGAAAATATGATGAATACATAAATTAAAAATAATTACTTTTGTATTTAACTTAGTTTGGTATTTTAAAAATTTAAAAATAATTCAATTACGTCGTAATAGGAAAATACTTAAGATCTAGTCGTGTTTACCGTTGATAATAACATGACTAACGCAAAGAAAAGTAAATGTAGACACATTTACAAATTACATCTAATGAAGAAAATGGTCTTAATCCGTGGACCTTTGAACTTATAATAATTCCGTATCTCTCATTCCATCAATGTTTATTTTTTAACCACTCTTTTGCAATCGTGATATTTCTAGTTACTACAATTGGATATTTTCTATTTAGATGATCTTATCTTTTTTTATGATAAATAAATTATGTAATATTTTTTTAGTAATTTTTCTTTCCTCATTATCTATTAATTGTTTAAACCACAAATCACACGCAAAAATTAAATGAGAACACAATCCTCTAGTTTGTGAAAACTCTTTCCAAATAGGACAATTACATGAGGGTAAAAATGAATCACTTACATCAATTTGTGCTTTATATTTATCAAACGTACATGAAATTTTTTGAAAACTAACTTCTGTATTTACATTCATAGAATAGTCTGATTCTAGAATGGCATTTTTAAATTCATCATCATATGATATATCAAACAATAATTTTAAAAAATAATAATAACTATTAGATTTTTCACGGAATTTATCTACATTAGAGAAAGTAATTTCCTCCATACTTCCAATGTATTGTGTTGTTTGAATTCCTGATGGGAAAACTGTGATTTCTGCTAAACCTGATTCATAGTTTATAGAATTAATTTGTGCAAATTGACCTACATTATCTCCGTATCTAATTTTTGCAATGGATCCCAACCTGCATGGTATTATGGGTGTAATTTCACACCATTTTAGAAAATTTGATTCATCCACAATCTGCATGATTTTATTTTCTTGCAGAAAATTATCTATGTTTTGATCATCAATTTTTTTAAAACAGATAATCAAACCTTGTTCATTTTTAGGAATTTCTCTAATCATATCTTCAATTTGATTAAATTCCAATTCATCATTAATCATGATGGATATGTGAATAATATTTGATGATAGTTGTATTTTGGTTTCTTGTAAAACTTGAAGTTGTTCTGATGTAAACTCGTAATTACTCATATCAATTGAAAAATCAAATAATGGCGGTGTTTGATTACGCATTTTTAGTATATTTGAATTGGAAAGAACCATCCCTGCAATCCTAGTCACTTGATCATCTTGAGGTTCGAAATCCCCTTGCTCTAATTGATGTAATTCTGAAATAAATTTTTCTGGAGTTATTTGTCTCCCAAAAAATTTTTGTTTGCCTTGTTGAATAATTGATTGTTCTAATCGTAAATTTTCTATTTCATATTTTGAAGGAATAAAGAATTGATCTTCTTGATGATCTAAGCCTTGTTTTTGTATGATTTCTTTTTGTTCTTGTAATAATTGGATTGAATTTATTATGATTCCTGTTTTTGGAATTAAATCAAAAAGTGTTCGTTTAGAATGGATTTCTTGAAACAACCTACCATAAGAAATTCCATTTTTATTTTTTATTATAATATTTTTAATTACAGATGGAATGTTAAGATATAATGGTGAAATAGTGTATGTCTTAGGATCACTTGCATTTGGTAAAACATGTTCGTTGATAATTAAATCATTAATTATTTCATCTACCATTTGATCCGTTATGTAATTTTTTAAATTTGAATTAAATATGGCTTTTGAACGAACTAGATGTGAGTATTTTTCAATAATTATGGGTAACATGGAAGAAATTTTATCATGTTTGATTGTTTGAGATTCTATAAAAAATAATAATATTACATATGCTCGGATTAGATTATAGATAAAATTTGAATTTATTACATTCATATTATTTTCACACAACTTAGTTAATTCATAATATCTTGGTGCAATATTTTGATTTTCTAAATTTAATTTTTTAATTTGATTTTGTTTTTCTTCATTAGAATGGAAATTTATTAAACTCCTTCGTTGATTAAGTTTAAATTTTAAATCATGTGTGATAAAATTAGAAATTTGAGCATAATTCATTAAATGATGCTTATCTAGAATTGATGCTATCGGTTCTCCTTTAATGAAATCTTTTAATAAATCTGGGAGATACATCAAAGGATATTTTTGATTTGACTTTGTAATTAATTTTAAAAAATCACGATTATCTATTTGTGCGTGTATTGAATCTGTTGCTTTATTTAGTGCATCAAGTATTTTATTAAATTCTTTAACTTTTACATTATCGTTATCGTTAATGTCTGTGGCTTTTTCCTCTTGTATTGCAATATCTGTAGATGTTATTGCTCCATCATGTTTTTGATCAGTTGGATGCGGAGATGTATTTTTAGTGGATCTGCATTGTTTGCAATATGATTGAGTGATTTTACTATCTGGATCATTAGGATTCCTTTGTCTATATCCAAAGGATTTTTCAATTTTTTCTTCAAATTCTTGTTTTAAATTTGAAGTGACTTGAGTTTCATTACATTTTGGACATGTTTTTATAAAAATTGGAATAGACTCATTTTCAATTTTTAGCTCTATTGATGAGGTGTTTTCAGATAATTCACCTTGTTTTTGCATTAATTCTGTTCTTATTATTGTAAAATCCTCTTCTGACAAAGGTTTACTATTGTTTGATGGATATCCCTTTCCACCTTGTAAAACTAAATTTTGAGCACTTTGAGATTTACCGATGAATATTTCCATTTTATTGTGTAAAGCATGAATTTTAACTGAACCCAATTGAACTGGTTTGATTTGAATTTGTGATACATATACCAAAAAACCATTGGGTCTTAAATCGCCATCCCAAATCGGTCCAGGGGAATTATACCAGTCACCAACAAATTCAAAAATTCCTTTGAAACTACTACTTCCAATTACATAAAATGCGACTTGATCTCCTGATTTGATCCTATCTCCAATCTGTAATTTAGAAATTCTACTACCCCAAATATTTTGAGATTTTAAAATTTCCCAATTTTCGGGAGTAACTGACCACATCCATTTTAATGGTATAGGCTGTATCTTTCTTACAATGCTGGAGATTTTTTTCAATGATGAAGTGTCTTCAGTTGATTTTTTATCAGGTTCTTTAACTTTAGAAATTAGTTTTGAGTATTCATGTTCCCAATAGAAATTATCCATATTATTTGATTCAGAACATTGATTATCTGGAATGTTATGTTCTTGATTATATTTTATAATTTGATTAGACAGGTACTCTAGTAATCTAATTCTTTGCATGTCTTCTAGTTTAACATTTAATGAATAATGTGGGAGAGTAATATCAAATTGGGAAGAATTATCTTTGATAACAAATCCATGATTTATTAAAACATCATAAACTGGGACGTTAAAATAAAATTTTACTTGATCAATGTCTGTGGTATTTTTATTGTTGAAATAAGCTAATGATTCTGCAATCTCACCTTTATGCAATGTACCGTAGCTTAGTAATTCATGCAACATTACAAATTGATAATTAGCTTGAGGTCTTAGATCATTTTCCAAGAAATTATTGAATTCATAAAATGTTTTTACAGGTTGATTTATTTTTTTATTAATATGTGTGGTTGAGACCTCATCAGAAATTCTATCCACAGGGTTTATTTCAGAAATATTTGTGTTTTGCTTATCTGGTAATTTTTTATCTAGTAAATGATCATCTGTGTTCTCTATATCTTCCGAAGTACTGTTTTGGCTGTTACGAAGAATTTCCTTATATTTTCTATTTCGAGGTTTACCTCTCACTCTATAGTTACAACATTTACAAAAAAGCCCGATCTCGTCTTTAGTACCCTCAATTGTAATGTATATTTCACAAATTTGACATCTTTTTTGTCCAGCATCATATCGTCCAGAATTTGTCGGTTTTTTAGCTGCATATTGCAAACAAATTTTTTTACATTGCCCCATACGATCATTGCCCTCATTCATCACCTAACAAGAAAAACAATGAAATAAAAGCAGTATGAAATTTTAAAATTCTTTTAAAGCTTACATTGTTCATTACTTCATATGTCATCTTTAGATAATGCTGAATTAATTGACAAGTACATTCAAAACAATTCAAATTCATCAATCCCTAAAACATTAACAGTTGTACTACAAGGCAGGCGTACAGATCTTAAATCATATCGACTTCCACTTGATTTAACATTTTATAATATCAATAATGGTCGTTTTGCTTCAGAATACATAGATCTTAAAAGAAAAGAAAATAGAGATTTAGATCCACATAATCCTGAAGATTCTAAAAAAATTCAAACGCTTCTTTATGATCTTGTTCCAAAAGATACTTTGATTTTAGAAAAAGATTTGCAACAATATGGCCAAAAAGATCCTGGAATTATTACTCATGATGGATACGTAATTAATGGCAATAGACGCAGGTCTGTCTTAGAAGAACTAGTGTCTCGTGGGCAATCGGACTTTAATTATATTGAGGTCGCACGATTACCTCCAAATACCACATCTCAAGATATATGGAAAATTGAAGGCGGGATCCAACTATCAAAAAATCTTCAATTAGATTATGGCGCGATTAATGAACTGTTAAAATTTCAAGATGGAATTCAAGCTGGTATTAGTCCAATTGAAATTGCAACTTCTCTATATGGTGGATTTAAAGAAAAAGATATTTTGCTTAAATTAGAACAATTAAAATTAATTCAAGAATATCTGATGTTCATTGGAGAAATTGGAATTTTTAGCCGAGTTAAAAAATTAACTGACCATTTTATTGTTTTACGTGATGTGATATCTGTATTCAAAAATAGAGGTGGAACGCCCGATGAGATTGTTACTGCAAAACACATTGGTTTTCAATTAATACATGACGGGGTAGATAGAATGGCATTAAGAAAAATTAAAGATATTTTAGCATCTGATAAAATCAAAGCAGAGTTTTGGACAGCAATGGAACATAGCAAATCAGAACCTGCAGCTAAAAAATTAACTAGAAAAATGGAGGCGATGCAAAATGATGAATTTACACCTGCAAGAACAATATTTAGCAACTGTCTAGATTCTACAAAGGCATTATCTGAATCACAACAACCCGAAAAATTACTTAAACGGGCGTTAACTAATTTGGATAATATTCCAAATGATCCAAACATGCTTCAAAAACCTGATATTCAGTCACTTTTATCTGAAATTGAACAAATTATTTCAAAATTAAAGGTTTGAGTACTTTCAATGAATCTTAATCCTCAACCTCTTTTTAACAAAACTGTTATTGAAAAATTATGCTCTAAAATTGAATTAACTGATTTACAAAAACAATCTGCATTAGAGTGGATTAAGATGATAGAAAATACTCAAGTAGACAAAGAGCAAGAAAATCAAAATGAATTTGAGGATTATGTGCTACACAATATTTTGGGATATGAAATTAGAGAATGTAAACGAGAAAAATTTAATATAGATTATACAATAGATCTTCCTGGTTTTACTAAATCTCTTTGTATTGAAGTAAAAGGAACAAAAACTAAGGATTTGTTTAAAGATCAAAAACGAAAGGATGATTCAAAGTTCAATCCTGTTATTCAACTTTATACCTACATGGGCCATGGATATGATTATGGGGTTGTTACTAATTACAATAATTTTATTTTATTAACACAAAATACACAATTGGTAAAAGCTCATAAATTTAATTTTCTTTCTATAAAAAAAACTGAAGATAGAATCGATGAAAATAAATTAAAAGAATTTATTTTATTATTTTCCAAAAAAGAAGTTTTTGTAAATAATTCAATTGAAGAGTTAGGTAATCAAACCGTGTTATCTGAACAAGAATTTACAGATGAATTTTACAAATTATTTCATGAAACACGATTAATGTTAATTAAAGAATTTGAGGAATCTTCTGATATCCCTCATGATGTTGCAATTCATTATTCACAAATTTTTCTAAATAGATTAATTTTCATTTATTTTGCTGAAGATCATAATTTTATCCCTAGTAGTCTTTTTGAGAAAAGAATCCTGGGGATTTTACAATCTCCTTCTATTGATGAATCTACACATGTAATCTATGATGATATTTTGGCTCTTTTTAAAATCATGAATACTGGTTCTAAAGTTCAGGGAATTAATGCATTTAATGGTGGTTTGTTTGGTGGTGATGTTATTCCTTCAAATGTAACTTTCTCAGATTTACGTGATACCACTTTTTTCACAGAATGTTACAAAAATTCTAATTTACAATTAAAAACAATGACTGTGGACATTGCTATTTCTGGAATTTATGCTGAAAAACTGAGTCCGTTAATTAAAAATTTGTTAATTATGGCTTCACATGATTTCACATCAGATCTTAATGTCAATATACTTGGACATATTTTTGAACAATCAATTTCAGATATTGAATTATTAAAAGAAAATGAAACATCTAAACGAAAAAAAGATGGTGTTTACTATACGCCAGATTATATTACAGATTATATTTGTAGAAATACAATAATTTCCTATTTATCAAAAACAGAAAAAAATTCTGTTCTTGATTTAGTTGATGAATATTCTGAAAATCTTGAAGAACTTGAAACAAAATTAAAAAATCTAAAGATTTTAGATCCTGCATGTGGCA
>Ga0233434_1004299_pt1 | contig 10999 bp, 8 predicted proteins | sample SI_122_August201_4_FD_182738 | JGI IMG/M metagenome (GOLD analysis project Ga0233434, IMG submission 182738) | Seawater microbial communities from Saanich Inlet, British Columbia, Canada - SI_122_August2016_120_MG | ecosystem: Environmental > Aquatic > Marine > Inlet | place: Canada: British... | reverse complement strand
AATGGGTGATCAACCGTTTCCAGAATCGGTGATCAACATGGGCCAGAATACGCAAAAGCAAAGCATGAGACGTTAAAGGGTTTTATAGAACTCAAATATGCCGACTGGGCGGTCTCTCATCAGAAGCGTGGTAATGAGACGCTACAGCTACTGCAGTCGAACTTTAAGCCTTTCTACAATAAGAAGCTGTCTGACATCACAGCCTGGGATATCCAGAGTTGGCGATCAGGCAAAGAGAAAGCCGGACTCGCTTCAAGCACCATTAATAGACGCGTCACCACACTAAAAGCAGTGCTGAATAAAGCAGTGGAGTGGGATGTCATCAGTGTTAACCCTCTCAACAAGATTAAGCCCATAAAAATCGACAGAAATTCCAGAGTTAGATACCTGACTTCAAAGGAAGAATCTTCACTTAGGCTTGCTTTGGATCAAAGAGAGGCAGACATCCGCAAAGGTAGGATGTCGGGTAACGCGTGGCGAGAAGTCAGAGGGTATAAAACCCGACCAACGCTTGACGCTGCCTTCGCTGACTATTTGAAACCGATGGTTTTACTGGCACTCAATACTGGCTTAAGACGAGGTGAGTTGTTTAATTTGACATGGGGTGACGTTGACCTGAGTAGAAAGCAACTGACGGTCGAGGGAACTACCTCGAAGTCGGGTCAGACAAGACATATCCCTCTTAATCGTGAAGCGCATAAGTTTCTTATTGATTGGCAAAAGCAATGTAGTGGAAAACTTGTGTTCCCTAGCCCAGTCACTAACGAACGATTCGACAACATTAAACGATCATGGGAAGGCTTAAGAGATAGGGCTAAATTGACTAACTTTGTGTTCCATGACCTAAGGCACACGTTCGCTAGCAAACTAGTCATGGCCAACGAAAGCTTGTACGTTGTGAAAGAATTGATGGGGCATTCAACCATCCAAATGACCGAAAAATATGCTCACCTAGCTCCTGAACACAAAGCGAGCGCGGTCGAGAAACTCGTAGTTCAGTAGTCAGAAATTAAGTGTCCAGGTTTGTTTCGGCTTACCTACCCCCGGGGGAGGGTTAACCCGCGTTCTAAATTAAGTAGTACCCATCCAGATACATTAGAAGCTGATTTTGAGGAAGAGGACAGAAGAGAAGCAGGCACGAGCAGACCCGTGCCTACTTCTATCCAGAAACTCGCTAGTTGTTTGCAACCCGAGTGATCCATGCTTGACGGACAAATTGACCAGCTCTTTGGGTTTGAGCATTACTCCAATATTCTTGCCACTCTTTGCTGGTATTTCTTTTTTCCAGCTTAGAGGTCAAATCGACGAAAGATTCACCCATATTGAATATGTAGAAAATACCGGACGGTCCGTTCACATAGACCTGTGAGCTGATCCCAAAGTCTTCCGAAATTTTTACGGAATTTTGGATGCTTGCAAAAAGCTTCATATTGTTTGAGTCATCTGAAGCTTCCCAAGCCGACATATACATCACATTCATGCCTTCAGTGAGATCGACATCGGCTTCAGGGTTGAGAAGGTTATTCATTGCGTAGCTCGCAACTAGATGCGGACGAGCTTTGGGCCACTCTTTAGCACTCCAATTAAGCCAATCTTCGTTGGCGGACATGTCGTCTTTCCACTTTGCCCAAGATGCTAAATCCTTGAAACGGATGACGTAGGCAATGACGTTTTCGCCATTCACATCATGTTGCCAGTACTCTACATGAGCGCCAGCTTTCTCTTGGATAACTTTGGCGGAATCAAAAAGTGCAATGTTTTGTTGGGCATCTCCTTCGATGGCGGAGAAATCCCACGCTTCAAAAATTTCAGCGGATGCTGCGCTTGAAAGTACAATAGATAGTCCGACTAGTAGTTTTTTGAACATTAACTCTACTCCTAATTTGCTTTGTTGAATTTAGTGTTCTCGTATTTTGAGAGATCCAAGTAACCGAACATCGCTAACACACAATCCTTTATAGGAATTAAGCTACTTGGGATACTGACAAGTTAACTCATACCCGTGGGCTGAAGCTACAAAATAATTGCGGTCACACGATTATTACGGACCGCTGGCTCCATTTCGAGCGCAATTTGATGCAGAAAGAGGCAGAGTACTCCCACTTCTGACTCTCAAAATAGTTAACTTGTCAGTACCCGTAGGGCGTAGGGCAGCGGAGGGCGGCGTAAGGCGGTGGAGGAACTGCGTATTCCGGCCCAATCTGAACACCTATTCCGGTCCAAAATGAACACTGATTCCGGTTTAAAATGAACACCTGTTCTGGTTTTATTTGAACACTTTCCAGTGATTTCCAGAATCACTGTTCAAATTGCCAGAATAGCCGTTCACTTTGAGCCAGAATCGCCTCTAGTGCCTTGATATTAAATAGCTTTTGTTACCATGCGCCGCTTCTAAACAACGAAGTGAGCGGTCCATGGCGAGAGGTAAATTATCAATGCGATATATCAAAGAGATACTACGCCTCAGGTATGAGGCAAAACTGAGCCAGCGCGACATCTCGCGCAGCGTTAGGGTCAGTGTCGGATCTGTAAATCAGTATCTTGCGCGGGCGGCTGAAGCCGGGATCGGCTGGCCGTTGCCAGAAGATATGGACCAAAAAGCGCTCATCAAGGCGCTGTTTCCCGACCAACAAACCCCGCGCAAGTCTGGATTTGTTGTCCCTGAGTGGTCAACGGTGCAGATTGAACTTCGCCATAAAGGCGTCACCAAACAGCTACTCTGGGAAGAGTATTGCCAGGCACATCCACATAACGCCTACAGCTACTCCCAGTATTGCCATCACTATCAGGGTTGGCTAGCGCAGCAGCGACGGTCCATGCGCCAGGTGCACAAGGCAGGTGAAAAAACCTTTATTGATTACGCCGGACCGACGGTGCCGGTGATCAATCCAGACACGGGCGAGGTGAGACGCGCGGCGATCTTTATCGCGGTGCTGGGTGCTTCCAATTACTCGTTTGCCGAAGCCACCTGGAGCCAGACTTTGGGTGACTGGCTTGAATCTCATGTGCGTGCATTTGAGTTCTTTGGTGGCACCACGACGATTGTCATTCCAGACAACCTTAAGAGCGCCGTGACCAGGGCCTGCCGTTACGAGCCGGAGATGAATCGAACTTACAACACCCTCGCCGAGCACTACGGCGTGGCGATTATCCCGGCAAGACCGAGAAAACCGAAAGATAAATCAAAAGCAGAAAATGGTGTGTTGCTGGTAGAACGCTGGGTGTTGGCAAAGCTCCGGCATGAAACCTTCTTCACCCTGGCAGCCCTCAATACCCGCATCAAAGAACTGCTCGAGCATCTCAATAACAAACCCTTCCAGAAACTGCCCGGGTCTCGTCGTAGCCAGTTCGAGGCACTCGATAAACACGCACTGCGGACGCTACCCAAGCACCGTTATCACTATGTCGATATCAGACAAGTCAAAGTCAACATTGACTACCATGTTGAATACAAGAAGCACTTCTACTCGGTACCACATCAGCTGGTTGGTAGCCGCCTTGAGGTGCATGCCAGTTCAAGCAGTGTTGAGGTGATCAACCTGGATAAGCTAATCACCACGCATCCCCGCAAATACCACGCAGGCTTTACTACCAACCCAGGGCATATGCCGGAGAATCATCGCGGCCATGCCACCTGGACACCCGAGCGGTTACTCAACTGGGGCGGCAAGATCGGCCCGAACACCCGGCAAATGGTGCAGCAGTTATTTGATGACAAGCAACATCCAGAACAAGCCTATCGAGCTTGCTTAGGATTGCTCAATCTCAACAAAAGCTATGGTGATGAGCGCTTAGAAAATGCTTGTCGCATCGGCCTTGCCGAGGGCCTGCGAACGGTGAAGAGCATCCGCAATATCCTCAAACACAAACTAGATCGGGCGCCAGAGACAACTGACAACACGCCGCTTAACCAAACCCACGAGAATGTTCGTGGATCAACCCAATACCATTAACAATTAAGTCATCAGGAGAACTGCATGCAACAGATCCAAAGCCAACTCCATACCCTAAGACTCTCCGGTATGGCCGAGTCACTGCAACAACAACGCGAGCAACCGAACACCTACGTCGAGTTAAGTTTTGAAGAACGCCTGTCGCATCTGGTCTCTGCTGAGGCAACTTACCGGGATAACAGACGGTTGACGCGCTTGCTGCGGGCGGCAAAATTAAAACTGAGTGCCACGCTATCAGAGATTGACTACGCACATCCTCGTGGCTTGAAGAGAAACGTCATGGCTTCTCTGGCGACCGGGGATTGGATGCTACACCATCAGAACTTGCTCATTACCGGTCCGTGTGGATCGGGTAAGAGCTACCTTGCGTGCGCCCTGGGTCATCATGCGTGCCTGCAGGGGTATCCAGTGCGCTACTTCAGGACCAATCGATTACTTGATGCCATGGGTGTCGCCAGGGTTGATGGCAGTTATGTCAGGTTACTCAAACAGCTGCGCAAAACCGAACTATTAATCTTGGATGACTTTGGCCTGGAGCCGCTCAAGCAAACCCAGAGAAATGATTTGTTGGAGATCATGGATGACCGCTACGGTCACAGTTCGACGCTGGTATTGAGTCAACTACCGACCACCGAATGGCACGCATCCATCGGTGACGCAACTCTGGCTGACGCCATTTTGGACAGATTGATGCACAACGCACACCGGATTGAACTCAAGGGGGAGTCGATGCGCAAGAAAATGAAGATTGACTCAAAATGAACACATGAGGTAGAAATACAAACAGGTAATGCATTAGAAACTTGGTGTTCATTTATTACCAGAACGAGCGTTCATTTTCACCGGTATACGCAATGTTAAAATCAACGGGAAAATGCAGGCGATTGATAGTTGGTGGTCAGATCTCTTTATCGCCAACTTAACCGGTCATCCCGCGATTTTCATTCCATGCGTCACCGACACTTCAGGGCTTCCTGTTGGATTGCATGCAACAGCACGTTGGGATCATGAAAAGACGTTGATTGATATGGCTTCAACTATGAACACCTTTGTTCAATAGACTGATTGCAAATTCAGCTAATGGTAATGGCGATCCTGGTAGCTGTTTTGGCTCATCGAATGTGGAGAAGGATGATGAAACAATGAGTGATGATGATCAGAAGTACAGCGCAATACAGAAAATGGCGACGAGTCCTCGGGAGTTGATCGACATCTTTTCGGATATATCCTTTTTACCGGCCGATGAGTATCACAGAAAAATCAGGTCGGGCGGATCCGTTCGCGCTTCACTTAGGCTGGATCGTAAAGATGCTTCCCAGGATAAGTCAGACCCGACCTCTGACATTTCTGCAGAAGAGATTCAGGAATGCGTAGATGACCTGGTGGCAATATCTCAAAGGGCAAGGGACGATGGGGAAATCCTCTGGGGAAGGATTCAGGGGACTCAATACGAAAGGGAAACACTTGATTATTTTGAAGGGAAGCTTGGGTCTTTCGGTTCATTGGAAGTTCGGCATGATGAATTTCCTGTCAGATATCCCCAGTGGAGGCCTACAAGCAACAGCTTGGAAGTTCTATCTTCAGCTCATCATGACGAATCGAACCCGTTTACTTTTGCTGATGCGTTGACTCCATTTCCTTCCGCAGAGACTGACGAGCATGGAAATGTTGCGGAAGTCATCTATGTGGGAAATGGCTCTGCTTCAGAATTGAACGGAAAAAATCTGAGCGGTAAAGTCGTCCTCCTTCGCTCAGCAAGCATGGGGGGGGCCTTTAATCCACACCGCCAGGACCGCTTTTTCTAGAATTGCAACTGGCGACTACGGCGCTCCCATTGGAATTATTGTCTGGTGGGACGTTGCCGGGGCACGTCAGGTCGCAGGAAGAGTGGGCGCCGTTGGTGGTGGAGATGAAATAGGCTTGGCACTGCCCTGGATTACTCTCGGCAATGACGATGGATTCTACCTAAGAAAACTGATCGATCGCGCAACTGTCGATAAACCGGTCATGGTTCGCCTCACAGTTCGCGGGGATATGGAATCTGGAGAAGATCGGATGTCAGGGAACGTATATGGGATATTACCTGGTAGAACCAAGAACTTTATTCTTATCTCTGCACACATCGATGGTTACTTTTATGCGGCCCATGATAATGGAGCAACCGCAGCATCGGTGTTGGCGCTAGCCCGGCACTATGCGTCCCTGCCCGAGGAGAGTCGTGAACACGGGTTACTATTTCTGTTCGTCGGCGATCATGAAAATCCCGGTGTAGGTGGAACCATCAATTTTGTAGAGCAGTATAAAGACAAGTTAAGAGAAGACCTGCTCCTGGTTATCCGGCCGGAGAAGCTTGGTCTTATGCACCGCGAAGGTGGTGCTACTTCTAATGTAGCTACCCCGATGACGCCATTGGTAACAAACCATAGCCCATTGTTAATCCAGCTGATGTCAGACTCAGTGTCGAAATTTAATCTTGCGGTATCCAAATACGTTTCAAATGAACCAGCAGCGGATGAATCTGCTTTCCATCCTCCGTATGCGGACCTGGGCGCAATATCAATCGGGTGGCAAGCAATCGGAAGGACCTATCATTCTACAGCAGACATCGAATCGAGGCTGTTAGGTTACCCGGAGCTCTCTATGTGGACTCGCAGTCTGGCTTTCGTGATTGACCAGCTTGAAAATTACACCAAGGATGATTTGGAGAAAGACGGTACGCTTGTCCCGGAAGTTTCAACCTATCAATCTATTTCGCTTAAAATGACTTTCGGGAATTTCTAAAAGAAAACTGTTGTGCGTTCTTCCTCAGTGACAGCCCCGATGACAGCCCCACTGCGGTGTGAGAAACATGTCCTATCGTGGACACGTCCTATCGTAGAAATGGCCCAATCCACGATAAGGGGCGCTGCATTCGTCGAAGTTGTTATGCGCTGTTCTTGATCACAGCTTGCGTAAGGTTAGGCGCCGTTCTGCTATTGATCGGGATAAGTGGCGTCCCAATTCTGTAACCAGGGTGGCTCTGCCCATAAGGTCATTTCGTCGTTAACGGGATAGATCACAGGATATAGCCCCTGGGTTTCCTGTTCGCCGTTTTTGATTTTCATCAAGCTGTTCTGCAGGTCCTTTACGTCGCTGGCGCCCAGAACTGGAGCGCCTGGCGGATAAAGTCGGTGCGCGCCGTAAATCTTTGTCTCTGAATTAACGACGTCACTAAGATGTTTCGCCCCTTGGTCGTAGTCGCCCAGGCTGCTGTTGGGCAAAAAAGCGAACAATGGTCCCTGGTACATGAAGTCGCCGGCAAACAACAGGTTAGCCGCGGCGTCAAAGAGCGAGATGGAGTCAGTGGTGTGGCCCGGCGTATAAATCACCTTCAGGACTCTGCCGCCCAGGTCCACGTTCGTGCCGGGTGTTAGCCACTCAGCAACCGAAAAGGTTGGCAGGTCAAAGCCTTCGGGTTCCCCAAGATGTTCCTGCCAGGTCAGAGTTAGTTGGTCGTCGTTTGCACGCGATCGGATGTGCGGTAAATCCACCACGGCGATGCGGTCGAAAGGTAAGCCGTCGCCGACGTGATCATAGTGGAAATGCGAGGGCACGAAAGTAATCGGCAACTGGGTTAACCCCTCAGCCACGGGGCGTATCTTGCGCGAGCCGGCACCTGCATCAAACAGGATGGCCCGATCTTCGCCCAGGATCAGGTAGCTGATGTTTTGCTGGTAATACCGGGGTTCACCTATCGCGATAGTGCGGCTGTCGAGTCGTTCGATGGTGTAGTAATCATCATGCCACACAACCTGATCGCCTTCTTCTTCAGCGGGGAGTAAATCTGGAACCCCACCCAGCGAGAAAGCCAGCGACATGCCCACTAATGCCACCTGATACCGGAACAGGAAAAGGCCGATGACTGCTAACGACAGCGCGACAAGGCTGACCGTCAATTTTTTCGTCATGTGGTTCTCCTATTTGATGCGTAGCCAAGGTTTCACCTTACCGCGGTAACTGGGATCCCGCGGCGGCGACGTAACCCCGATTCCACGTTGGGCTGATCGTCATATCATTGATGCAAACATGTTTGGGCAAGGTCGCCAGGAAGCGAATGACCTCACCACAATCTTCCGCCTGAACCATCTTGTCTCGGTCTTCCTGTGTCACAGGAATAGGACGGTTATCGAGTATCGGTGTGGCGACTTCCCCCGGACAAATCGCGGTGGCACGGACGCCATAGGTACAAGCCTCCATATTAATGCTCTCGTTCATCGCGTTCATGGCATGCTTGGCTGCCGTATAGGCGGGCCCTGTGACAACGCTGACATGTTTACCTGCCCAGGAAGAGATGTTGATAATAAGTCCGTCACCCTGCGTTTTCATGATCGGCAACACGGCCTTGCAGCAGTAAAAAGCGCCATCCAGATCAATACGAATCACTGAATCCCAGTCCTCAAGCGAGACGTTATGCCAGTTACGCTCTTTAACGTTGATACCGGCACTGGCCACCATGACATCGATACGGCTAAACTTCGCCACAATGCGATCAACGACGGCTTGCACGTCTTCTTTGCTGGACACGTCCAGCACTTCAATCGTCGCCAGTCCTTGGCACTGTGCCGCCACCGCTTCCAGTTTGTCCAGGCGCCGCCCAGAGATGACAACGTTCATGCCTGCCTGGGCGAGCGCGATGGCACCGGCTTCTCCTATTCCCGTGCCTGCGCCTGTGATCCAGGCTACTTTATGGGTCAAATCTCTCATTGGAATCCTCTTCTGGTGTCATTAATGGTCGAGTCTTTTACATAGCGTACCTTTTACCCTTCTGCGTTTCACGCGGTTACCGATCCAGTTTACATGGCGATTTTTTCAACCGGCAAACCTAACGCAGCAGGAATGAGGATAGGAAATTTAACAGGGATATTCAGCCAAGGACCCAAATACTGAATCAGTACCGGTTGTCCTCCGGTTTGTGAGCAATCCGAGGGTAGTTATACGTCGGCGCAGGGGCCAACGCGCTCCGGTGTCATCAGTCAGGAGGCGCTAAAAAAGATCGTTTGTGACGCTTGAAGCGGTTTACCAGGTGTGGAGCTTGACGGGTAATTCCTCGTAGCCTTTGACAAAACAGGATTGGACACGCACCGGCTCACCTACAACTTCGATATGCCTAAACCGCTTCATGATTTCTTCCCATACAGTTTTGAGCTGCATCTCGGCCAGCCTGTTACCCATGCATCGGTGCAAACCAAAACCAAACGACATGTGATGGCGAGGTCTTTCCCGATCGATAATAAAAGCATCCGCGTTATCAATCACATCTTTATCACGGTTAGCAGAAACGTACCACATCACCACCTTTTCACCCTTCTTGATGCGCTTACCTTTTAGGACATAATCCTGCGTAGCTGTACGGCGCATATGAGCAAGAGGTGTTTGATAGCGAATGATTTCCGGGATCATCTTTGGAATCAAATCAAGGTTATTACGCAGTTTTTCATATTCCGATGGGTTTTCATTTAAGAAATAGACACCCCCTGTAATAGAGTTTCTGGTGGTGTCATTACCGCCGACGATCAGCAGAATGAGATTACCTAGATATTCCATAGGGTCCATGTTCTGTGTTTCAGGATTGTGAGCCATCATGGAAATCAGGTCATTACCTGGCTCCTTGTTAATCCTTTCGTTCCAAAGTCCTGTGAAAACCTCCAGGCATTCAAGCAGGCCTTCCCGTCTGACAGATTCAGGGGTATTTCCACCATTCGCTTCAGACGAGGTTGCTATGTCTGACCAGTAGGTGAGTCGATGTCTCTCCTCGAAAGGAAAATCAAAGATGGTGGCCAACATCTGCGTCGTTAGTTCGATCGAAACATGCTCCACCCAATTAAAAGTTTCACCAATGGGCAGCTCATCCAGAATTTTAGCCGCTCGCTGGCGGATGATGGGCTCAAGTAGTGCAAGATTGGTGGGCGCAACCACACCTGTCACGGTTTTTCGCTGCACATCATGTTTCGGTGGGTCCATCTGAATAAAGCTGGATGTTTTAAAATCCGCCATGCGCTCGAAAATTGAGATACCACCTGTTTCAGAAGAAAAAACCTCATGGTTTTTCTCAATCTCCATGATGTCATCAAACTTGGTGATGGACCAATAGGGACCGAATGGGCTGTTCTTGCAATAGTTAACCGGATCCTCATTGCGCATACGTTCAAAGTAGGGCCAAAAAGCATTAGCCTTAAATAGCATAGGGTTGCTGACATCGAGCTCGTCTAGCGCTAGCGTATATGGGTCTGCAAAATCTGGTGTACTAATTGCTTCACTCACGATAGCTCTCCTGGCACTCTAAAGGCGCCTTGTCTGGTGTGACTTAGTCCGCTTTTATTGTAAATCCGAGATACTCGTCTTGCTAAGGATTTATACACCTATTCGTATGTCCCAGCCACCAATTCACCATGGCTTCCGAGGTTTTGAATAGTCAATGCGATATTCCCTCAACTAACGCTCTTAATAAACGACCCGGATTGGAAATATACATCTTCAGGCGAGAATAGGAAATTTAACAGGGACGTTCAACCAACGACCTGAATACTGAATCAGTACCGGTTGGGTTCCGGTTTGTGAGCAATCGCAGCGAGATTCCTGATACGAGTTAACTTCTGCCAGGGGGTGCGTATTGTTTCACATGCGCCAGAATGGTGTTGATCGCTGAGAAATATGGTGATTCAGCCTTCGAATTCAGGCGCCAGTCGATAACCCGCTTTCTCCAAAAACCGTGAGACGCGCTTGGCGATCGTGTGAGCAATAACATCCAGGTCCTTACAAGAGGGAGGTTTAGAGTTCGACTTTAATGGCTAGCAGCGGCATGGCTGGTGGAGGTTTTGTAGAATAAGATTTTGGCCTTCATTCTGTTGATGTTGGTCGAGTTTTTTGTTCGATACGCACCGCCTTGCTCCCCACTGAGCTGGGCCGAGCGGCTTAAGCGTGTATTTGATATCGATATTTCTGTCTGTCCGCTGTGCGGCGGCACCCTGCGGGTGACCGCAGATGTCACCGCCCCGGACGCGATCCAA
>Ga0233434_1004289_pt1 | contig 11019 bp, 6 predicted proteins | sample SI_122_August201_4_FD_182738 | JGI IMG/M metagenome (GOLD analysis project Ga0233434, IMG submission 182738) | Seawater microbial communities from Saanich Inlet, British Columbia, Canada - SI_122_August2016_120_MG | ecosystem: Environmental > Aquatic > Marine > Inlet | place: Canada: British... | reverse complement strand
TCATCTCCGCCATTAGACCCATCATCTAGACCGTAATAGTCTGAGTAAAAGTTTCCACCTTTACAAGGTCCACCAACAATGTTTGGAGATGCACAATCGATACTTGCATACCAAGTGTTAGCAGCATTTTCTTCGATGTTCAAAGTGTTTTCAAAGTAATTATTAGTAAAAGTGTTACTAGATGAATCTGATGAAATGTTAGCTCCCACAACATTGTCTTGAACCCAGTTATCAGTAAAAGTATTAGAGGTTGAAGCGTCCAAGATTAAAGCAGTAGAAGTGTTTTCAATAGTGTTACTTGTGATTGTAGAACTAGTAACAGTTGTTAATTCTAAAGCAGACTCATTATTGTGATTTAATGTATTACTAGTAAGAGTCAGAACGCTTGCTGTATTAACCCATAGTCTCTCCATAGCATTGTTTGAAACTGTTGAAGAGGTACTACTCTCTAAATATGAATAATTCATAGTGTTATAAGTTATTGAAAGTGAATCTGAATTAGTAACATTAAACTCCCAAGTGAAGTTATTGTTGATAATAGTTGATGAGTCATCGTCATCTAAGATACTAACTCCTCGAACTGTGTTTTCCCTAAGAGTTGCAAAAGAAGATCCATTAATATACAAAGCTGGCTCAGTTGTTGCTTGAATATTGTTTTCTTTCAAAGAAACACTAGTTGATAAAGAAATGTTCAATCCAGTTGCACTGTTATTAATAGTGTTATTATTTAGTACTAAGTTTGATGCTGAGATTAGCTGCATGTTGATACTATTGTTATCAATGATATTATTATTGTAAGTATTGTTCTCTGAGTTAATGGAATAAACTCCAGCCACACTATTCTCATTGATTAAATTGTTACTAAAGATGTTATCCCCACTGCTTGTTTTAAGGTAGGCACCATACTGGGAAGCTGAAAAGTTATTCTGAACAATACTTGCATCAGTTGAACCAGTATGCATAAAGAGAGCATAAACATCACTAAGAGTCACATTGTTTTCTGACACATTAGCATTATCGGAATTAATCAGATAAACCCCATGATAATTGTTGTAAAAGGTGTTTGCGTAAATAGTATCGTCTTCTCCAGCATAATCATAAACACCGTAAAACTTTCTGTTTAGGTTAATTGTATTGTTAGCGATTGTTGTTTGCCTTGAAGAAATAGCATAAACACCATTGTTATCATTCACAATAGAGTTGTTATCGATGTGAGTATTGTTTGACTGATGAAGGTAGACACCGTAAAATCCATTGTTAGTGATAGTGTTTTCTTCAATAATGCTAGTATCTTTAGAGTTGGTAACCTTTACTCCATAATAAAATCCATTGATATAACAATCCTTAACAGTAACTCCTTCACGGCCCTCGATTAATACACCTGAACCAGTTCCAGTTCCAATAATACTGTAACCACGACAATCAAGAGTTACATCGTCTGCTGCAACAGTTACACCATCATCGCCACTACAAGTAATATTTGATGAAAGGATAGTATCAGTTGTTATTTGCTGGCATGAACTAACTGAACCAGTTGCTGCAGTTAATGGCAGAGCATCGCCACCTGTGATCCCATCATTGTATGGAGTTTGAGTATCCCCAATACCATCGCCACTTGTGTCATATGGAAATGAAGAACCTGCACTATCTGTACCAGTATAATTACTCCAAAAGTTTCCACCACTAGTATTTCCACCAATGATATTAGTTATTCCATCTGAATAAGAAAGGTTCCAGAAGTTGATTGACCCGTCATCAACTGCGTTACTTCTAGTACTACTGAAATAGTTGTTGTAAATAGTGTTATTATCACTGTCTTCAATATTTAGTGAAACTGTGTTGTTGGATAGCACAGTGTTAATTAGAGTGTTGTTATGAGACCTGTTGAAAAGAATACCAAAAGTATTGTTATGGATTAAACTGTCTTCAATGAAACTTTCATTGATGTCCCAAAATTCAATTGCAGTTGTAGTGTTTTGAATAGTTGAAGTTGTAATATTAATTCCAGTCGCTGGGTCAGCGTAAATTCCAGTCGAGAAGTTAATAATTGAGGCGTTTAGAATAGTAACTCCACTGAAGCCAGAGATGTTAATTGCAATTCCAGTTCCATTACCAGTTAGAACATAGTTGTTAAAGTCTAAAGTAATGTTGTGAGCTTGGATGATAAAACAATCACCATTTGCTGAGATATCCTCACTGAGTGTGGTTGAACTTGTGATTGTTGAACAACTAAGTGGAACGTTTGCTAGTGGAAGGAAGTCTCCTGTGAAATCAGGCAAATTAGTGAAGTTAAAAGGAATATTTGTGTCACCAATTCCATCATCACTTTCATTGTAAGGATAAACACCAGAACCATCATCTGCTCCAGAATAATTACTGGCCCATAAGTTTCCACCAATACAAGATCCACCTAAGATGTTAGCCCCAGAGTCACAATTGTAAGAAGTGTTGTAAAAATTAGTTGAAGTATCAGTTGGCCCATTAGTGTTATTGAAGATGTTGTTGTAAATAGTATTGTTTTCTGAAAGAGTATCAAAAATTATCCCAAAGGTATTATTCTTAATTGTGTTGGAATGAATAGTATTATTATTTGAACCATTAGAAAAGATGATTGAATTATACGAATCTTTAATGGTATTGTTCTCAACAGTTGAATTGCTGACGTTTAGATAGATAGAATAATTGCTATCTCCACCAGTTACAAAAGGCGTGGTTTGTGAAAAAATGTTTCCAGAGATATTAACTAAATATGAAGCATCAACTATTAGTCCGGCTGTTGTGATTTCGTTGCTACTATTTACCTCCAGAAAAGAGTTATTGTAGATTATTGTTCCATCAGCATTTGAAGCATTGATACCAATAGATAAATTAGTAAACTCACAGTTTAAAACAGTAACATTGTCAACATCATTTATACTCACCCCAAAATTATCCTGGGTCCCGATGATACTATAACCAGCACAATCAAGAGTAATAGCTGCTGTGTTTATAGTAAAACAAGTAGCGCCATCCAATGATTGTGAAACATTACTGGAAAGAGTTGTATCGTGAGTGATAGAAGAACAAGTTGCGTTTCCAGTTCCAACAAGAGGATATTCATCTCCTCCAAGACCAAAGATACTATCATTTGAAGTATGAGGAGTACTAGAATCACCTATTCCATCCCCAGTTGTGTCAGTACCGATATAACTGTCCCAAAAGTTACCAGCAATGTTTGCACCGCCGATAATATTGGTGCCAGTAGATTTACCAGAGTTCCAGTGATTCAAACCAGTTGTATCAACACCGTTACCACTGGACCCATTGGATCGAATATTAAGTGTGAAATTGTTGTTGTAAATGATGTTGCCAGAGGAAGACCCATTGATTTCAATTCCAATAGTGTTATTGACAATATTTAACCCAGAAATATTGTTATTTAATGATGAGTCAATTACAATGCTGACATTATTGTTCAAGATAAACGAGTTGTCTCCAAATTGATAATTAGTATAACTCAAATCACTTTCATTTGTCTGTTCTAAGTAAATTCCAAATAGATTATTGTTTAGATCAATTGGTAAAGTTCCAAATGAAATATCAGTTGAAGCATAAAGGTAAATTGCAGTGCCATTTATTGCAGAGTTATCAGGATTCCCAGTGCCATTGATTTCTGCCCCGCCGATAATATTTCCACTGGACCCTTCAATAAAAATACCATACAAACTATCATTTACACTATCAATTTGAGTGATATCAATTGAAGTATCATAAAAGTAGATCCCATAATCATTTCCAGTAAAAGAACCAGTAATCCCAAAATCTGCAGTTGAACCTCTAGCATAAATTCCATATGTGTTGTTAGTGAAATTATTTGAAGATTCGCCGTATGTTCCAAATGAAGCAACGCTGGTTGCTGAATCAAGAGCCAAACCGACTGAGTTATTCAAAAAAATATTGTAACGAATACTGGCTGCTGCTGAATCATTAATTTCTAAACCTTGAGTGTTATTACTGAAAGTATTATTCCAAACTTCCACATAATCTGAAGAACTGTAAACTCTAACTCCAGAGACAGTTGAATTTTGAATAGAGTTATTTGTAATCCAACTTTCTCTGTCAGATGTACCTGGATAAGAACCGACAAATCGAACACCATATTGTTGGAACTGTGAATTTGTTTCAGTGTGATTGTTATTTGTGATATTGTTATCAGTGATATTAATGTTGTATGAGAGAGAAGTTACAAAAATACCTGTATCTTGATTGTTATGGATATCATTACCGATTAAAGTTACATTGTAGGAATTGGAAATATAAATACCATATTTGAAATCGTGAATTGTACAGCCAACAACAGTTACATTGTTTACTCCAACAATTTCAATTCCACGCATATCTTCAGCAAAATCCCCTGGTTCACCATCAGATGATCTGTTACCATCTAGAACAGTACCATTACATTCAAAATAAACATTATCACTTGTAATTGCCAAACCCTCACCAGTATCGGAATCCAATTCACGATTATCACAAGTTGTGTCTTCACTGATTACACCTGGCATATCACAAGGGTCAACCAAAGGATAACCATCTCCAACTGATGTTGCTAAAATTGAACCATCTTGATAAGGAATGTTACTATCACCCAAACCATCTCCAGTAATATCCTTACCGATATAAGTTTCCCAAAAGTTTCCACCCAAACAAGGCCCACCAAGAATGTTTGAGCCTGCAGTACAAGTCTTTTCTAAATTCCAGTAAGTGAAACTGTCTGGATCATTACAAGCTTCTGAACTACTGCTATCGACTGCGTAAAAAAAGTTATTCCAGATTCGATTGTAAGATTCTGTTGCAGAGACATCATGAGTTAATCCAGAAACGTTAATTCCACAGGCAGTATTGTTAGTGATAGTTGAGAGAGTAACATTGTTGGATGGTGCATCATATAAATCAATACCATCTGTGTTGTTTTCTAGTAAATTGTTAGTTAATAAATTTCTAGAAGCATTGTTGAACAAACGCATTCCATCAGAAAAATTAAAGATTCGACAATTTTGAATAGTTACATCATCATAACCATCGTTGATAAACCCTGCTTGATTATCACAGTCCTCACCCATACAACGAATGGAATGGTTTTGACAATCAACAGTAATTGCATCAGCACCAATGATAAAACCATTAGCACCAGTACATTCATAATCATGACCAATGTTAGTAATATTTTCACTAACAGTAATGTTACATTCAGTAATAGTTGCAGCACCAACTGAACCGTCGCCAGGGATACCAGCTACTGCAAGACCAGTGATTGCACCAGTTAAAGAATTAGTTGAAGTATCTGAAACTGTTTCAGGGCTACCAGTAAAAAATAAGATGCCAACACCAATTGTGACTGCAAGAGCTATAGCTATTAGGATTATTACTTGCGGAGCTACACCTCTTTTACCTAAAACCATACCTTAAGATTACAAGTCCAAAAGAATTTGTCACCACACTCTTTTTTGAACTGGTTTTCCCTCTCTATTCAATGATTTTGAAAGATTTTTGGCTATTTAAATCTTTGGATTATTTGTAATCTGTTTTGTCGACTATAACAGGCGATATTTTTCGTTAAATGTGATTTGAAGAAAGTTTTATATACAGATTTGGCTTTTGTTTTGTTGAATGAATTTAAAAAAAGATCACAAAGAGATCATACTAATTGTAACTTCAGTGTTATTTGTAGGAATGATTGGATTGTTATTACAACATGTAGCAATAGATAATGGAAGCTCAAATGTGGCAGGAGCGGCAATCAGTTTGGATAGTAACACACCAACATATTCAGGAATGTTATATTTATTACAAGAACATTGCAGCAGTGTTGAAGCAGATGGAATCAGTAGTTGTGATAAGATTTGTGAATCAAGTGGAACTGTTTGTGTACCACTAGAAGAAACTTGCTCAGAAGTTAATGATGAACAATGCTTCTGCTGTGATGATGCGAGCGAATAAAATGGCATTGAAAAAAACTACTCGAAAAAGAAAAGTAAAATCAGTTGTGCACCATAAAGAGCCGAAGGACTATTTAGTGACAGGCGTTCTAATAGCTTCTGCACTTGCAATTTTAGTTTTAATTTCTTCTTTTATCTCAGTTACAGGTCAAGCAGTCTCAGGAACTCCAGACACAATTGGAGTTACCACAGTTTTACAAGAAGCAGAATTACTTTCGGGAACTGGAACGATGAAATGTAGTTATGCATGTGCTAGAAGTGGCAAGTCAGTTATGATTAGTAGTTTAGATTCAGAGATTGTAGGAAACGACGCTGTGATTACAGGCGATTGGACTTGCCTTTGTGGAAGTTTAGGTTAGTGTTTGATAGAAAAATAAATTAAAATAAAAAAAAAAAAAAAAAATCATTCTCTTTTCATGGTAATTGGATTACTTTCAGCACCATATACAGATCCATTAGAGATAAATCTAAAAGACCCAGGATTCTCTTCTTCAACTTGTTGAATACAATAATCAGTAAGACTAGACAAATTTCTGCCACCTGAATTACCCCAAGTAAATGGCATTTCTCCAATAGTAAGAACTCTCTGAACACCTGAGACTAAGCTGTAATCAAACGCAGTCCGAGGTTCACTTGTTTGATAAAATCCTAGATCAAGGTTTGTAAGCAAAGCAGTAGAATTTACAGGTTGAGAAAAATATAATTCCCAGGACCCACCATGAGCCATTTGAGCGCGGTCTGCCTCCTGATAAGAAACACCAGTTGCATTAAAGAGACTACGAATAGTCTCAGCTCCAGGGCCAGTGAAATCTAGAGAGATAAAACTTGGCAAAACCATCTTGTCGACCATTTTGGGACCAGTCCCATAAGCTTGCAAAAGAACTAATTGATCTGCAGTTTTTTGCACAAGTTCACTAAGTGGACCTTCATTCAATAATTCGGCAAGACTGCCAGTAAGGAGCAATTGTAATTCTTTAGGGTCAATTTTTATTTCCATGAGAATTTTAGAGGATGATTAATATTTAAGTGTTTCTACCTCAGAGGAGTTATTGTTTAAGGAAAGAAAGTAGCTCAGTGATCTTGATTCTTTCTTGTTCAGTTGTATCCCTGTTTCTGATGGTGATGCAGTTGTCATCAAGAGAGTCGAAGTCAATTGTGATACCCCATTTGATTCCAATTTCATCAGCTCTAGCATAACGTTTTCCAATACTGCTGGCTTTGTCGTAGAAGGATGAGATGTTGGCATCTTTTAGGATTTTTAGGACCTCTTTTGCCTTGTTTACAATTGGTTCTTTGTTTTTTACAAGTGGAAAAACTGCAGCAGTGAAAGGAGTAATATTTTGCTTTAGTTGCATCACAATATTACCACGATCTTTTTCATTTTGGTATGCATGATCTAAAATAGTGAAAACGTTTCTGTCAACCCCAAAACTAAGTTCAAGAACATGTGGGAGACATTTACTTTGAGTTGATTCATCCATAACTTCCATTTTCTCTTTGGAGATATTTTGGTGTCCTTTAAGGTCGTGATCAGTTCGGTAATGTAAACCACCAACCTCAGTCCAACCATGAGCTGTCAAATCAGTTTCTAAATCGAAATGGAACCTGTTGTAAAATGCTTTTTCTTTGTCGTTTAATTGATAAAGACGGAATTTTTCTGGATTGATTTTTAGAACTTCTAAATAGAACTTTTGAATGATTGCTAAATGATAAACATAAAATTTAGGAAGACCTAACGCAAGTAAATCCTTGGCTGTGCGTTTAGTGATTTTGTTAGTTTTTCTGTCTTCAACTAAAACTGTGTTCAATTCATAATATTCAATATCATCCCAATTTTCGTGTTGTTGAATCTTTTCTGGATTAAAGAAAATTTGCAATTCTGCTTGAGTAAATTCACGTTGCCTTAAAGTAAGATTCCTAGGACTGATTTCGTTTCTGTAGGCACGACCAATAATAGCAAGGCCCATCGGTAACTTTTTTCTTTGAATTTCAAATTGAGTTTTAAAATTGATGAAAGGAGATTGTGCAGTTTCAGGTCTTAAATATGCAGTGTGACTTTTTCCGACACCCAAAGAGACTGGAAACATCATGTTAACATGTTTTACTTCAACAATGTTTGTTCCTGTTTTTGGACATTTAATATTATGCTTTTTGATTAAGTCCATCATTTCTTGGTTTGTGAGTCCCTCGAATCTTTGACCTAACTCTTTCTCTAGTAAGTGATCTGCACGTTCGAAATGTCCGTCTTCTGAAATAGCTACAGGGTCAGTAAAATTTTCTAGGTGACCACTTGCTTTGAAAACACCTTCAGCTGCAATATTGGAGGTCTCAATTTCATAAAAATTCTGGTTTAGTGAGAGAAAATACTTTCTCCAAAGATTTTGAAAGTTATGTTTAACTTTGGTTCCGAGATGACCATAATCGTAAAGGCCCGCCAGGCCACCATAGATTGCTGAACTCGGATAGATGAAACCCTTCTTTTTTAGAAAAGTTGCAAATTCCTCAGAAGTGAATTTAGGTGTAGAATTTGTTGAATCTGGATGAGTAGTATCTGGAACATTAGTATCTTGAGTCATAGTTGATGATAGTTTGAACTGCATTTAATAAGATTTTGGGTAAGTTGAGCTCAAATTAACGTTTAAGCCAAACCACTTCATCATCAGTTAAGTCGAGTTCGTGGTAGAATTTTTGTTTAATAACAGGATTTGAATTTTTGATGATATGCTTTAGGTAAGGGAAATGCTGCATTGCAACCTTAGTTGAAGTATGCATAGTAGCTGCGTACTTTTTTGCGATTTCTCTTTTCTTAGCATTTTTATTTTTGGCCATCCAAATTTTTAGAAGCCTACTTGATTGACTGTATTCTATTTGATTAGGATTCCTTTCTTCCTTTGCACTAGAAACTCCTGCACTTAGAAGATCAAAGATGTAAACCAAATACCTCCAATGTTGCCAACGCATAATTCTTTTTTTGAATATGTCCGCGCGACTTAGGTGTTCGAAAGCTGCTTGCAATGATTTAGCGTCAGTGTATTCCTTAGGTAAATTGTATTCCATCCAAAGCATGATATGATCTGGATTAAGGTCGACATCTCTGAAGGCGGTTTTCGCAGTTGCAGCACTACTGGATTTGAAAACTACTTTCAAGGCGTGCAAAATTGTTTGCGTACGTTTTCTATCATCCAACTCCATTACTTTTTCTAAAGTGATTTTTTGATGTCTTAGAACTTGAAGGTCTAAAAGAGCGGCCCTGATGTCTCCGTCTGATTGCCTTGCGAGGCTGCTAAGTGCATTGTCATCAAACTCAATATTTTCTTTTTGACAGATATTTTTTAGAAATGCAATTATCTCATCCAAGTGAGGTTTATGGATCTCAATTAGTTTTGAAACTTTTTTCATTGGTTTGATCTTCTTGTCTAAGACATCGTTGGCTGTGCAAATAATTGGAAATTTAGATTTGGCAATCACTTTTGCAAGTTCTGCCATACCACCTCGATCTTTTCGTCCACTAGTGTTATCTGCTTCATCAATTAAGATTATTTTTGGTCTCATGAACAAAGACATTTGTCCAAGAGCTGCTGTGAGAAATGAGTGGATGGCATCTTTGTTTCGAAGCTGGCTTGAGTTTAATTCTAGAATATCGTAGTCGAGCTCCTTTGCTAAGGCGTAGACTAAACTGGTTTTTCCAGTACCAAGCGGTCCGTGCAGGATTGCTGCTGTTTTTTTTTGAGATTTGTAATTCACTACAAAATCTTTGAGTTTGATTCTGGCAGCATCATTACCAACTAAGTCTGTACTTAATTTTGGACTGTATTTGGTTAGGAGAAGCGTCATGTTGATTGGTTGGTTTGTGCTGTTTTAAAGGTTTGTGGTGGTGTGAGTGTTTGTTTACTCTTTTTTTTTTATTCAGTTAATTATTTGTTTAATTATTTGTTTAATTATTCATTTAGCCCTATTTATTCACAACCCGCATATCAACATGAGTATCAAACTCATCAACAATCTCACCCACAATTTCTTCTAATACGTCTTCTAAAGTGATGATACCTGCCATCCCACCAAACTGATCAGTTACAATAAAAAGATGAATCTTTTCTTTTTTGAATCTGTTTAGTACGGAATCTAGTGGGGCTGAATCTTTGATGAAATGAGTATTCTTACGCATTATTTTGGAAACCAATTCCTTATCATCAGGGTCAATTGGTATAAGATCCTTTGAATAAAGAATCCCAATAACCTTATCACGATTTTGATCAAAAACAGGAATTCTTGAGTGGCCTACTTTTTGGATTTTTTTTAGAGTTCTCTTGTTAAGAGTAGCTGTGCTCTTTAGAAAAAAAGTGTTAATTCTAGGTGTCATAACTTCTTGGACAGTCATATCCGAATATTCAAGGCCTCCCTTTAGAATTCTTAATTCGTCAGAATCTAATTTTGAATCCGCACTTTGATTATGGTCCTCTAACAAAAGCTTCAACTCATTCTTAGAATATACTGTTGGGAGTTCCCCACCAAGTGCCTTATCCAGAATCTTTGCGAGAGGCCAAGTGATTGGGAAAAAAATGAAGTGAAATAAATAGACTAATGGAATTGCTTTAGCGCCAAGTTTTAGAGCATGCCGAGAAAAAAGAGATTGAGGGATGATCTCTCCAAAGATTACAATCAGACCAGTTGCAATAAGTCCTGCTAAAACTCCCTGAGTGATTGATCCAAGAAAAACAGCTAAAGCAGAGTTAACAGCAACATTACCAATTAGTAAAGTGCAGAGAAGTTGGTTACCTCTCTTTCTAAGTGGGTAAACCTTAGCTGCGTTGTTATCTTTAAGTTTGACTTTTCTCTCTAATTCGAAAGTGTCAAGACCCATGAGACCCAACGTGAGGCCTGAGAAGATAGCTGATAGAGTTAAGAAAATGAGAATGATTAGATAGTTTATGATCATTGTTTGTTCATAGTTATGTTTTTACTGTTTGTATATAAATATTTTGAAGCTGTGGGGGCGAAGTAGGTTTAATGATGAGTAAAAATGAATAATTGAAAAAGAAAG
>Ga0233434_1004287_pt1 | contig 11024 bp, 10 predicted proteins | sample SI_122_August201_4_FD_182738 | JGI IMG/M metagenome (GOLD analysis project Ga0233434, IMG submission 182738) | Seawater microbial communities from Saanich Inlet, British Columbia, Canada - SI_122_August2016_120_MG | ecosystem: Environmental > Aquatic > Marine > Inlet | place: Canada: British... | reverse complement strand
AAATGCTGAGCTGTAGGTTGTACGCTTTTTACTCATATTTTTTTACTCCGAATTGTTGGGTTAAGTTTAACTCGTTCGAAATAAGAAATCTTAAATTGTTGTCTTAATTTGTTGGGGTGTTATATTGAATTCTATAAATGCATCCAAGCCAAATAATTTCTTAAACCAAAAAAGTACCCTGGATAAATGATTTTTATAAAGTAGTTTTTTATTCTTTATGTCAGAAGTTGTGCTACGATAATCCGCATCAGAAACTAGGCCATCTAGATAAATGGCAAATATATGCTTAACTAAAGATCTTGGAAAGAGATAATATGAACAAGGCTTAATGGCGTTTTTCAGTGCATTTTGCACATCTTCACTCCCTCCAGCCCTCGATAAAATAATTACTTTTTTGCCTTTAGATTTGTAACCACCATCGTGTATTTTTCTTAATGATAGCCTCCAAATAATTGCTGTAAAAAAGTAACTATTTGTTATGGCAAAAAAACGAGATATTGCATCCCTGTAAATAATTAAAAAATATTTTATCTTAGACTTTAACATAACTATTTTATATCAGCATGTTTCTGAACTTTTTCAAGAAAATAATTAGCAAGTTCCAAATCCAATTCAGTGTCTATACTAATAGAGTCACCTTTGCAAATAAGGGCTCCGCTATTCTTACCCATCAGCAACTTATCAGTTAATAAAGTTTTTCTTTTTATGGCGTAAGCAATACCATTACGACTATACATAGGTTGTAATTGTTGTCTAGCAATGATTTCTTTTCCATTTACATCATAATAATCAAGCTTTTTATCTACAATTGTCAATTGTTTCAATGGGTGACACTTACTATCAGTTTCAGATACCGTCCATACAGAATCATAATTGTTATTAATAAGCATCTCTACAGAGTCCACAATATGTTGTTTTGTTCTAAGCGGTGACGTTGGCTGAAGCATAACCACTACATCATATTTTTTTTTATCCTGCCGCTCCATTTCTTTCAGTGCATGCGTTAGGACTTGTACATCAGAAATCCTATCGCCAGATAATATTTCTGGTCGCCTGAAGGGGGCATCAGCACCCCCTTTAATTGCTGCTTTTGCTATTTCTTCATTATCTGTTGAAACAACAATTCTATCTATAAATTCTACAGCTGATGCAACTTGTGAAGCCAATTCTACTATTGGCACGCCACCAACTTTTTTTAAATTTTTTAATAGGATCCCCTTACTACCGCCTCTAGCTGGAATCACGGCTAAAATACTTAGGTTGTTAATCAAAACACCTCCTCGTTAATGATTACTTAATTGCAAGAAAGCCTTCAAAGCAAATATTTTTAAAAATTGACATAATATCACTAAAACCAGCTCTTTTTGCGAGATCAATATTACCTTGTGTTGAAAATGGCTCCATTACACCTTTCAGACTTTTTGACTTACCCATTATTTCTTCGGCACTGTAACCTTGTTTGACTTTGAACTCATTATACACTTGCGTCATAATGTCTTGAAAACGTGCATCAGGAGCGCGAACTTTTTCAAAAAAAATAAAACCTCCGCCCCACTCTAAAGAATTATATATTTTGTCAAAAAGATATTGCCTACTAGAAGGGTGCATAAACTGAATTGTATAATATGAGATTATTAAGTTTGACTTATTAAAATCTACATCTAAAGCACTTGAACATTCTATATTTATATTTTTATATTTACCGCATCTTTGTTTAGCGGAACGAGCCATATTTTCTTCCACGTCTATTCCGTTAAATGTTACATTTTTTTCTTTATGATGGTCTGCCAATAGCTCTAATAATGAACCTGTTGAGCATCCTATATCATAAACAATCGAATTATTTACTAAGAAAAAATCTGAAACTTCTAAAATCAACTCATGCCCAACAGAATACATTGGCACTGACTTGCTTACGTGCTTATCGAATGTTTTATACGTATCGCCACCAAATGACCAACTTGATTTATTCATACCATCACCAACATTTATTTTTTTCATAATTAATTTATTTTTTTAAAAACTATATGCGCCATTCCGCACATTATTTCCTCTGCACTCACTCTAGGGTAGTTCTCCCAGACAATATCCCAAAAGCTATCTACTTCATTAATAAACCCACTACTCTGATTAATATACTTTGGAGAATCGTATCTAACACTTATTGGAATAAAATTATTTAATTGTGCAATACGCAACATATCAGATATAGTATAACGAGGATAAGCTAAACCTTGTAAAAAAAACTCTGTCATTTCTCTAGATCGACCTTTATGGTGCTGATTTACAAATCTAATATATTCATCATCATTAAGTAGAATGTGCCCCCATGGAATACCTACACTTGCATAGCGATGCGCCCCTAAATATGAAAAAAATGGCCTATGCTTAAAATATAAAATCGACCCTTTCTTTGAAATTTTTGAAATTGACTCAAACGTCTTTTTCCAGTCGTGTATATGTTCAATAGCTTTACAATATAACAAGTCAAATTTGTCATCTAATTGCTCTATTTCATGAACCCCTACCTGAGCAAAACGATAAGACTTAGGTACTCTTTTAAGTGTAAAGATAATTTTATCTATTAATTTAGCCATCTAATACTGAAATTATTATTTAATCTGAATTTCTATTGTTACAATATATATAAAATGTATTTCTTCCAACTGGCACACAAGTTATTGGTTGCTTTAACAATCCATATTCGTATATACAAGATAGATAATCTGCTAACTCCGAGGCACTAGTAACGGGAAATTTAACCCTTAAAGAGTTTCTCTCTTGGTTCTTTACTTTATCAAATATAAAGTAGTCTTTTAATTTTCTAATACTTGTGTAGAAGAACTTATTGAACTGATATCTGCTATTAGAAATCTCCACACTACTCAAGTCAAAAAAAGATTTTGTTTGCACACTTTCTAGAGCATTTACTATGTCATCTAATGATATTTTATCAATAAGATAACCATCAAGATCCATCATGGATGGGTGAAATTCTGCTGGTGAAAATATACTATCTATCAACTCGTCTAAATTAAAGGCAACTTTTGCAATCTTATCAACTTCATTTAATTTATATTGTGAAACAGAATTTGGCGTATAAGCTACGGTATTTTTTTTCATAAACGCTGCCTCTAATCCTGTAGTACAACAGTTGTGTATAACGGCCCTACTTGCAAGAATCCATGGTGCAATATCATGATCAGACCTTACTATAATATTGTTATAACCAGAAAAATATTCTTGAATTTTACTTATAGACTCGGATGGGTGTGGCCGAAATACGACCTTAATACCCCTTAAACTAATTTCTTTTGCGGCTTTTACAAATTCTTTAAATAAAAACTCAGTTTTTTTAAAATTATCTTCATAAATCATTGTGTTCTCACTTTTTTCGAGAAAACCTGTAATTTTAAACATTTCTTTCACGTGTCTCCTATTTGTATAATATGCAAAATTACTTGACATTAATACAAATTCACCTAAATCTCTCTTTATATCATCTGACAAATTATCATAATATCCATAATATCTGCCTTTCCATAAATGCAATCTAGGATTTCCAACTTTAAGAAATTTATCTTTCAGTTCTGGGTACAGTTTTGTCAGATGCTCAGCTTGCTTATCTCCCCACAAAAGATGTTTAGCTGGAAGTTTGACGGCATCAGGCGGCATATCTACACCGATATACTCATCCAAACTTCCAACAAGAACTCCTTCCTCCTCCATGTTTACTATTTTATAACCACTGCTTATAAGATCACTAAGTATGGTGACGCTATTAGACCTTGCGCTTTTCTTTACAATAGTTGCTTCAGGTATTATTCTCCCTATGGAACTTATAGTGGCCCTCTCACCAATAAAAACATGGCAACCCTTTTCTGCAAGAAGTGCAGCTACGGTTAAGCGAGAAAGTAATTCTCTTCTCTTTATTTCAACATCAAAATAGAATGCTGGCTTTTCTTGATTTTTATCCATCAAAATAAGTAAATATATTGTTAAATATTGTCTTCAATTAACTTCATTGTTCTTTCTCCAGCATTCCCATCACTATTGCCTAGTACATCATCTAATAACCTCTTCTTAATACCGGACAACTCTTTGTCAAATTTATTTTTTTCTAAAAGATCTAAAACAACATCCTGGAACTCATTTGAGTTCCTAGGTAAATATGCAGAATCACCTAGATAAAATACGAAATCCTTCAGAGAATCCGGAACTTCTGAAAACAACTCTGGAGATACCACTTGACAGCCTGAGGCGATGGCCTCAAAGACTGCTGTAGTATTAAAACCAACCACAACACTGGCATCCAATAAAAGTTTATGACCAGTGCCGTCATAAACCATTTTAATATTAGACGGAATATCATCCGATAACAAATCTTTTTGCATATCAGAAAATCCAATTTTTGTCTTGAAAACAAACTCCACATTAGGCTCTTCATGTGCAATCTTTACTAAACTTTGTGTGACTTTTTTAGCCAACCCTTTAAAATCTTCAGTTGAGTCATCTCTATCTTGTTTTTGAGTAATGCCGGCTGTATTTTGTATCATAAAATAAACAAGTTTAGATTTTTTTGGGTTTTTTCGGTGCAATCTCTGTTTATGACTCAAGTCCATTCTTGAACAACCAGTAACAATAATTCTACTTTGATCACTTAAACCTGCACCTAATATAGCATCTTTACTAACATTATTGTACACACCAATGCCATCTATATGAAACTTCAAATGCCTTTCTTTTAGAGTAGTCATCCACAACTTAGCAGACCTTTCAGTCATCAAGCATTCTTTATGAAGTGTAATAAAATTAATTTCATTTAATTTTGATGCTTCTGCTAATTCTTTCTCAGGATGGTATGTTATATTGAATTCTATAAATGCATCCAAGCCAAATAATTTCTTAAACCAAAAAAGTACCCTGGATAAATGATTTTTATAAAGTAGTTTTTTATTCTTTATGTCAGAAGTTGTGCTACGATAATCCGCATCAGAAACTAGGCCATCTAGATAAATGGCAAATATATGCTTAACTAAAGATCTTGGAAAGAGATAATATGAACAAGGCTTAATGGCGTTTTTCAGTGCATTTTGCACATCTTCACTCCCTCCAGCCCTCGATAAAATAATTACTTTTTTGCCTTTAGATTTGTAACCACCATCGTGTATTTTTCTTAATGATAGCCTCCAAATAATTGCTGTAAAAAAGTAACTATTTGTTATGGCAAAAAAACGAGATATTGCATCCCTGTAAATAATTAAAAAATATTTTATCTTAGACTTTAACATAACTATTTTATATCAGCATGTTTCTGAACTTTTTCAAGAAAATAATTAGCAAGTTCCAAATCCAATTCAGTGTCTATACTAATAGAGTCACCTTTGCAAATAAGGGCTCCGCTATTCTTACCCATCAGCAACTTATCAGTTAATAAAGTTTTTCTTTTTATGGCGTAAGCAATACCATTACGACTATACATAGGTTGTAATTGTTGTCTAGCAATGATTTCTTTTCCATTTACATCATAATAATCAAGCTTTTTATCTACAATTGTCAATTGTTTCAATGGGTGACACTTACTATCAGTTTCAGATACCGTCCATACAGAATCATAATTGTTATTAATAAGCATCTCTACAGAGTCCACAATATGTTGTTTTGTTCTAAGCGGTGACGTTGGCTGAAGCATAACCACTACATCATATTTTTTTTTATCCTGCCGCTCCATTTCTTTCAGTGCATGCGTTAGGACTTGTACATCAGAAATCCTATCGCCAGATAATATTTCTGGTCGCCTGAAGGGGGCATCAGCACCCCCTTTAATTGCTGCTTTTGCTATTTCTTCATTATCTGTTGAAACAACAATTCTATCTATAAATTCTACAGCTGATGCAACTTGTGAAGCCAATTCTACTATTGGCACGCCACCAACTTTTTTTAAATTTTTGAGAGGAATCCCTTTGCTGCCACCTCTTGCAGGTATAACGGCCAAAATATTTAAATCACTGATCATTGCCCTACTATTAGCTCCATATATATATTATCACTCTGTTTGTTTTTTTCTAGTGACGCTTTCCAGAATGCGTCTTGCATATCATCTATACCATCCATGGCTAATTTTCCCTTTGGCTTTCCATCTCTCAACCAATATAATGTATTTGCCATGCCATATCTATGGATAAAACGAACACTGCTAACGCTAAATCCAGCAGACTGTGCACACTTAGTCAGGCTAGCCTCATCAAAGTACCAGCGATGTTGAGTTCTGTAAAAAAATTGATAAAATTTATCTTTTAATAAAGTCATTAGAATATCATTTCTATTAGGTGTGCTAATCAAAAGTCTACCTCCAGGCTTAATTAGCTTCCTTATTTCTTTAAGAAATTCTATCGGGTTTTTAACGTGTTCAATTACTTGAATAGAAAATCCATAATCTATCATTCCTTTTTTGTCTTCTATAGCTTCAGATACACTTGAGTATATTTTATAGCCATGTTTAGTTAGTGACTCCAAATACGGCACACATGGCTCTACACCTATTTGACTAAGACTGATATTTTTCAACATATCTAGCAAACTGCCGGCACCGCACCCTACGTCAAGTATATTTGCACCTCTTAATGATTCAGGAAAAAAGGCTTGCAAAGTATAGTGCTGCATCTCATCTTGTTCAACAACCGCTTTTTGACTCTCTAAACTTTCTTCTAGTCGCTCTCTATACTGGCCAGTTTCATAAAATTCATCTGGAATACAGTCTTCTTCTCTCAATCTCTGCACCTTGCAGTCAGTACACTCATAAATCACCGCAGAATTCTTAACTCCTCCATAAGCTCCATCTCTTATATTGCCAGTATATATCGTACTAAACTCACCACCACAAATTTCACATATATTCTTCATAATTTAAGTTCTTTTATAAGTTTTTCAAGAGTATCCAATAAGACTACAGGCCTACTATCAAACCTGTTCCAATTTTTTCCTATTCCAATAAACTTACAACCAATTAATAATGCTGCTTTTTGATCCACTTCGCTATCACCGATATAGATAACTTCTGATAAAGAATAATTATTTGAAAATAGTATTGATCTCAAGTGATCTTCCTTGCTATCTGGGGACCCCATAATCCCGTCAAATAACTCATTCCAACCTCGCATACCTATAATTCTTTGAAGGGTATTTGTAGGTGTAGCTGAACTTACAAACATCTTAACTCTTATTTTTTTTAATTCTGTGAGTGTATTAAAAGCTCCACAAGCCTCTGGAGCTTCAGAAATTTTATGCTCACATATTTTTGTATACAAGTCAGACAAGTAGACTGCACTAATACCAACCTCTTGACCCAGCTTAAGGTTTTTAATCAGTGCATCAAAAATATTGTACCTATCGCCAGAATCTGGGACAGAAAACAGCTCGTCAAGTACAGGGCCTGCACCAACAATATCTTCGGTTACTTCGTAAAAAACTCTTCTTTTTATTTCATTAGACTTAACTAGCGTTCCATCAAAGTCAAAAACAACACATTTAATCATGTGTATTTAACTGTCCCCAACTAATTCAAATCTACCCCAGTTCTTGACTATTGTTTTACGCTCAGTTCTTTCCAAGTCGTTAATTTTTTTATCGCTATATACTGAATCATCATTGTAGTGTGTCGTTGAAACTTCTTCGACTATACAGCCATCTTTTGACCAAAATTCATGCCATACGCCTGGTTGAACCAATGCGGTTTCTCCAGGATTCATTATTCTATGATGCCCACCTATTACACTCTCAAAAACACCTGTCAATACCTGAAATGTTTCTTCTTTACGCTTATGAAAATGAGATGGATGCTTCTGCCCTGGAAGAACAAGAATTAATTTTTTACAATATTCACGATTAATACAATCGATAATCAACGCCCCTACCTCTCTAAAATGTTCAGCACCATAATGATGTGAAAATTCAACGCCAAATTCACTATTAAGCATTATTGAGGCTTTACTTAACATAGCCTTAAATTCATGTATTGATTTTTTCAATACTAGATTTTTTGCATTTCTTGTAATCGTAATATTATCTGGAAATATTGGCTCATTAATCTTGAACGATTTATTAACCACGATTCCTCCGTCAACCCAAGACTCACTAGATATCTGGCCTGGAACAAATGGCATTGCAAAATACACATCATTAATAGTCAATAACACACCTTCTTCTAATTCTTTCTTCGCAAAGACGCCCCTCTGAAGACCTTCCAATGATTGCTTCTCTATATTAGTAGTAGGCTTTTCCACAACTTTTGTATTTAACCCACACAAAGCTTCTGCATGCCTATATGCTTTAAACCAAGTATCTAATTGTTGTGGCGTAGATGAATATAAGTTTAATTTAATATCATTTGTTTCATATCCAACATGCCTTTCAAACATCTTAGCACCTTTAGCCATTGCAATTTGAACTGGGGCAATCTCGTCTTGATTTTCATGTGTGGACCAGCCAATAGTATGATTCCGATATCTATCTTTTAATGTATCAATATGGTTTAAATGAAAATCTTCAGTAGGTATTGGATAAATCGAAACACAGTGCATCAATGCAAGTTCATTACCACGGTGACTGAAAAAGCTAACGATATCATCAATATCGTCAATATCTAGGCCGCCAGTAGATGCGATAATTGGCAACATTGCTTGTGAAATCTCTTCCAACAAAGGCCAATCTTTAGCAGAACAACTGGCTACTTTAATAATATCAAAGCCCATCTTTGAAATTACAGGGATAGACTCATTGTCAAATGGCGTACACATGGTCAACATCCCCTCGCCTTTCACTGCGTCAAACAACATTTGCCATTCATCTAGCTTTAATTGAGTAGAAAGAAAACGTGGAATATGGATATTATCACTACCTTCTACATGATCTGGATGAATAAAAGTATCGTATTGACGAAACTGAAACTTTATTGCTGCACGTATATTATACTTGCGAACCATTTTCCCACATTCTTTAATGATCTTTAGGCCATGCTCAACACTGCCTTGGTGGTTATTTGCCAAGTCTAAAACAAAAATATTGTTAAAATCAAAACTACCCATTAGTTTACCTCTCCAAAGTGATTAATTATTTTAATAATGTGAGTGCTTCCATTTTATAGCCTTTGCTATAATCAATAGTTACAGGGCAATTATTCTGCTCTGACATATGTGCTGCAGATATAACCAACATTGTATCAAGTCCACGCTCTAAAGATATTGGAGAGTCTTCGCTCGTCCCTTTTTTTAACGCTACATCTATATGTTGCATTTCTTGAAAAAAATCATCTGGCCTTGTTTTGGTAATCTCAGTCGTTGACTTTTCTCCATCATTTGAACATACAATAACCGTGTCGGTCCCTGGCTTATTGCCACAATACCACTCTACATACCCGTCACTACACTGTGCACGAGCCCATTTTCTAGTTGGCTGAGTTACAACATCCTGAACCACTCTACCAATTACACCTTTTTCTGTGCGAAATTGCAATAAACATATGCTGTCATAATTCACCACACCATCTTTCACGTATTCCATATTTGCGGATACTTCTACAATCCTGCCTATATCAGATTGTTGCGCAAAACTTTGCCAAAGGTTGATTGCGTGAGAATGTTCGCCACAAGCTCCGCCACCTTTTTCCCAATATCCAAGATATGTATCTGCAGGTCCATCTAACCAAGGATGAGCGGCAAATATTCCGCCCCAATACTCACGAAACTCAACATCTAATGTTTGAACATTTCCTACTTCTTTATTCTCTAACAAACTTGACATTTTAATTGCTGATTTACTAATAGCATGATCGTACCCAACAAAAACTGAGCAATTTGCTGCTTTTGCCTCATCAAATAACTCTTGTGCCCCTTGTAAATCTGGTGAACATAGTGGCTTCTCCACCAAAACAACCTTTGCTCCTTCTTTAACTGCAGATCTGGCTAGCTCCATATGACTATCTGGGGGTGTTCCAATAATGATAAAATCATAAACACCCCTTGGAACCTCATCAAGATTATAAAGACCTATTTGGTCATCCCATTTTCCATATCTCGCAGGATAAATGTCATTTTTTGTTCTCTCTAAGGCATCTGGATCAATATCGCATATATCAACATTCCACCCCATACGTCTTGATGCCTGAGCTAAGTGATTTCCAATTGATCCTGCACCATATATTTTTATATTTTTCATTATTATATTTACCTTTTAATTAGTATTCTCACTACTTAGAGCAAAAAAAAATTAAGTTTCAACCCTTTTGCTTTAGAAATTAATATCATTATAAGCCCTATTTCTTAAGTGTTAAGTTAAGTTTATTTAATATAAAATACCTACCAACCTTTATAGCTACCGCACCAAACAATATGGCTGATTAATTGAAAAATATTTAATTTAATATAGAGGGATGAATTTTATATTATTTTCAATACAGCACCAATGAAACCAAGAAAACTAATAACATCGATCGCCACGTCATTAATTCTAATTTTATATAAAATGCATTAAGTATGGTCAAAAATAATCCAAGAGTACTATTTTTAGATCGCGATGGCGTGATCAACAAAGAGGTTGGCTATCTTTATAAAAGTGAGGATTTTGAATTTATTGATGGCGTATTTACGGCGTGTAGGTATTTTCAAGCGCAGGGATATAAACTAATCATCGTTACCAACCAATCGGGCATTGCTAGAGGCTATTACCAGAAAGAGGACTTTCATAAATTAACTCAGTGGATGTTGGTGCAGTTTGGCAATCAAGGTATTGATATATTGGATGTATTTTTCTGCCCGCATGGTCCAGAATCAGATTGTACATGTCGAAAACCAAAGCCTGGAATGCTGCTAGAAGCGCGTGATAAATTTAATATTGACATGGAAAATTCTTGGATGGTTGGTGATAAAGAGGCGGATATCAGTGCTGCCAATGCAGCTGGCATTAGTAGCACTATTTTGGTTAAAAGTGGCCATCAAGTTGATGAAGTAAACTCTAGTGCAAAATTTATA
>Ga0233434_1004285_pt1 | contig 11026 bp, 10 predicted proteins | sample SI_122_August201_4_FD_182738 | JGI IMG/M metagenome (GOLD analysis project Ga0233434, IMG submission 182738) | Seawater microbial communities from Saanich Inlet, British Columbia, Canada - SI_122_August2016_120_MG | ecosystem: Environmental > Aquatic > Marine > Inlet | place: Canada: British... | reverse complement strand
TCTTCATAGGTTTAAGATCTGCTATAGGTGTAATTTTTATTTTACATGGAATGATGAAATTTAGTCCAGGATTTGCAGAAAATTTGCCAAACATGGGACTTCCAGTTGAAATGCAAATTCCAATTGCACTAGCTGAAGTAGTTCCAGGAATATTATTGATCATCGGTATCCTTAGCAGACTATCATCTGCATTAATTTCCATAATCATGTTAGGAGCAATATTCATGATCAAAGGGGCACAGAGTATTACAGGAAAAGGAGGTGTAGAGATAGACTTGATTTTACTTGTATCATGTCTTGTAATTATGATTGTAGGTCCTGGTAGAATTTCACTATCACAAGTAATTAAAAAATTACCAAGATGTCTTCATTAATTATTTCCAAAATTATTCATAATCAGACACATGCACTTTGTAGTTTTCTTTAACAAATCTACTCTAGCAAATTCATTTGGAGAATGTATTCTTGAAAACATGTACGTACTTCCTATCGAAATACAAGGAGCTTTTAGAATATCAACAAATGGATACATTGGACCAGTTCCAGCATTTGAAACATTTAGAATTGATGTTCCAAATGAATTATCAGCTGCTTCTTTAACTTGAGTAACAAAAGGATCAGAGGAATTAGTTCTAGCAGCTGCCTCACCATGAAATATTTTGATTCTAACATCTGAAAATCCCTTTGATTTGAGATGTTTTTTTAATCGTAGTATCTGTTTTTTTGGAACCATCTTTGGAATTAATCTAAAATCAATTTTTACTAAGGCAGTTCCAGGAAGCACTGTTTTTGCTCCATTACCAGTATATCCAGATACAAATCCTGCAATATTACAAGTTGCATCACCCACTAGAGCCTGTTTTGCAGCCATTCCTTTTTTATTTCCAACAAATGATTTTGTCCCAAATTCTTTTTTGAAGACATTTTCATCAAATGGTTCTTTTTTGATTAATTCCAAATCAATTTTTGAAAATGGTGTTACTTCTTTGTACCAATCTTTTATGAGAATTTTTCCATCAGAATCTCGAAGTGTTTTAATTGCATCAATTAGTCTCCATGCAGGATTTTTAATTAAAACAGCCAAACTAGAATGTGCATCTCTAATTGATTCTTTGACAGATAATTCTACATACAATAATCCTTTCATTCCAAGACCAATGATAGGTCGATTTTTTGCATCAACGTATCCAAATTCCCAAATTACCCCATCGCATGAAAATTTCTTTTTGTATTTTTTTAAATAATCTTCAATATGAGCACTACCAGTTTCCTCTTCACCCTCAATTACAAATTTCACATTACAAGGAACATCGCCTGTGGTTTTCAAACAGGCTTCAATTGCTTTAATTCGTGTAATTAATTCACCCTTATCATCAGTAGCCCCCCTACCAAAAATTTTGTTTCCCTTTCTTGTACCACTAAATGGCGGATCATCCCACAAATCAAATGGTTCTGCAGGTTGTACATCATAGTGATTATAAAACATCAAAGTTTTTCCAGGATTCTGTTTTGATTTTATTTCACCAAAAACTATAGGTGCCACATGTTTTTTCAATCGAAGTATTTCTGAAGATATTCCAGATTTTTTCAAAAGTTTTGAGACTAATTTTGCACATTCTTCAATACCTTCATTTTTTGCAGATACACTTGGTTGCCTAATTAGAGTCTGCAAGTCTGAAACTAGTGTATCCATATGTGAATCTACATGTTTTAAGACATCCACAATAATCACACAATTTTATCAAATGGTTTCATGACTAAGGGGATTTCATCTAAAATATCCATAGAAGTCAGATGCAAACCTAATTTCTTTTGGGCAGATTTTCCAGCCAAACCATTGATGAATGCGGCTGCAGCTGCACATTCCAATGGATTCCTACTCTTTGATAATAGTCCTGCAACTAAACCAGATAGAACATCACCTGTACCCCCAACAGTCATCGCAGGAATTTTTTTCTCATACAAATATGTGGTTTTACCATTTGAGATAATATCAGTTGGACCTTTAAGCAAAATGGTAATGCCATTATTCTTTGCATATTTTTCTACTAATTTTATTCGTTGAACTTTTGTGTTTGATGGAGATTCACCAAAAAGATGTTTGAATTCACCAGTATGAGGAGTGACGACAACATTTTTGTTTTTAAGTAATGGTAAAATTTCAGGAACTAATGCACTTGCATCCAAAGATAACCTAACATCTCTATCCAACAAAGATTTTACAAGTTGTAATAATGAATTTCTTTCCTGAATTGCAAGGCCCATCCCAATAGTTGCAGAATCAAGATTTTTAGGCAAAACTCCAACAAGTTTGTTTACAGCTCCACGAGTTAGTTTTTGATCAACTAAAGGAATTACAATCAGATTTGGAGAAATTGAACGAGTTGAAGATACATTGATTTTAGGAACACATGTGTAGACTAAATCGGTTCCAGACTTTAATGCTGCAATAGATGACAAAATGGGAGCACCATGATAGATGTAACTTCCTCCAACAACTAGAACTCTACCATTATCCCCTTTGTGTGATGAGGACTTTCGTGAAGGGATGAATTTTTTCACAATTGAAGTCGTCAGAATCTTTTGAACCAATACAGCATATCTTGAAAAATAGTTGAATAAATCTTGTTTTACAGGAATTGGTAAAAAACGAGGCTATTTTTTGGATACTTTTTTGCTAGCCTTACTATTTTTGGTAGTTTTGGTAGTTTTGGTAGTTTTGGTAGTTTTGGTAGTTTTGGTAGTTTTGGTAGTTTTTAGTTTTGTAGCGGGTTTTTTTGAGCCCCTACCAAAAAATGCTTTTCTTGCAAAACAAAGGTAAGTTGTATGGCCTATTCCCTGAAATGAATGTCTAGTTTTTCCTTCTCTTGCCTCAATGGTACGAATAATATGTTCAGTAGATTCAATGTCAGTGAATTCGTTTTCAACTAGAGCCATAGTTAATTTTTCTAATTGGTTCATCGTAGGACAAATAGCAAAAATACAACCACTGCCTTTTAACATCTCACGCACTTTAGGAATTACCACCCAAGGATCACCTAAATCAATTAGTGCCACATCCATGTCTTTTAGGGGTAATTTTTTTTCAGTCTTTATATCAAAATTATGTTGAGTGATATATTTTGACATTCCAGCTTTTTTGATATTTTTTTCTGCAATCTTCATAAAATTCTCATCGACATCAAAAGTGTATACGTGTCCACGTGGTTTGATAACACTTGCAATAAAAGATGTTAATGAACCACTTCCAGTTCCAATCTCAAGAATTTTTTGGCCATCCCCAATTCCCGCTCGTGCAATAATGTAACCAATATCTTTCGGATAAACGATTTGTGTCCCATGTTGTATTTTCATGACATAGTCATACATGGTAGGTTTGAGAAGATAGACATACTTGTCCTTGTTTGTAATTAGTCTTGAACCATATTCTTTCCCAATTGCATCAGAGTGTTTGATAATACCAATATGAGTATGAAATGATTCTTTTTTTGAAATTTTCATCAGCCATTTTTTTGAATGATTAAAATAGAATAATACAGGAGAATTGTTCTTTATTTTATCCATGAAATTTCCCTAGAAATTTTAGATAAGAATCTACTGATTTTCTTCGTGACCGCAATGAATACATCTTTTTGAAGAGAGTATTTCAAACCATGCAAAATGATGAATAAATCCTACCTTACAACTCATAGAGTATTAGTTAATAAAATTCAGATTCAAGAGTAATGGTCAAAAACAATATCGATCTTAAAATCAAATTATACACCATTCATTTTTCTGAAATTATTACCAACAAAGTGTATTAATTTCAAGACAAATGCAAATAGTATTTTAATGCCATCAAAAATATCAATGTAAATTGGCTGAATACAAATTAGAAGGATCAGGAGGATATGTGATAGCAGACATTACTGAGGAACAGGCTAAAAAAGCAGATTTAGGCGTAGGAAAATTGTTTTTGGCAAAAGCAGACAAATTAGAAATTGAAAAAATATCAAAGCATTATTGTAAAAAGTGTGAAGTTGAATTTGATAATCCACCAAAAATACAATTAGAAGAAAATGGTAATGAGCAAGTTGCAGAGAACCTAATTCTAGTTGAGAGAGGTCAATATACTTGTGAGAAATGTAATTCAGTAATTGGAGAATACCGAGTTTTCAAAAAGAATGATGAATCAGGCGAGGCTGGAAAAGCAAAACCTTCGGAATAAAAAAATACGCATTCAATAAATAAAGCAATTCTTGAGAAATATTATGGCAAATCAAAAATGTGTATCATGTGGGATAGGATTTTTCTCCCCAACAGGTGCAAACAAATGTTCAAAATGTGCAGGACAAGAATCACAAGGTAGTGAAGGTCATGATTCTTGTGGTTGTGGACACAGCCACTAATTATTTTTTTATATCAATATTTTTTAAAGTAAAATAGAACTATCACAATGTAAAAAATTAGTTAAGATTTTGGTAAGAATACTGAAAATGTAGATGGAGTGCTTCTATAATCTAGTTTTCCTCCATGTTGATCAACAATCATTTTACAAATAGTCAATCCCAGTCCACTACCATGAGATTTTGTAGTAAACATAGGATCAAAAATCTTTAATTCATCTCCAGGTGGAACACCCACACCAGAGTCTACAAATTGAATGACTATATTTTTATCAGTGGTTACGGTTTTGATTCTAATTGTACCATTTTTCTCAATTGCATCCATTGCATTTGTCAAAATATTAATAAAAACAGCCTCTAGTTTTTTTGAATCACATAAAACATGAATAGGTTCACCTATTCTTTCAATGGATACAGAGGAGGGAACATGCAAGCCTTCAAGTGAAGATGAAATTACATCATCAAGTAACGTATCATTCATGTGTAAATCAGAAATTCTAACAAATTCCAACACATCCTCTATTATTCTAACCATAGTCAAAATGGAAGAATCAATTCTTTGTTGATGTTTAACTTTTTCTAAAACATTGAGATTTGGATTATTACATAAAATTTCATGAGACATTCTTAGTTTTGATAATGGGTTTCGCATATCATGTGCAAGTCTGGAAGTAAATTGTCCTATTATTGAGATTTTTTCTGTTCTTTTTAGATCATCAGTTTGTGTTTCAATTTTTCGCTGAAGAAAAATCTGTTTAACAGATAATTCTTTTTCTTTTTTAATCACTTTTCCAAGATCTGTTTTTAACTTGTCATTTAATTTAAGATAACGATACTTTTCATTTTGGACTATTTTAATATCAGATTCAAGTTTATCGTTTTTTTCTCGAATTCCTGTTGCAACATTTTCTACAAAAGAAATTTTAGTTTGTAGTTGTTGGTTTACACGAGACATTTCATCAACTCGCTCATTTGCAAGCTTGTTCATTTCCTTCATGTGTATATCATTTTCTTGAAGTTCCTGTCTTGCCAATTCTAAATCTTTTAGAGCTGATACAGTTATTTCGGAAAGATCACGCATTACAGGATCTTTTTCAGAAGGATTATCCAATACCACACATGGAATTGACAGAATTTCGCTATTATGATCTGTGTGTATTTTATGAACATAATAGAAAATAGCGAAGTATTTTCATCAAAAATAGAACAAACTCAAACGTTTATGACTAAAATCAAACGATTTTTCATAATTGGTTTGCACGCCAAGAAGTAATTTACAAATTATGGTTTAGACCATTAGTTGTGAATTCTTCCGCTAGTGGCTTTGGTCACTAGTGACATTATTATCTAATTCTTAAAATAATTCATTACATTTTTCGCTAAAATGTAAAGCTATATGATGAAAACGATAATTGTATTTTGATGAATTTCTATACTCTACGGATTTTGAAAGACAATAATCTAATTTTTTTAAATTATAAGAATTCACAATATTACTAATAATCTCTTTTTGAAATAATGTAAAGTGAATTAATCTAGCGTAATTACATTTTATTTGGTGCTACAATGCCCAACAAATCAAGGGATTTTTCAAGGGTAATTTTAAATGAATTAACTAAACATAATCGTGCATTTTCTAATTTTTCATTTCCAATTCCAAGTACTTTGGTGTGCTCATAAAATGAATTAAAAGAAACTGCAAGGTCATGAGAATATCTAGCAATTACCTTTGGGGAAAAATTATGTGCAGCATCTCTAACTGAAATTCCAAATAATCCAATATTCTTTACCAAATTTAATTCAGTTTTATCAGAAAGTAATGAAAAATCAATATCAATGGATGTAGTTCGTTTAGATTTTTCTAGAATTCTTGTTGCCCTTGCAAATGTATATTGAATGTACGGTGCAGTATCCCCATCCAAACTAAGAGATTTGCTCAAATCAAATGTAATCATTTTATCCAAATCTTGTTTTATCATTTCATAACGTAATGTTCCAACAGAAATACTATGGGCAATATTTTGAATCTCAGAAGAGTCAATTTCAGGATGTCTTTTTGTTGTTTCCTGAATAGTTCTCTCTTTTAGTAAATCATATACAGAATCAGCACTAACATAGAGGCCTTTTCTACCAGACATTTGAGTTTGTTTTCCATCAGTTTCTAGACCCAATGTTTTTGCAGTATCAGAACTAAGGGTCACAGATTCATAACCAAGGTGAACATAGGCATCAGGAACTGATTTGAATTTACCCATTAGTTCTGTAATGATTTTTTGTAGTCTTGCCTGACGTGAATCAATAACTGTAATGACTTTAGAACCTGAAAAATTTTTCTTAGATGTATCACCAGAATTCAAGGTTGTTTGGAATAATTTTTGAGAATTTGGCTGGTCTTTTGGATATTTTTCATAGTAGAATGGATCATCTAAAAGACCTAATTTCCAGGCAGCATATGGGATATCTTTTGCAATGTATGTTGCAGTACCATTACTTCTAACTACAATTTTGTCTTCTTCTTTTCCATCTCCACGAATAACCCAACAGCCTGCATTCTTTCCATCATTTTCAAACTCTACTAATTTCATCTCTTTGAGTTTTTCAAAAATACCGGTCCACAACCCTGAACGAATTATTTGCGATTCAAAATTAAGACAATCATAGTATACTGAAAGATTCCAACATGTTTCTAATTGATTTGATAGAACTTTTCTAGTAACAATATCTGCAAGTTTTGCAGTTTCAGATGATTCATCCTCAAGATCTTTTAAGACGTTTTTACGAATTTCCTGCAAACTAGAATCTTCATCATATTTTTGAGTAGTTTTAACATAAACATCATCACCACAATAATGATCAAACTTTTTTCCATTAGGTGGTTCTTGATTAAAACCAAGATGAGTAAAGCCAACTAAAATATCAGCTACTTGTAATCCAGAATCATCAACATAGTTTAGAACATTTACTTTGTAATCGGCTTTTCTTAAAATTCTAGAAACAGTATCACCAATTATGATATTTCTAATGTGACCAATGTGTAATGCCTTGTTTGGGTTAACACTAGTATGCTCAACTACAATAGTTGACTGTTTTCCTAATTCAACAAAACCAAAAGTATCCAAATTAGATTCAGATAAAATTAATTGGTTTAATTTTTCCCAATTTGCAAAAAAGTTAAGATATCCTGATGAATGTGCCTCAGATTTCAACACCAAAGTGTTATGAGATTTTTCATAGTTTTCAGAAAATAATTGTGCAATATCCCTAGGGCTTTTTTTGAGTTGTTTTGCAAGTAGGAAAGAAATATTCGAACTAACATCACCGAATCCAGGTTTTGCAGGCTCTACTGAAAAATTAATTCCAGTTATAGACATTTCAGATAAAATCTTGTTGAGATTATTTCTAACCTCATCTAGAATAGATTGGAAAGTCATCTTATATCTCAGATAATTTGGGTGCTAATTTATCTAATGCTTCAAGAACACCATCACCTGCATTAGCTGAAACGATCATAGTTGCCTCAGATTTTACTTTTTCTGAAGCATTTCCTAATGCAACACTAGTTTTTGCAACTTTAAACAATGGAATATCAGTAGCACTATCACCAATTGCTATCACATCATCACTTTGAATAGAAAATTTTTCCATAATCTTTGAAAAACCAGTTCCTTTGTCGATTCCAGAAGAATTGATGTGAAATGCGTATTGACTGTCAGATAATTCAACATTTAGGTTATTTTCAGAAACAACTTTTCTTGCAAGATCCAAATCAAATGTTCGTTCTAAAACAACTTCAGTCATTCTAGGAAAAACAGGTTTTTCTACAACATTATCAATGTTTTTTTTAATAATTTGAAATGCATTTTCACATTCTTTGATATCACCTAACAAAGTGTGATCGTTAGTGTCTAGAGTAATACAACCACCATTCTCTCCAACAGCAATTTTTGTAGTTCCTCCAAATATTGAAAGTAGGAATGCTTCAACTGATGACCTACCAGTGACAAAGATTACATCATGACCCATTACAGTTAGACGTCTTAGTGCATCAAGGGCATCCAAATGAATTCTACCTCCACCATTTTCAGTAATGGTGCCATCAATATCAACTGCAAATATTCTTTTTTTCACAAGATTTGTTTTGTAAACCGAATAATAATTGCTGCGTAAGAAAAGTAATAAGATTTTATTTGAAAGAAAAAGATAGGAAATGAACAGTATTGGGAATTCCTGAAAAAATAAAGGCCATCCAAGATGAAATGGCAAAAACTCAGATCAACAAAGCTACCGAGAAACATTTGGGTTTACTTAAAGCAAAGATAGCCAAGCTCAAAAGAGAGCAAGAAGACGACATCACTAAAAAATCAGGCATGAAGCAAGATGGCTTTGATGTTAGAAGAAGTGGAGATGCAACAGTGGTGTTTATTGGATTACCAAGTGTTGGAAAATCCACATTACTAAATAAAATGACAGGGGCAAACTCCACCATAGGAGCATTTCAATTTACAACACTTACTGTAGTTCCAGGAATGATGGAATACAGAGGTGCAAAAATCCAAGTATTAGATCTTCCAGGAATCATCAAAGGTGCATCTACAGGAAAAGGATTAGGAAAACGAATTCTCTCAGTTGCAAGAACTGCAGATTTAGTGCTACTAGTGTTAGATGTTTTTCAGCCATTCCACGAGGATGTATTAGTAAATGAATTAGGAAGTATTGGAATTAGATTAAATCAGTTACCTCCAAATCTAACAATTGAGAAAGCAGGAATGGGGGGAATTGCAGTTGCACAACAAGTAAAGCTCACAAAAATTTCAGTAGATCATCTTAAATCTATTTTGCATCTTTACGGAATTGTCAGTGCACGTGTTGTGGTAAGAGAAGATGTAACATCAGAACAATTGGCAGATCATATTGCAGGAAATATTAGTTACTCTAAAGCGTTAACGATTTTAAATAAAATTGATTTAGTAGATAAAGAATTTCTAGAAAATTTGAAGACAAAAATAAAATCAGATGTAATAGAAGTATCTGCAAATTCAGATATCAATATTGAATTACTAAAAGAAAAAATTTATGAAAAATTAAAATTTATTAGAATTTACTTGAAACCAAAAGGCGGAGAGACTGATTTCAAAGAACCGCTAATTGCAAGAGAGAGTGATACAGTGGAAGATATCTGTAACAAACTTCATCGCAGATTAAAAAGAGATTTCAGATATGGTTTAGTGTGGGGGAAAAGTGTAAAGTTTGGAGGACAAAGAGTAGGATTGAATCATATTTTACTTGATGAAGACGTGCTAACAATAATTAAAAAACGTGGCACTTGATTTTAAAAAAATCAACAAAACAGATCTAAAAATAACATTCAAGACACAAAATTTCAACCACAAATACAAAACAAAAATTAGTTTTTGTCAATTAAAGATCAAAAATCATGCGTAAAAAAATAAAAATGAATCAAGTTAAAGGAAAAAAGCAAATTACAAAATGATCGATCAAATTTTGAAAAGTGTTTTTGAAATATTTTCGATCAGACTGAAAAAATTTCATTGAAATTACTTCACAAATAGTGATCAATTTGTGTAAATTTTTTTAGTTTCACCACTGAAAAACTATGAAAAAGCGGTTCCATTAATGGCTACAAAAAGAAAAGCTGCACCAAAACGCAAAGCAGCTCCAAAACGTAAAGCTACAAGAAAAGCAGCTCCAAAGAGAAAGGCAGCACCAAAACGCAAAGCCGCTCCAAAGAGAAAAGCAGCACCAAAGAGAAAAGCAGCTCCAAAGAGAAAGGCAGCACCAAAACGCAAAGCCGCTCCAAAGAGAAAAGCAGCTAAAAGACGATAATCTTGTATGTAAACTAACAATCGTCAATTAGACGGCGAATTGTTTTCCTTTTTCTAAATTCAAACTAGTGGAAACTATAATTCTTTTTTCAATTTTTGTAATTTAAAAAGTCATTTACAAAAAATTGTCGTATAACAATAAATTAAAAAAATATTTTAAAAAAAATATGAAATAGTTTTACAAAAAAATTAAATCCAAATGATTAGTACAAATGTTTTGAATAAATAATAAAAATATGTTTTTATAAAAAATAATTTTTAAGAAACCTAGTAAAGATAACTCATCAATTTGATTTGTTCTTCAGTAGAAATAATATTTTTAATTGTCAAAATTTCCAATAAATCTTTAAAGATTGCTTTTTGTTCAGAAGACATTCCACCAGATGGACCTTTTTCTCCAGGTGGACCAGGTGGACCTCTTGGACCAGGTGGACCTACAGGACCTTGTTCACCAGCAGAACCTTGTTCACCAATAGAACCTATTGGACCAGTTGGGCCTCGTTCGCCTTGTGGACCTTGAATTCCTTGTGGACCTTGTGGACCTTTTTCTCCAGGCAAGCCTGTTGCACCACGTTCACCTTGTGAGCCTTGTGGACCTTGTGGACCTTTTTCTCCAGGTATCCCTAATGGACCAGTAGAGCCTTTTTCTCCTTGTGAGCCTTCAGGACCTTTAACACCTTTTTCTCCTTGAGGGCCAGGTACTCCAGTTAATCCTTTAGCACCAGCAGGACCTTGTGGACCTTGTGGACCTTTGTCACCAATTACTCCTTCAGGACCTTTAGATCCTTTTTCTCC
>Ga0233434_1004284_pt1 | contig 11029 bp, 7 predicted proteins | sample SI_122_August201_4_FD_182738 | JGI IMG/M metagenome (GOLD analysis project Ga0233434, IMG submission 182738) | Seawater microbial communities from Saanich Inlet, British Columbia, Canada - SI_122_August2016_120_MG | ecosystem: Environmental > Aquatic > Marine > Inlet | place: Canada: British... | reverse complement strand
TCTGTAGCACATAAGTATGATGCTCCTCCCTTGAGGGCAAAGTTGGGTGAGGCTATATTGAAAATTCCTCCCAACATGAGAGTTCGTTGTCGTTGTTCATTGTCGCGGGTGAGTGTTATTTTACCACTAACACCGCAGCCAGTAGGGATGATGCCTTCAGCTATCAAGCAATTTAAGGACGCACCAATTTCATTCAGTTGAAATGGAATACCAAATGGCGCGTTGAGGCTACCGGTTAATGAGCCTATGAACGCCAATTCGGCTTCGGTAGAAATTCCCGAGCTAAGTTCTCCATGGATAGGGGCACAATCGGGTAGGTTATAGGTAGTATCAATGACAAAGGCTGTTTTTGGGACAAAGTCCTCAGCAAAGAACTTAACGGAAAGTTTATCGAGGGTGACAACATCCATGATGGTTTTATCGAGTATAGAGCTGAGGGTAAAGTTCATTTGGTTTATATCGGTGATATTGATAGGAAGTTTGATGGAGCTGACAAACTTCTTAATGCCGGTAAAACTTAAAACGCTTGCAAGTTGTCCATGAAGATTCATTTCTCCTGTTATGGTGACAACCATGTCACTAGTAGAGATTTCAATTAAGGGCTGATGAATTTCTAGTGATGAATCAAATCCACTGAGTTCTGGATGTATTTGTGCTGGAGAAAATACAAAGGATTCTAAAGGTTTTATTCTAATTGTTAAGTTCGAAAGATTGGACTGTACATCCCAGAATACTTTAAAATAGGCAGGAACAGCCAAGCAGGTAGTTTTTCCAGTCCAAATTTGTTCTTTATCATCTTCAGAAAGAACTTCCAAAGAATCTATTTGCAGTCGTTCTAATATTTGTTGTAGCTTTTCGCTATGTGGAAGATCCACAGTAGGTAGGTATCGATGAATTTGTTGTTGCGTATGGATATTGATGGAAAAAAAACTTATAATTAAAATTATGATAACGAGTTTCTTCATGGCTTCCCTTCTGATTTTTAAAATCAGTTCTCCTCTTATTATCGAAACCTTATCTTAGTTGGGAAAAATAAAAATTAGAATAGTAGGAACACATTCATGGTCAAAGATTTTATACGTATCAGCACTTCTTTACCATTAAAAGGGTCATGTGAGATATCAGGGGCTAAAAACGCTGTCCTGGTTATCATGGCTTCATCAATTTTAGCTTCTGGTAAAACCACCTTGAGAAATATTCCTGTTTCTTCCGATGTATTAACCATGATCGAACTTCTTGAGTACCTAGGTGCCGAAGTTTTTTTCGATCAAGAAGAAAATCGTTTAGAAATTGATAGCTCGACGATTGTACAATCGGAGGTTTGTCCTGATATTATGAGTCGTATGCGTGCATCATTCTTAGTCATGGGCCCATTGCTTGCTCGTTTCGGTCGTGCTCATATCGCACTGCCAGGTGGCTGCTCTCTTGGAAAGCGCCCCATCGACTATCATCTGAAAAATTTTAAAAAGATGGGCGTCACGGTTGAAGAAGAATCACATTTTATCACAGCGACATGTCAGCAGCTTCAGGCGCGACGATTAGTTTTAGAGTATCCTAGTGTGGGTGCAACAGAAAATATTATCATGGCGGCCGTTTTAACGTCCGGGGTGACCGAGATTGTTAACGCTTCATTGGAGCCTGAGGTCGATGACCTTATTTCGGTTCTTCGTAAGATGGGAGCGAACATTACTACGCAGGTTCCAGCAACCATTATTATTGAAGGGGTTGAAAGTTTAAACTCGGTTGAATACTCGGTTATGCCTGATCGGCTCGAAGCGGGATCGCTGTTGTTAGCAGCAGCCATTACTGGTGGAGAGATATCTATACCTAATGCTCAGCCGCATATAATGGATGTTTTCCTATTGAAACTTGAAGAGATGGGTCATACTGTTGTTGTGAGTGATAATGGTAAGGGAATTTTCTTTAAGGCGACGACTGCGCCGAAAGCAGTTTCCTTTAAAACCGGACCTTTTCCTGGGTTTCCTACTGACTTGCAAGCGCCGATGATGGTAGCACAAACATTAGCAGAAGGGACAAGCATCATTGAAGAGACGGTGTTTGAAAATCGGTTATTACATATTCAAGAGCTGCGTAAGATGGGAGCTCAGATTGAACAGATTGGAACTAAGGCTATTGTAACAGGGGTTCCACACTTAGTTGGAGCTTCAGTAGTGGCGACTGATATTCGTGCTGCATGTGGATTGGTGTTGGCTGGCTTGGTTGCTCATGGCAAGACTGAGATGACGGGTGTTGCTCACTTTGATCGCGGTTATGATCGTTTAACGCAAAAGTTAGTTCAGCTTGGTGGTAAGGTTGAACGTTTCTCTTCTGAGGTTCTTGGATCTTCTTCCAAGCATATAGAAAAGTTTGTTTAAAATAAAAAGCAGTAACGTTAAGTATTACAACTTAGTGTTACTGCTCCTTATTAGACTATTGAGGGTCTTTGGATTAATTTATCCAAAATGTCTGGACTCTCTTTCTCTTTGCATTCTTTCCATTTGACGATCTGGTTGTCGTTGTCTTATTCTTCTTTTTTCCATCATTCTTCTTTCTTGCGCTTCTCTTTCTTCTCGTATGCTGTTTATTTTTTCTTTTCTTTCTTCCTGTTGAAAGTGTTGGCGTTCTTAGGATGCTTTTTGTCTAGCAACCTCATCAAGAGGAACAATGTGAGACTGTAGGACTATATTAATGCCCATGACGTCCTTCATTATTCGCAATGTTTTGCTAATGATTTGTAATGAGCTTTCAAGAGACTGATGTCCTGTTGCGACTGTCTTGAGAGCTGCAGTTATTGTTGCTTGTGCTTTATTTAATGCGATTTTTCCTGAAGCTACAGAGGCTTTTATTTTCTTAAGTGCTGTATTAAGTTTTACAAGGGCCGGTGCTATTTTTGCCTGCGCTTCAAGCATTGTATTGGAAGCTAGAAGTGCTTTGTATATAGCCGCTTGTATACTTGTTGACTTTGACTGGGTTATTGATTGAAACATAACCAATAGGGTACAAACTGATGCAACATCAGCCTTAAGCTTAGCAATATCTTGTGTGCTGAGCTCCGTCTTACCAATCTTGCTAATGAGTGCTTTATCGCTCGGGACAAGTGATAAAAGCAGTGTTTTGACAGGAGCAATCTTCTTGAGTCCTGCAGTAATCTTAGTTTGATCTCCTTTTAATGTGGTAATTTCATCAGTAATAGGAGTGGCAGCGTAATTGAGCTCGCCTTCTTTATCTTTCAAGCTTGCTTGAGCGACCATTAGTTTTGCTTGTGCATCAGCAAGTGTTTGTGATGTACTATTAAGGATGGCTTGTGATTTGTTTAATGCTTTACCAACGGCTTTTTTGAATGCTGCTTGTATTTCATCCTCGGTTGCATTATAGCTTACCGTAAAACCATCTGAAGTATGGTGTCCACAGAACTTAGCCTTTTCTGTTGGTGTATAACCTTTTTGTGGCCATGGATATAAATGACTTCTTATACCTTTAAGCGTAGTGATGTCTTTTTGGTTTGGCCAGTCAAGGAACGTACAATGACATTGAGTTGCTGCATGTTCTACTGCAGATAGGTTCTTGAGAATATCCTCACTCGTTACTTGAGCTTCCTTTTCTGCTTTTTTAACATCAGCTAATGCCTGTTGTGGTGTTTTTGGAAGAGCTGCTATAATGGCTTTGGCGTCTTGTACAGCTTTTCCGGGTGCTGCTTTTGCATCAGCGATTAAAGCTTTAGCTTTTCCTGGTGCTTCTTTAATGACGGTACTAGCATGTGCATGGGCTTGTGAAATTCCGGTTGAAATGTCATGAGTTACAGCTGCTTTAACTGTATCTGGAGATACCCCAAGAGATTTAAATTTATCTTCAATTTTTTTAGTTTTTGCCTTGCAAGCAGTATACTTTGGATTGGTTTGCATTTTAGGGCGTGTTAAATCATTAACTTGCTTAGTACCAAACTTTCCATTTTTGTATCGAACAGTCTTATGTGATGCACAGTCATCCCATTTTTTACATGGCTTCTTAGGCTTGGAATGGTGGTGAGAAGGGTGGTGCCAGCCAAAACTGGATTGCGTGGTGGATAGGAGAGTAAAGATTAATAAAAATAAAGATACTTTTTTCATGATTTTCCTTAATTTGATTTTAACAGTCTACGGTTCCACCAACACAAACACTTTTGGTTGAATAGAGTGGATCACTAAGATTAGGAACGGTTTTTTGATAATATTTTCCAGGAATAGGTATTGTTTTAGGGATATTCTTACACAAATCTGCTTGTACATTAAAAGCTGTTAATATGCCTAAAGTTACCATTATTGATATCATTAATTTTTTCATTATATTTTCCATTCTAGAGTTTTGGTATTAACCTTTAATTTACCTATTTATATGCCGTGTATGGCGCGATCGCATTCGTTTTTTCATCTGACGTTGTTCTTGTTGTTGTTTTTCCATTTGGCGTTGTCGTTGTTCCCTTTGTCGGGCCTCTTGTGCCTTTCTTTCCTTTAGCATTTTTGCTTTATGTGCTTTGATTTCTTCTTGTTGAAAGTGCTGGCGCGCTTACATAGCTTTTTGCTTAGCTATTTGATCAAGGGGAACAATGTGAGACTGTAGAGCTATATCAATACCCATTACGTGTTTCATTATATCAACTGTTTTATTGATGGTTTGTAACGACTTCTCAAGGGATGTATGCCCAGCATCGACCGTATTTTGAGCTGCCGTTAATGTCGCTTGTGATTTTTGCAAGGCGATTTTTCCTGAGGCTACGGCACTTTTAACTTTTTTAAGTGCTGGTTTAAGTTTTGCGAGTGCAATTGTTATTTTTGCACGAGCATCAAGCATTTTGTTGGCGGCTAAGAGCGCTTTTGGTATAGCAGCTTGGAGTGTTGTTGCTTTTTGTTGGGTTATTGATTGGAACATAACCAACAAGGTACAAATTGATGCAACATCAGACTTGAGCTTAGTGATATCGTCTGTGCTGAGTTCATGTTTACCAATATTTTTAATTATTGCGCTATCGCTTGGTACTAGTGATAAAAGTAAAGTCTTAATCGGATCGATTTTTTTGAGCCCTGCAGTAATTTTTGTTTGATCACCTTTTAATGTAGCAATTTCGGTAGTAATAGGGGTTGCAGCATCGTCGAGTTTCTGTTTTGTATGAGCCAACTTAACTTGAGCGACTGCTAGTTTTCCTTCTGCATCAGCTAGAGTTTGTGAAACGGAGTTAAGCATTGCTTGTGATTTGTTTAATGCTTTTCCAACAGCCTTTTTGAAAGCTTTTTGGATTTGATCTTTAGTTGTATTATAGCTGACCGTATAACCCATGGACGTATGCTGTCCACAATACTTAGCTTTTTCTGTTGGTTTATAACCTTTTTGTGGCCAGGTATATAAATGACTTCTTATACCTTGAAGCGTAGTGATGTCTTTTTGGTTGGGCCATTTAAGGAAAGTACAATGACATTGTGTTGCCGCATGTTCTGCTATTACGACATCCTTGAGAATATCTTCACCAGTTACGAGAGCTTCTTGTGCAGCTTTTTTTGCATCAGCTAATGCCTGGTGTGGGGTTTTTGGCAGAGCTTTTATAATTGCTTTTGCTTCTTTTAGTACATTACCCGGTGCTGCTTGTGCATCGCTAATTAATTGCTTAGCTTTGCCTGGAGCTTCTTTGACAACAGTAGTCGCATGTGCATATGCTTGTGCAACTCCGGTTGTAACATCATGAGTTACTGCTTCTTTAACTTGATCGGGAGACACTTTTAATTTTTTAAACTCATTTTCGATATGTTTTTTCTTGGTCTGACATTGATTATATGGTTCTTGTGCTTTTTTAAGTGCCTTTTTACATGTTTTATATGCAGGATTATCCACTTTTATTGTTTGATTAACGGGTTGATCATAATCAATTTTCCATTCACCTCCAGGACAGCATTTGCAATCACCAGATTGAACATGTGCGGCTAACCATTCAGATTTTGCGTGCAATGCATCAGCTGCTTTTTGTGCATCACTTTCAACATGATGAGCGCCACTTGAGGCGCTACTGGCAGCATGATGAATATCACTGCTAAGGCTAGCGTATGATTCTTGTGAGATAAGTCCGACTATTAAGGCCAATAGGATAAGTAATTTTTTCATTATTTGTTCTTTCTTAATATACATTTGCGCCAGCAAGGTTTCTATAGTCAGGGTGTGGGTTATTGCCGTAGTCGTCACATCTACAGTTGATCCAATCATCAGGAGTACACCATGGCGCTCTATGTCCAAGAAGAATAGTTTTTGTCTTTGATTTTGGGATGTGGGAACACATATCAGGGTTTGGCTTTGGAACATGAGAGCACATATCAGCCTGAATAAAGTTGATTGCAAAGAAGCCGGTGAGTACTATAAATAATAATTTTTTCATTTAATTTATCCTTTATGCTGCTGGTGCCGCTACAGGTTTAGGTGCAGGCGGTTCAGGCGGAAGGTTAGTATATTTTGATGGGATGGTTGCGAGTGTCAATGGTGTAGGCGCACTCGGAACCGTTTTGCTTATATAGGTAGTCCCACATGATGCATGAATAAGTCGTTCGGCGCCTTGCAGATCTGGCAATGCACTATTGATGCTTGATATTGCGTTTGGAATGGTGGTGTTTTGTGCTGTGTTGATTGAATCTTCCGCAGTATTAAGACTGTCAATTGCGCTATTAATAGAGTACTTAGCCCTGATGATGGTATTGCCCGCGTTAGTAATTTCTGTGTTAGCAGTTGCGATTTTTACTTTAGCTGCAGCGATCTTTACTTTAGCAGCATTAACTTTATCTTGAGCGTCGGCAATTTTTACTTTAGCTGCAGCGATCTTAGCTTCGGCACCAGGAATAGTTACGTTCATGATCGTTGCTAATTTAGCCTGTGCTGCTTTAAGTTGTGTTTGTGCACCTTCGATTTTAGTAATAGTGCCTGGCAGTGATGCTAAGCTTGTTTGTAATGTTGTAATAAATGCTCCAAGAGCAGTTAATACATTTTGAAGGTTACCAACATGAGGTTTAACTGCAGGTATTTGCGAAAGAGCTGTATTGATTGCTGGTAATGCTGCAACAATTGAATTACCTTGAGCTGCAGTAATACTGCCGGGTGAGAACATTTCAACTAGTTCTAAGTATGAGCTTGTGTCTGATTGTAGTTTAACCAGGTCGGTAGTGGTTAATTCACCCATTTTATCCAATAAAGCTTCACTACAAATATGATTTGGCTTTGGTGGAGTGCTGCTATCAGTACCACACAACAGACCTTGTAGTAGTTTTAATACACTTTGAACACTCTGAAGACTTTTGATGCTGGCTGGTAATTTAGTTTCAGCCTCTTGTGCCTTTGTAAGTTCTGTCTCGACAGAAGTCAATTCGTTACCTACTTTAAGAGCTTGTTCTTTAACCGTTGCGTTATCGTGTGTTATGGTTGTATCGGCGGGTTTGAGTTTGGTATCAGCTGCAGTAATTTTACCATCCGCTGTTGTAATTTTTGTATCAGCTGTGGCGATTTTCGTTTTAGCTGTAGTAAGTTTAGTTGTTCCAGCAGCAATTGTTGTTTTAGCATCGTTTACCTTGGTAACAGCGCCAGCCATCTGAGCTTGAGCCTTAGGTAATGTAGTATTAATGGCTGCATTAATTTGATCGATTCCTGTATTAACTTGATCTTGTCCATTAGATATAACATCAACGGTTTTTTCTTTAGAAGTATCACCGGTAGTTGAATCAGTTACAGACTGTTTCATTTTTTTAAGTGCACCACAAAAGCCTTTTTTATCGGTAACTACGGTCATACCGCTATTGTATCCAGAAGGAGTTGCTTTTCCACATTGTTCAGACTGGAAAGCTTGTGTTACTGATACAGGAGATCCAGGCTTTGGAGGCTTAACAGCTGTAGTGGTTCCAAAGTGTAGTGTAGTATCTTTGAGTCCCTTGAATGTAGTTATATCTTTTTTATCTTTCCATTCAAAAAATAAGCAAGGGAATGCTGTAGGATCTGCTGGTGCAGGAGGTGCGGGAGGTGGGAAGTGACCCTTTAAGTTATTTCCTAATGCTGTAATGTGTGCGCCAATGTTTGCATTAATATCTTTAAAGGTTCCACCGATATCTGCTGGTAATGCTTCTATATTGACGCTGATATCTTCAAATGATGGAAGATCTATCTCGATATCCGGTAATTCTGGTAATGTTGGTGTGTCTACTGTAAAGTCCATGGTAGGTAGATCGGTTAATGAAGCAATCTTAGGAGTACTTGGAGTGGCTATGCTTGGTGTGGCGATAGTACCCATGGTTGGCAACTTGGCCATAGCCGGAAATTCTATAGACCCTAAGTCAGGCATTTTGAGATGAGGTAAGTTGTGGAGAAGTGCTCCAATCTTTGCAGGAGGAATTCCTAATTTAGTAGCTGCTGCAATATGTCCAATATTAGCACTTAATAACTTTCCAGGAATTTTAAAATTGGTAGACAGTGCATGGATGTTATTGATAAAGTTAACCTTCAACTTAGGAAGCTTTAAGTTTCCAAGGCTGTTAACGATAGTCGGAAGGTGGATGTCGGGCATCTTTGCTAATGCACCAAGGTTAGTGAAGGCTCCAGAATTAATACCCTTTAATGAGGCTGTTAAGTTAGGAAGCTGAATGTTTGGCAATGCTATCTTAAGCGATCCGATAGACTTTTCCAGTACCGCCATGTTGATTCCACCAAATCCAGCACTCACTGGTACCGTTGAAACCAAACCTATCATTAATAAGAGCGAAAAAACTAGCTTTTTCATTGCTATAATCCCTAATATGTCATAAATACTTAATCTTTTTTATTAAGTATACCTAAATACAGGGTAGACAAGTCAAGGGTTTATTTCAGATTGAAACAAACCCTTGTGCCTAATTATAAGTATAATTGAGACTTTTTACTTTTTAGAAGCAATAATGCCTTTAACTTTCTCGACTATTTGTTGAATATTCTTCTTGGTATCTTCGAGGTGGAAGTCGATATCGAATGAGTGTTCTTTGCCATAAAGCTCGATAGTGATGGCTGCACCAAAGGTAGTGGTTCCGCTTATTGCGCCCAGGAGGTTATATTGGATTTCCAGCTTAATGAGGTTAATATCGCCTTCATTTTTATCCAATGCCTTTTGGAGTTCGTCATTCAGCTTATCAAGGTCACCTGAGGCGCCTTTGATTTTAGCCTTTAACTCAGGGATATCTTTACTATCAACCTTAATGGCGGCTTGTACCGTTTTTAGTTCAGCTTCCAGCTTTGCAAGCTTGGCGGTATCGCTGGCTGGGGTTGGGTCATACTTGCCGGCTGCAAAGTCGTCAAGGTGTTGTTGATCGGTTTTTAACTGTGCTTGCAGTTTTTGAAGGCGTGATTTTGAAGTAGCCATTTGTTGTTTGAGGTGCTTGATTTGAGCTATCAAGTTTTGCTTGGATGCAGAAGGATTTGGAAGTGCTGCTGCAAACTTACTAAATGCATCGGCTGGCATTGAAGCAATAAAATCGCCAATAGAGACTCCTTTATCCAATGCTCCGGTCACTACCACCTTCAAGTTTGGAAGCGGGAGCTTCAAGGAGGTTAATGATGCAATCTCGGGCATATTCTTGGATAGATCGGGAAGGTTTATATTGGGAATCTTTGTAAGATCACTCAGGTTGGTTATAAATGGGAGTGCATCCAGGTGTGGAAGATTACCAAGAGTTAATGATAAGTTGGGGAGTTTTAAAGTGGCAAGTCCGTGTAGATTATCAATAAAGCTTCCGAGGTTGATTTTGGGGATTCCTTCTAATATTTTACCAAGGTCGGGGAGCTTGAGCGCGTTGATGGCCCCAAGCTTAGCGCCAATGTTAGGGATCTTGAGGTTTTGGATTGACTTTAATGTTGCCATTGGAATGGTTGGTGCACCCTGAACACTCATGGTTAATATCATAAATGAGAGTGGTATGATTCGTTTCATCATTTTATCTTTCTCTTTGTTTTTCATATTACACCAGCTGCTTGGTTAGGTTTTTAATTGATGTTACATCATCAGCGATGTTTTTCTTGGTACTGGCTATTGAGGCCTTAGCTTTATTGATTGCTGCTGTAGTATTAGTTTTCCAAGCGTTCTTTTTCTTTGTAATGTCGGCCTTAGTTTGAGCGATTTCTTTTTTCAGGGCAGCTTCTTTAGTTTGTAGTGGAGCCAGTGTTTTTTCTATTGCAGCTAAAGCTTTCTCTGCAGCCTCTGCTCCAACATCACCAGTGAACTTAGCTACCTTCAGTTCGTCAATAAGGAGTTCGAGGTAACGTTTGAGAGCGGTTACACTAAATATAACCTTAGCACCATAACCAGGGTTTCCAGCATCAGTTTTGCCCATTTCTCCCTCATAAGTAACTTCTCCAAAGCCAAGCAAGTTACCTTGCATTTTGAATCTGTATCCTTCAGATAGTATGAGGGTAACATCGCCTTCACCTTCAAGCTGGAGAGGTTTAATATTGATCTTACCAGATAGGACAAAGATTGGTTTGGTTCCAAAGTTAAGCTGTGCATTAAATGCTGGACCGTCGTCCTTAGTTCCATACTTACCGTCCATACCAGCACCAGTAATCAAGACTTGGTTCTTAAGTTGTGGATACTTATCAGTTACTTTAATAGCTTCCAAGACATCCATTTTCTCTAAGAATCCATCAGCTGATAATCCATTCATGTTGATTTGTGCTTTAAAGCCACCATTGTAACCTAGAATTCCTGCAGAACCTTGATAAGTAAAGCCGGCATCAAACCAGAGATTTCCGATCTCGATATCTTGCGCTGCGTAATGGAATTCCATGTTAGAAACATAAAGATCGAGAGCGTTTAAGAATGTCTTAACATCAGCATTAAATGCTGGACCAGCTTTTTTAGCAAAGTTAGCAAGAGCGTCAACTGCTTTTTCTACTGCAACACCACCCTTAATTATGCCGTTCTTAGTTGCCTTCATACTAGAACCGATAGAAGAGATGGCCTTCTTTTTATTCGCTGCTGCATACCGTTTATAGTTTTGTGACTTAGGCAATG
>Ga0233434_1004281_pt1 | contig 11033 bp, 11 predicted proteins | sample SI_122_August201_4_FD_182738 | JGI IMG/M metagenome (GOLD analysis project Ga0233434, IMG submission 182738) | Seawater microbial communities from Saanich Inlet, British Columbia, Canada - SI_122_August2016_120_MG | ecosystem: Environmental > Aquatic > Marine > Inlet | place: Canada: British... | reverse complement strand
TGCTTGGCGATTTTCAATATCACTATTAGAAGTTGTGTTACGTGAGCCAACCCCATTGGTCATAAAGATAACATGCACTTTATCGCCAGACGCAACATGTTTTGCCATTGTGCCTGCACAACCTAAAACTTCATCATCTGGGTGGGCCACAATTACTAGTATATTAATATCAACCACTAAAATCATCCCACACTAAAACATCCCCTTTATCATATCTCTTGGTTGACTTTAGTTTATCAATAATATTGAAATTAGATGCTTTAACCGCTATTTCTCTTAAACTTTTATCGCCAACCCTCTTAGTATCAAACATTTCATAGTTTAATTTCACACCTATATCAACTGATTGATTAAATATCAAATACCTTCTTATATTCTCAACAATATTCTTTTCAGATGAAGAAGGCTCTTTAATCCCACTACCCAAAGATTTTTCGACATTCCTAATATTTTCAATATACTCACTAAGCTCCCTAGGGTTTGAAGAAAAAAAATGGTCTGGCCCTTTCATTTTTTTATCTAACGTAAAGTGCTTTTCAATGACATTTGCACCAAGAGCGACAGAAACCATGGCTGCCATTGAGCCTTCTGTATGGTCAGAGTATCCAATATTAATATTAGGATATAAGTTAACTAGCCTTGGTATTACATTAAGATTCAGTTCATTTAGTGGTGCCGGATATACGGATGTACAATGAAATATAGTTAAACTGTTGCTTTCTTCATTAATATGCAAAGCTTGAATAGCTGCATTTATTTCTGCAAGGTTGCTCGCCCCAGTTGAAATAAAAAGCTCTTGACTTGTGTCGCCTTTATTCAAGGCAATATGATTTAATAGCAACAAATTTGTAAGATTAGAAGATCCTATTTTAATTTTATTAAAGTTTAATTCATTAAGCGCATCATAGGTTTTTTGACTGGGCGCAGTAATCATAAAATCTATATTGCACACATTTTCAGCATATTCTTTTAACAAAACAAATTCTTCCAGCGTTAATTCTGCTTTTTTAAATAAATCAAAATATTCAGAACTTTTATCTGCTATTTCTTCTGCTACAATATATTGAAATTTAATACAATTTGCACCACACATAGTGGCACTTTTGATCATTTTTTTTGCTGTTTCAAAATCACCATTATGATTAATTTCTGCCTCTGCTATTACATATACTTTTTTCATATTTTTTTCACCTACATACTTTTAATTTTTCTAGCTGGGCTTCCAGCATAAAACCCTTTTTCAACAGTATCCTTACTAACTAGAGATCCAATAGAGATAAATGATTTTTTTCTTATTACTACTTTATTAACTACAGTCACAGATGGCGCTATCCAGCAATCGTCTTCAATAACGACACTACCTGCTAACGTAACTCCGGAAGATATAAAGCAATTTTTCCCAATTTTGACATTATGGCCAATATTGACATTATTTCCAATTTTAGTGTCATGGTCAATAATTGTATTTTGCAAAATCCCCTTAACAATAGTAACATTTGCTCCAATATCAACATTATTACCTATACATACTCCGCCCAAATGAGGGAATCTGGTTTTTTTTAAATCATCATTCTCTGCGTAAGCCATACCAACAGCTCCTATAACACTAGAAGGTTGAATCCTGCAATCACTCCCTATCGATGTGTAAGTGCAAATAGCCACATTTTTTGAAATGTGGCTATTTTCTCCGATGTGAATATTATTTTTAGCAATAAAATCTATTTTTTTAAAAAAAGACTCATCTTTATTATCATAATTTTTACTTACAATATCAACAAATAAAGACATTGGATTTTTACAAGAAACTATTAATTTGTCTTTTGGGAGGTAAGAGTTTAACTCTAAATTCCTATTAACTATAATAATTTTAGCACTATTATTAACAACTTCGTCTAAATTATTTCCGCTGTAAAAAACAACACACTCTTTATCTGCATTCTCAAATGAAGATACGTATTCAGCAAAAACAAGCTTATTGCCTTTCAATGTAATTGAAGAATCTTGAGGGAACTCTTTTCTTCTTATTTTAAATTTCATTCTGCTTCCGAAAAATATATTGAACCTATTTTTACTTTATCAATACATATATCAGTTTTAATAAGTTTTAACCGTATGGCTTTTTTGATAAACATATCAACTTTTTTATAACTTTGAACTTCATGATACTCGGTTGATTCAAATTTTGTCATTAACCAGTTCTTATCTGGAGGAAATGATGAATTTAATAATTTTTTATTCATTGCTGTAAAAATTTCAATTGGAGTGAAGCGAACTTTCTCTAAAAGAGTTATTTTCTTATTGTAAACATCTACCAAGCAGTATTCAGTTATATCTTCCTCATTAAAAGGGTAGGACTCTTTAATAGATTCTTTTGCACCCTTTAAGATTGCATAGTATTTTTTATTCTTGACAGTAAAGTTAATCAGCGCTTGCGCATCTTCATCCTTAACCTTGTAATCATAAACCTCATAATGCACAGCCTTACTTGTTATTATGTCTTTAAAGGAAATTGAAATATCTTTAAATTTCCCTGAAAAAAGACTATTGCTAGACAAGCTTTTAAAAAACATATTATAAATATCTGTCCCATGAACATACTTTCTAGCTCCCTTGCACTTGCAGGTCAAAATACCTTTTAATATAGTTTTGCTTACCACTGAAATTCTTGTATTTTTTACACTTATCAAAACTACTCCTATTTTTTTATTTTTTCCATGAAAATTACCTTTCTATCATTAATATTTTTCACGGCCACCTCTTTGAAATGATATTTTTTATATAAATTTATAGCCCTTAAATTATCATTAAAGACTTCTAATTTTATTTTATTTAAGCTTAGTAAATCAAAAACATATTTTAAACATATCTCTTCAAGCACTCGACCTATGCCAGCCATTTTTCCAAATGGATTGGCGTACAACCCAAAACAACTGGATTTCTTATCAAAATCAATATTTGTAAAATAAACCACGCCTATGTAGTTATTTTCTTTTTTCACAAGTAAATATTGTCTATCTTTGGAAAATAATAAATTACCTATAAAATTAACATGACCTTCTATAGAAATTACATCCTGGGAATACATCCACTTTCTAATATTGTCACTATTTCTCCAATTAAGAACCATTAGCCTCTCTTTTAAGGTCAAATCAACAAAATCAATCAACTCTACCCCCCCCTCCGAGTTATCCAGTTCAATTTTGAGAATATATCGATTACCCTCTAACTCGAAATATGCAGGATAGTCATCATTATTCACAATTCTTAGAAGGTTAAACTGCTCCTTAATGGTTTTATCTATATCTAACCTACTATCCTCTTTACTTCGCTTTGCATAGAAACTCTCATCACCACTTTGCTCTACTGGGACCTTGTATTTCTCATAATTATTTACAAACTCTAGACACATCTTAATAGTTAATTTAGCTTGTTTATCCCTTAGCTTCTCATTAAGCTCATTCCCAACTAATTCAAGCGTCTTTTGCATATAAATATCGCCACTATCAACACCATCACTGGCCTCAATCATTGCAAATGAGATATTACCCTTTCCCTCTAAAATCTGCCAAAAAAGTGGCGCCCAACCCTTGCCTTTTGGCAACAAACTTTCATGAATAACAATATTGTGACCGTTCTTTTTAAGAACTTCTTGCGGAATAATATTATGATAGCTTAAGATAAAAATAATATCATATTTACCGTCAAAATCAACATGGTTGTTAAAAATTGGGATATTTCCTAATTTTTTTGACAACTCCTCTGCATAAGGCTCAAACCATTGAATTTTGGTGGTTAAAATAGCTATTTTCATAACAAATACGACAAAACAGTCCTACTGCCACTACCATTTGTCACTTTACTGGCATTCTCCCCGATAGCTTTCATCCAATATTGAAAATTCTCTAAATTTTTAACCAGCTCATCAATATTAACCAATTTAATAGCGTTGATTTTATCTAATTTTTGAGCGATGAATTCTTGATTATAAGCTGTAATTAGTTGAAGTGTTGGAACACCTAGGCAGCAACGTTCCCAAGTTGTTGATCCTGATGCGCCAATAGCAATATCAGCATTTGCCATAATTTCAGCCATATTATCGATATCAATCTTAACTTCTGACTTGTAGGGTAAATTATTTGCACTACTTATAACACTCTGTAGATGTGGGGCAGTTTTTCCCATTATTATAGTAATAATTACACCCTCTGGTATGCTGGCTGTTTGCAATCTATCTACAACTTTTCCAGTTATATTGTCTGGATCGGTACCGCCCATGTTGATCAATAAATTTTTAAACTCTCCATCTTTACGACGATTTAAACTAAATTTTCTAAATTTTTCAAATTCAGGCCTAAGTAGTGCATATTCCGAGCCCAATAATAACTTACACCCTTTCGGGGTAAGCTCTAAATAATCCCCTTGTTGACGACCAAATGTTTGGTCAAGCAAAATATCGCACTGGTGATTTCGATCTGCCAAATCATCAATAACCATTAATTTTTCATAATAAGGTTTAAGCCTATTTTGCCACTGCTCATCTAAGGCGTAATGATCAACAATAAGCCAATCAGATTTTTCTGCTTTGAGTATCTCAATACAATCACTAGCATCTTGTTGTTGAGTCGCACCTAGCCAGTGTGAATGTGCTAATTTAGTACCGACTTCAGTCTCTTCAAACACCTTTAACTCATGAACAACAAACCCACTCGATCGAATCTTGCCTACTAAGTTTCCTTCGTGTTTTCGACAAATAAACTCCACATTCGCACCATTTTCTTTTAGAACTTGTGCCAGGGTAAGGCAACGCATAACGTGCCCTGTTCCCATTTTTAGTGAGGCATCAACACGAAACGCAACTTTTTTATTTTTTAAGTCATAATTTTTGTCTGTAAATGCCATAAAAAAACAACTAAGATCTTACTTGAAACACTGGATATATAGTAGGACAATTTAATTTTTTACGCAAGGTGTCATTTAATAATCTATTTGAAATTACACCTAGAGATTTCTCGTAAGCTTTTACAACACACTCCATATCAGAATCAGTATGAGCATAACATATATTATGCGTACCTTGGGTTAACACACCATTGCCTAGCATTTCTATCATAAATAACGTCTTAACCTCTTCTTTAGTTCCGTTTGCATGATCACTGAAATTAACAATCTTCCACGGGTTTTTACCACTTAAACTCATAACATCAGATAATTGATAATTATTTATAAGTCGCTCTATTTGGCTGGATAGCTTACCACCTTTATCCCATAATTGATCAACAACCATCTCTCTCTCCATTTTATCAATAACGGCTATTGCTGCTGCCAATGAAAGCGTCTCACCTCCAAACGTTCCTGAAAAAAATATTTCCTCCATTTCTATCATAATTTCAGCCTTACCAACAACTGCAGAAATAGGCATTCCATTTCCCATAGCCTTGCCAAATGCTGCCAAATCGGGTGTGACTCCAAAAAACTCTTGAGCCCCACCTAGTGCATATCTAAAACCTGTTATCACTTCATCAAAAATTAGGATAATATTATTATTATTTGTTATTGCCCTTAGCTCCTCCAAATATCCTTCCAGTGGCTCAATTGAACTCATAGGCTCTAAAATTATTGCAGCAATATTATCAGGGTTTTGTTTAATAATTTTTTTAATAGCATTTAAATCATTGTACGGAAGTTTGTGTGTTAACTTTCCAACCGATTTAGGAACCCCTTTACTCCTTGTTGTAGCTCCAACATACCAATCTTGCCATCCATGGTAACCTAAGGCAATTACTTGATCTTTGCCTGTATACGCTCTTGCTAATCTAATAGCTGCAGAAGTGGCGTCAGTTCCATTCTTACCAAATCTAACCATTTCTGCACATGGTATTAGCCTAATAAGCTTCTCTGCTAATTCAGTTTCAAGGATAGATGGAAGGCTAAAAATTATACCTTTTTGCAACTGTCTTTTTATTGCATCATCTACATCTGGATCACAATATCCCAATACAATAGGCAATAGACCTGAAATTAAATCAACATACTCATTGCCATCCACATCCCAAACCCTACCACCTTTGCCTCGATCTAAAAAAAGAGGTGATAATCCAACAGGATACTGAGTGTAACTTTTACTAAATGTTTGTGATCCTGTTGGTATCACCTTGAGAGATCGTCTTAACAACTCTGTGCTTTTTTTGTATCTTTCAGTCATGCTTCCTAACCTTTAAAGTATTCTTAAGGAGAATCAATGCCTCATCACCTGTTTGTAAAATATTATCTCTTCCCTGAAGGGCGACAATAAATTCTTTTGTCAGCTCTTTCATAGAGCTTCCACTATCTAGATTTTTAGTTTCTAGCAAGGTTTCCCAGCCTTTACTTTTAGTGTAAATTCGTATTTTGCAGAACTCAGGGCTTTTTCCTTCGCTATTCCAATCAAGCAATCCTTCTGAACCGCTAATTTCACAACCTCTAAGTTTTACTTGTCGAATATAGTCTAGATGTACTTCAGATCTAACACCTGACTCATGCCTTGTTAGTATAGATGCATAATCTTCAGCATCTATCTGTAATTCGCTAATACGGCCAGAATCAGAAACTATACTTTCAGCAGTTCCAAACATCCAGCTAAGGTAGTCCAATTCATGAATCGCATCCAAAGCGACACCACCCTCATCTTTATCAGCAACATAAAGTTGTCTATAATCCACACCAACTCTCATATTTGGTAAATAATTTCCAAAGTGCGCCCTGGCAAAATAAGGCTTCCCTATTTTATAAAGATTGTTGTGTAGAATTTTTACAGCAGGATGGAATCGCATATTGCAAACAACATAAACCTTTCTGTTGATTTTTTTTGCATAATCGAGAAAATTTTGAACATCTTTTACACTATGACTTATGGGCTTTTCAATTAAAACATCTGCGCCAGATTTGATAGCCTTAGTAGCTATCTCTATATGCTGCTTATTTGGCGTGGCAATAATAATGCCATCAAATTTATGGGAAAAAGCCTCTTCAAGATCATCACCATAACTGACACATTCATGGCGCTTTGCAAAAGTGTCTGCCTTAGCTTTATCGTTATCAGCAACACTAATATTGGAATACTTATTTGCATTTATTGCATGAACTGACCCAATAGACCCCAGCCCAACAATTAAAATATTCATATTATTGATAGGTAGCGTCTGAATAATATTCAGCTAATATGAAATCTTCTTTAGTATCAATGTCTATCGAGCGAACTTTAGGCATTTGATATCCAAGCATACCATCTGAAACTAAACTGCCGCTTAAAATAAAATCTTTAACTCTAGTTACATATGTACTACCATTATCTACAACAATCTCTTCTACTTCATTACTATTTAATTGCAATAAATCTGGCCTCATTGGAGTCAAAGATCCATCTGCAGAATAAAACATTGCTTGAAATGCTGGCAAGTCAAAATTAGTAACAGCCATAGCCTGTTTACATTTGTTAGAAATCACTAACTCCATAGTGTTGACAATATCCGTGTAATCTCGCAATGGAGATGTTGCATACAGACAACATAAAACTTCGTAACTTCGTCCCATGCATTTTTCTTTTTGCAAAACATCTAAACAAACTTGATTAACGCTAGCTGTATCTGTTGCTAACTTCTCTTCTCGACAACTAACATCTGCGCCAAATTTTTTAGCAATATTGGAGATTTCTATATCTTCAGTTGATACTATAATTTTATCAAACATTCCTGTTCTTATTGCAGACTCAATTGTCCAACCGATGATAGGCTTACCTTTAAAATTTAAAATATTCTTTCTTGGTAGGCGCTTAGACCCTGCTCTGGCAGGAATTATAGCAATGGACTTCATAGGATGTCACCGTATTTTATTGGTTGATCTTTATTTATATTATTTTTAACTATAGACTTATTTATTAAAAGTTTTTCATATTCATCTGGCTGAATATGAAATCCTGGACGTCTAAACTCAACCTTAACCTTGCTTAACAAGGTTCCTTTTTTTACATCTTCAATTGTATATGCGCTTCGACGAATAGCATCTCTTTTGCCCTTTTCCTGCTCATCCATCTCTCTGACACCACTTCCCATTGAAGCCTCTAAATCTCTAATTGCTTGAACAAATAGTTTCATTTCATCAGGCTCAATAGACATAATATGCTCAACGCTAGGATAGGTTCGATCCTCACTAATGGTTTTCTCAATTAGATTTGCACCTAGTGTGACCGCTGCAATGTTCATATCACGTCCAGCAGAATGGTCAGAAAATGCAATTGGATAATTAAGTTCTTTTTTCAGAATTGGAATAATATTTAAATTAATACTTTCCAAATAAGCAGGATAGCCTGATGGGCATTGATGGATAATAATATTTTTATTCCCCGTCTCTTCAATTATCGCAATCGCTTTTTTTACTTCATCTATCGTTGACATACCTGTATCTAGCTGTATAGACATGCCAGATTCTGCAGCTCTACGAATAAGTGGAAAATGATTAATATCTGCCGAGGCAATTTTTATTGAATCACAACCAATTTCTTCCAATAACTCGATATCTTCCTCAAATCCAACGGTTGAAAAAAATGCAATACCAACTTTATCACAATAATCTTTAATCTCTTTCCATTCTTCAATATTTAAACAGCGTCTTTTGAGAATATCATATAAGGGTTCTTCTACTGTTTTCTTCTCACCAGTTTTTTTATCAATCAAAATTTCATAACTAAAAAGTTGTTTTTTATCAGCTACTAATTTATCAGGGTCAAAAATTTGAAATTTAACCGCATTGGCGCCGGAATCTACAGAGTGCTTTATTAATCTTTTTGCAGATTCAACACCATTATGGGTTGGCCCAATCTCAAAAGTTATAAAAGTAGGCTTTTCATCACCCAATTCAATATTATTAATTCTTACATTAATCATTTATTTCACCTAAGTTATTAATAACCGTATCTTGTTCTTTCATTGTCAAATCAACATATATCGGCAAACTTAAACACTCCTTATAATAATTTTCACTATTCTCTAAAGCTGTTCCTTTATAATATGGCTGCTTGTTTACTGGAATATAGTGAACTTGAGTTGTAATTCCTCGCTTCTTCAATTCATTGAAAACTTTTTTCCTATGCTTAACTTTTATTACAAATAAATGCCACGATGATTTAGTATCTGGATGTTGGTAAGGTAGTTCAACGTATTTTAATTCATTCAAATATCGCATGGCAATCTCGCGCCTCTTTTCTACAAATAAATCTAATCTTTTCAACTGGCTAATTCCTAATGCTGCTTGAATATCAGTTAAGCGATAATTAAACCCTAGCTCTTGCTGTTCATAATGCCAGTCATCATTATTCTTACTTTTATCTTTGACAATGCCATGACTTCTCAATAATGCCACCCTGGAATCAAGAGTTTCATTATTAGTCATTATTGCACCGCCTTCGCCAGTTGTTATCATCTTAACAGGGTGAAAGCTAAATATTGCCATATCACTAAACTCACACCCACCAACTTTCTTATCTTGGTATTCGCCACCCAAAGCATGACAAGCATCTTCAATTACTTTAAATCCATATTCTTTGGATAGCTCCCAAATATCTTTCATTTCGCAACTCTGCCCTGCAAAATGCACCGGAACAACTAGTTTAGGTAGATTGCCATCTTTTTTTGCTTGTATCAACTTCTCCTTTAAAGAGGCAGTGGATAAATTATAGGTTTTGACATCTATATCTACAAAATCAACAATGGCGCCACAATATAGGGCGGCGTTTGTTGTTGCAACAAAAGTATTGGGCGTTGTCCACATGATGTCACCATGTTTCAAACCGATAGCTAGGTACGCCAAATGTAGCGCGGTAGTGCCATTAGAGACCACCTTTGAATATTTTGAACCGCAGTAACTAGCTAAATCATTCTCAAATTCAGAAACCTTAGGGCCTTGGGTTAAAAAATCTGATTTTAATACATTAACAACTGCATTTATATCATTTTGATTTATACTCTGCTTGCCATAAAAAATCATACTTATATATTTCCAATTTTCTCTCGATTTTCTTCAATCCATTCTTGCAATGTTTTAATTTTCATCCACTCTTTGTTGTTATCAGAAGTGTATATAAAATCTGGATTAACTTTAATACCGTCGCCTATCCTTTCTGGGTCATTACTCCAGTTATTAATAGATGGTAGTATTTTAAAATGATCGTGATACTCATAAGTATAGAGTGCATCTTCTGGACCAATCATTTGTTCGTGTAATTTTTCACCCGGCCTAATTCCAACCTCTTCTTGAATGGCCCTACTGTCAATAGCTAGTGCGACATCTGTAACCTTCATAGAAGGAATTTTCTTCACGTAAATTTCACCACCCTTCATATCATCAAAAGCATGCCAAACTAGTTTGACACCCTCTTCTAGAGAAATCATAAATCTAGTCATTCGATTATCTGTAATTGGCAGAATGCCGTCTTTGGATATCGATATGAAAAAAGGAATAATAGAACCGCGGGAGCCCATTACATTTCCATATCGTACAACTGAAAAAGTTGTTTCATGTCCTTTGCCACTATATGAATTTCCAGATACAAATAGCCTATCTGATGTTAACTTTGTCGCGCCATATAAATTCGCTGGACTACTGGCTTTATCCGTGGAAAGTGCAATAATTTTTTTGACACCTTTATCAATGCATGCATCAATAAGATTCATTGCTCCAATTACGTTAGTTTTAACACACTCAAATGGATCGTATTCAGCCGTAGGAACAATCTTTGTGGCTGCAGCATGCACTACATAATCAATACCATCTAGCGCTCGATACAATCTATCTCTATCTCGCACATCTCCGATCATAAACCGGACACGAGGATCGTCTTTAAATAATTTAGCCATTTCCCATTGCTTCATCTCATCTCTAGAAAGTACCACAATCCTTTCAGGATTGTATTTTTCCAAAGTCATGGGGATAAAGGTGTGGCCGAATGAGCCTGTACCTCCTGTAATTAATATTGATGAATTTTTTAACATTTAGTTTATTTT
>Ga0233434_1004278_pt1 | contig 11041 bp, 9 predicted proteins | sample SI_122_August201_4_FD_182738 | JGI IMG/M metagenome (GOLD analysis project Ga0233434, IMG submission 182738) | Seawater microbial communities from Saanich Inlet, British Columbia, Canada - SI_122_August2016_120_MG | ecosystem: Environmental > Aquatic > Marine > Inlet | place: Canada: British... | reverse complement strand
CAATTTCCCAACCACAATCTGACCCTCAAACTCCCCGGCAAGCTCTTCTACAGTAGGAGAAAGCATTTTACAGGGCTGGCACCATTCGGCCCAGAAATCAAGCATAACGGGTTTATCAGACTTTAAAACCGTTTGCTCAAATTCCGCATCGGAAACCGTAACCACTTTGGCTGACATAAACTGCTCCTTAAAATATAAAAGAAATATTTTCCCTAAAACAACAATCTTAAGGGAAAATTAACAACATTTTGGTTAATTAGTAAAAATCGCCCCTGAATGAAAAGTTTCTTCAATCAAACTGAAAATGACGATCACATTAGGAATGATTTTTTGATATTATCATACTCCCCCATAACCAGCAAGTTCTTTGCCGGGTACTCTTGGGGAGAAATCAAATAAAGCCCCTAAGTTAAATGACTTGGAACAGGAGAGATAATAATGGCTGATGTCGTCAATTTTTTCGCGTATGGAGAGTTAATCAATGAAGATTTTTTTAAAGAACAGGGTCTGGAGTATATATCCAAAACTTCTGTCACTCTCTCGGCTTGGAGACTGGTGTTCAACAAAATCCCTATTGATAACGGGGGAATGGAAAACCTGGGGCTGGCTAACATTGAACCGACCAATGATAATGCCGGAATGATGCACGGAGAACTTTATGCAATGGATGAAAAGCTTATTCCTAAACTGGATGAATTTTTTGGTCACCCTAATGAGTACCAACGAAAAGTGTTGCGCTTCAACCGCCACGATTTCATCCTGATTAGTGGACTGACATATATCGCCCGACCCGACAAAATTGGGACTGGACTCAAACCCAGCAAAGCCATCCTGAAAACTTTAAAGAAAGCCAAGAAGCTTTTTCCCATGCTTTATTTCTCCCGATTGATGAACACTCCCACCTGTGACTAACCCGGGAAACCCACATGTTCACAGCTTATGTGAGAAAACCCGGACCAAATTTTTCTCAGGCATTATCGGAGCATCCTGGCAAGAATGATATCGACCTTGCAGTAGCTATGCACCAGCACCTGCATTATGTCGAGGCACTGAAAGAAGTGGGAGGAAAAGTAGAATACCTGCCTCCCCAGGACCCTTTGCCCGATGCCACCTTCGTGGAAGATACCGCCGTTATTCTTGAAGATAAAATCCTGCTTTGCCCGATGAAAGAAACCTCCCGCCAAGAGGAAGTCCAATCCGTTGCCACGGTGCTGAAAAAACACAACAATTGTGTAACTCTGGAATCGCCCGCAACTCTCGATGGCGGGGATGTGATGAACACTCCCGACACAATTTTTGTGGGGCTATCCAAACGTAGTAATTTATCAGCTGTGGAGGCACTCTCCACACTGACATCTAAAAATGTGGTTCCGGTCACTGTGAGCAAAGGACTGCATCTTAAAAGTGCCACCACTTTTTTGGGCAACAACCTTTTAATAATTGATCCTTCAAGAATAGATTCTTCAAGCTTGAAACATTTTGATTGGATAGAAGTCACCGAAAACGAATCTTACGTCGCTAACTGCCTGGCATTGGGAGACGTTGTTCTGATGCCCGCCGGGTTCCCAAGGGTCAGTGAGAAAATTCGCGCATATGGAATGAAAATAATAGAACTGGAAATGAGCGAATTCGAAAAAGCGGATGGTGGAGTGACCTGCCTGAGTCTAATCCTGCTTGACAAATCCGACAAGGCCCCCTGACCCCATATAATCCCCCCCTAGAAAGGAAGAGGTGAAAAAGGAAACCCTAGCCCAACCACTCCAAGCCTTCCAAATGTTTCTTCAACTGTGAAATATTTTTAAATTTTTCAAGAATCAAGCTTCTTTTTAACCCACAACATATGTATTTAATATTTTTTGGATGTCTTGGATAATATTTTGCCCCGCCCATGGTTTCATAAAAAACTCTTATGAGTCCGACAACATCATCCTGCATATTTTCATGCTTTGGGGCTTTCCAATGAAATAAATCGAGAAGCTTGAGGTTGAAATTCAGACCGAATCTTTGAACAATAATATTATCCATGTGCAAATCGCCATGGTATTCCCTCATCAAATGTATTTCTTCCAACCCTTTGGCAAGAGCATAAAGCAGATGTAACGCCTTATATGGGGTTAATCTACCTCCAGGGAAATTCTTAATAAACTCGGACAACAATACTCCCTCTACATACTCCGAAATTAAAACGGTAAGGGGCAATTTTTTAAATATGATTGTTTCTTGAGTATGGTAATGAATCAATAAGGAACAATCACGAAGCTTATGCAGTTTTTGTGCATACGCTTTAGCAGATTTTTCCTTAATATTTCTATGTGGGAAGAATAGTTTCGCGGCGCGCTCAATTTTGGTTTTATTCTCACGGACTTTATATACTTCTCCTTCCCACCCATCCCCAAGTTTGGAAATGATTTCAAATTTTCCTGCTAATTTTCTGCCAGGTGCAAGATCGAATGAACTGAGTTTTTCCCTGCTTGTATTTCTCATTTACCTTTAGTGTTTAATGCCTTTTTGCACCAATTATGTGCCATTTTCTTTTTAGAACTCTTTACGGCAAAACCCTTCTCTACCAACCGGATGACAATATTTTCATCATTGATCAAGACATCCGCAACAATTTGAAAATAAATCCCTCGGTTTATGTTAGTCAAATCGACAATTTCAGCATCCTGAAATGCCTTTGTCATGAATTTTTTGGCTTGGACTGCAAGCTGAGTTTCTTTTTTGCACTTACCCTTTAAACTAGGCGTAGCTATTCCATTAATCCGTACCGCAATCTTTTCCCCAATTAAGGCAGGGTATTCAGGAAGGTCTACTAAAATCGTCTTAGTATCCTTAACACTAATAAAAGTTGCCCCACCATACTCACCAAAACCTGACTGCCCCATTGCTGGATTGGCCAATACTAAAACCAAAAATAACCCCATAAAAACATGCATTCTCATATCCTCCAAACTGGTAATTCGGGACTAAATGTTATTCTAAATTATACAAGAATTATCATTTTGAAAAAAAATAGGTTTATACAATCACAATTTTTTCCACTAAATCACTGAGTAGAGGATAATATCCTCAATTTCAATTTAAGTGCCTAATTTATATATTTGGAGAGTTCCCATGCAGGACGATTTATACGAAGAGGACGCTTCTTTCACCCTCAGTGACTCTGACATCCAGAATATTGAGGATAATATCCAGCAGGGTCATGAAGAGGCAGTCAAAACAGCTGTTGCCGGTCTGAATGGACCGGATTGTGCCGAGCTTCTGGAAAAAGTAAGTGACGATAACCGTCATATTATTCTGGAACAGCATGCTTCGGCAATTGACCCCGAAACATATGCCGAACTCGATCCCGAGCTTTGTAAAGATGCGTTGGAGGATATGGAGGCCCCGCAGGTTGCAAAGCTTATTTCTTCCCTGGAAAGTGATGACGCGCTCGAGGTAATCGAAAATCTTGATGGTGAATTTCAAAAAGAAGTAATCCGCAAGTTGCCTGTCAAAAAACGTGTTTCCATGGAAGAAGGTTTAAGCTTCCCTGAAAACAGTGCTGGTCGTTTACTGCAACGGGAGTTTGTTGCAATTCCACAGTCCTGGACGGTAGGCGAAACCATCGATTCCCTACGTGCATCTTCTGATGAAGATATCCCTGAATTTTTCTCTGATATTTTTATTGTTACATCGGGTTCTCAAGTTTCAGGCAAGGTTCCATTGGCCCGTCTAATTCGATCAGGAAGTCAGATAAAATTGGAAACCCTTAGCCTGGAAGAAATTTATTCCATCCCTGCTTCAATGGATCAGGAAGAAGTGGCACAGATTTTTAGACGTGAAAACCTGTTGTCCGCAGCGGTTGTTGATTCAGAAGAGAAGATGATCGGAGTGATCACCATAGATGATATCGTCGATGTTATTGATGAAGAAGCGCAGGAAGATATTCTCAAGTTGGCGGGTGTAAAAGAACCCAGTATTTACCGTGATGTCATTGCTACCAGTCGTTCTCGTTTTGGCTGGCTTTTGATTAATCTCTTCACAGCAATAATGGCCTCTATTGTCATTTCCCTGTTTGATGCCACCATTCAGCAAATTGTCGCACTGGCTATATTAATGCCTATTGTCGCTTCCATGGGAGGAAACGCAGGCACCCAAGCATTGACCGTAGCAGTCCGTGCCCTGGCTATGCGAGAAGTATCGAACATCAACTCCCTTCGCGTAATTTGGAAGGAAACTATTGTGGGCGCTTTGAATGGAGTTGCTTTTGCTGTGATTATTGGCGTAGTCACCTTTTTCTGGTTTAAAAATACCGAATTGGCAATAATTATTGCGGTTGCCATGATAATCAATCTCATTGTGGCGGGATTATTTGGGGCAGGAATCCCTATTTTTCTGAGTCGAGTTGGCAGTGATCCCGCTATAGCCTCCACCGTCCTTCTTACTACTGTGACGGACGTAATTGGCTTTTTTGTTTTTTTAGGATTGGCGGCAACATTCTTGATTTAGTACTTCATTTATCTATAGTAATTGTTAACAGTTTTTTCCCATGAAACTAAACGCTAATTTCAGGAATTACTATTGGTGCTACAACTAATGCAAAAGAGCATGTTAAGGGTCTTATTCATAATCCCAGCTTATTTGATTTTATTGTGGGGTTGTTCTCTGGAGAGTGGAAGGTCCATTAAGGAAATTCAAAAGAGTGGGAAGCTAATTGTCCTCACTCGTAATGCCCCTACAACTTATTTTTTTGACTCCAATGAACAAGCTACTGGCCCAGAATATGAAATGGCTGAAGCTTTTGCAAAATCTCTGGGAGTAGAAACCGAATACAGGATTTTCCACACAACCCATGAAATTTTAGAGGCTTTGGAAGAGGGTCAGGGTGACCTTGCAGCGGCCGGATTGACCAAAACAAAAGTCAGGGATACACGTTTTCTTTTTGGCCCCACTTACCAAGAAGTTCAGCAGCAAATCGTTTGCCACAATAGCGTAAAGCAAGCAAAAGAATTAAATGATCTTGTGGGTTTAAAACTTGTTGTATCAAAAAATTCCAGTTATGAGGAAACCCTTAACCATTTTAAGGCAGGGATGCCAAACTTAACCTGGGAATCTTCAGATCAACTAAACTCTGAACAACTGTTCGAAAAAATGGGACGTGCAGAAATCGACTGTACGGCTGTTGACACCAGCATAACATCTATAAACCGAAGATACTTTCCAGAACTCATCGTAGCATTTAAACTCACTGAAGCCGAACCTTTAGCTTGGGTCCTTCGGTCCAGTAGTAGAGACATACAAAAATTTTTAGAGGTATGGTTTAAAACATTCAAATCCAAAGGGGAAATGAATCAAATTAGTGAGCGCTACTACGGCTTTTTAAAAAAATTTGATTATGTCGACACGATCTCATTTCATAATGCCATTGTAGAAAGGTATCCCAAATACCAACACTTATTTGATAAGGCCGCTAAAGAACACGGCCTTGATAAATTTCTTCTGGCGGCTCACAGTTATCAGGAATCACATTGGAGACCTAAGGCTAAAAGCCCAACTGGAGTACGTGGCATCATGATGCTGACGCTACCTACCGCAAAATCTCTTGGTGTTAAAAGTCGTCTTGACCCTTACGAAAATATTATGGCGGGAGCAAAGCATTTTTCTAATCTAATGAAAAGTTTTAATCAACAAGTTACTGAACCCGATAGAACATGGTTGGCTCTAGCGGCCTACAACGTGGGTAGGGGACATTTACACGACGCCCAAGAGCTTGCTCGCCGACTGGAGAAAAATCCATATTTATGGAGTGATCTAAGGGATGTGCTTCCTCTCCTTAGCAATAAAAAATATTACAAAACATTGAAGTATGGCTATGCCCGTGGTCGTGAGCCGGTTCGATATGTTCAGCGGATAAGAAACTATTCTGATATACTCCGGAATAAGTTATCCCAAGAGCAGTTAACAGATATAAACTAATTCTATCCAACACGGGTTTTCCACGGTTAGTCTCCAAGCATCAATCTATTTTGCTGGAGAACTTGGAGTCCTAAAATCTTTATATTGATCAGGAATTTTATAAATATCTTTTTCACCGATTAACTTTTACAAGAGATAAGCAATGAAAGTAGCTGTCATTTATAACAAGCAAAAAGATGCCGAAGGGGTCTTGAACGTTTTCGGCATGCAAAATCAGGAAACCTATAACCCCAAGACAGTTGAGCGGGTAGCCAGTGCTCTTGAAAAGGGAGGTCATAATGTTCGCATCATTGACGGTAATATCAACGTCATTGAACAACTCCAGGACTTCATGCCTCGCGTGGTTCAAGGTGAACAACCGGGAATGGTTTTCAATATGGCATACGGCCTTCAAGGAGTCAGCCGTTATACTCACATGCCCTCCCTATTGGAAATGTTGGGCGTGCCCTACGTAGGTTCCAGTCCAGCAGGTCACGGAATTGCTCTCGACAAGGTGACCACAAAAGTAATGGTTCAGGCGGCAGGATTACCGACTTCTCCTTATTGGGTATTTTACGATGCGAAACAAATTCCTGATGATCTTCCCTATCCCGTAATTACCAAACCAAAAATGGAAGCGGTTTCTCTCGGTATCGAGGTGGTTCACAATAAAGCTGATCTCGAAATTCTGATCGCCAAGCTGGTAGAAGAATTTCATCAGCCAATTTTAGTGGAACAGTTTATTCCCGGGCGAGAATTTGCCATCGGACTACTTGGAAACAAGGACCCTGAAGTTTTCCCATTACTGGAAATAGATCTGGCCGGAGACCCTAATGCCATCCAGAGTTTGGAAGACAAACTTAAAAAACCAAAGGAAAAAATTTGCCCGGCGAACATTGATGAAAACCTGGCTAAAGAACTCCGCAGATTGACTAAAGAGACCGCAAAAGTTTTAGGGATCTACGATTTTTGCCGCGTCGATTATCGACTGGATAATGACGGAAATTTATACATTCTGGAATTGAACTCCATGGCCAGCCTTGGAATGACTGGCTCTTATGTCCACGCTGCTCAAGTTGCAGGTTATACCTTTGAGACAATGGTTAACCGCATGCTAGATGTGGCGGTCGAGCGATATTTTGGCAGCCAACAGATGGATCAGGTTGCAGTTGAAGAATCCGATCAGAAAGCTAAAAAAGATCCACTTAGAATTCGGTTAAGAAGTTATTTGCGGGGCAACGTTGGAACGATGGAAGATGATCTATCCAATATGGTGGAAATTAACTCATACGTGGAAAATATCGAAGGGGTCAACTCACTAGGAAGGTGGATCTCAAATAAACTTGGGCCTATTGGATTCAATCGCCACGTATATTCCCGTGCTGAGTTTGGAAATATTTTATATCTTACCAATCATATGGATGAAAGAAATGATGTGTTGATCATTGGGAACATGGATAACCCGGTAGATTTTGAAGATTATAATTCCTTTCATGAAGAAAAGGGCCGCATCTATGGAACCGGAGTGGCTCGTGGCAAAGGTGGAATTGCCGTATTACTCGGCGCAGTTAAAGCGCTTCGCTATACCCGCACTCTGCGAAAAGTCAAATGCGGGATTCTCTTAATCCCGGATGAATCATATGGAGAACGATCTTCAAAACCTGTTATCGATGAACTCTCAAAAAAATCGAAATATGTATTGGGCTTAAGCGGGGCTGGCTTGAGTGGAGAAATTATGACATCCTGCTCCGGCACTTTACGGTACGAAATAGAAATAAACCGCCGTCAGAACAAACAGGGGCTCAAAGCTTCAACAGATATCAGCGATCCCATTCTTTATGCATCTCAAAAAATAAACTCTCTGAGAAAATTGAACTTCGAATCAGATGGAATTTTTATCACTATTACGGGTTTGCAAACTAAGGGCATGGAAGACCAACCTACCTATCATGCGGCTTTATCATTTGTAATTCGTTATCGCAACCCAGATCAACGAGTCAGACTCGAAGAACAAGTAAACCAAATCTTTGCATCCAAATCACAAGACAATATTAAGGTGCATGTAACAAAAAGGCCCCAAAGCAAACCTTTTTTGGAAAATGAAAAGACCCTTAAGTTTTATCAGCAAGTTGAAAAAGTAGCCAAATTGGTAGAAGTCCGAATCAAGCAAGGCGAAAATAGTATCGTCTCCTGCCTGTCCAATATCGGTGAGAGCATCCCTGCTCTGGATGGACTCGGCCCTGTAACCGGTGGCTATGGCACAAATAATGAACATATCGTGCGTGATAGTTTGATTGATCGAAGTGTTCTTCTTGCCTACCTCATATATTTGTCCTCTAAGAATTTTGAAATATGAAACTTGGAAATATTGAAGGGAAATTCTCGCCGACTGAAAACGGGAAATGTGCGGTTTCTGATGGAGGAATGATATCAACCGCTTTTCCTGATGCAACGCAAGCAGGTGTTGAAATGTTACGGCAAGGGGGAAATGCGGTAGATGCTGCTTGTGCCGCCGCTTTTGCATTAGGAGTTTGTGAACCCCAAGCCAGTGGTCTTGGAGGGCAATCCACGGCACTTCTTTATTTTCAAGGTAAAACCATCGCCCTGGATGGTTCCAGTCGAGTCCCCTCCCTTGCGCATATTGATCGCATTGATAAGAAAACACATAGGTTTCAAGGATACAAAGCTACCACTGTTCCCAGCACACCCGCTGTTTTGGGTTATCTACATTTCCGCTATGGAAAACTGGATTGGTCTGAAATTTTAAAACCAGCAATCCGTATCGCCCGGGAAGGTTACTGCATCACCCAATTACAACATGACCTTCAAAAACGAGAGCAGGAAAAATTTCTCAGTATGGATTCCCTCTCAGGGGCAAAATACTTTTTAAAAGAATGTCAAGAACCCTATGATGTTGGAGAAACATTTATTCAGGAAGATTTGGCTGAGTTACTGGAACACTTATCCTTGCACGGGGTGAAAGGATTTTATACAGGGGATGTCGCACATCAAATTGATGCGGACATGCGATTTCATGAAGGATTTCTACGAGCTGAAGACCTGGCTTTGATTCCCTGGCCTGTGGAGCGAAAGCCTATCCGCAGAACTTACCGAAAAGTTAAAGTATTCACTTGCCCGCCGCCGGGATCAGGTAGAACTTTGCTTTTAGTCCTGCAAATGATGAAAAATATGCCTTCTAAATTTTTCAAGAACCCCACTCCGAAAATGTTTCATTTTCTGGCTGAAACCTTTCGAAAAGGATTGCTCAATCATAAAGAACGTCCCTTTGATCCGAACATATATCCGCAACTTCCTCACGACAACAAGATACTCAGCCTGGGTTTCGCTAGAGAACTCTCCGCTTCCATCCGTGATGAGATAGATCCCACATTGCCTTTAACGGAACTCTTTACTCTGAATAACGATACCACCCATCTCTCAGTAATGGATTCAGATGGCAACGCAATCGGCATCACCCAATCCATTGAACTGGTATACGGCTCCAAGGTTGCTGCTAAAGGAATGGGATTTTTATACAACAATTATATGAGCTCTCTGGATACTAAAGACCCGTCCCATCCCTATTACTTAAGACCCAATGCTATTCCCTGGAGTTCTGTGGCACCCATCATTGTTTTTCATAATAATCAGCCTTGGATGGTCGCTGGAAGTCCCGGAAGTGAACGCATATTTTCTGCCATGAGCCAGTTTCTTTCGCATGTTGTCGATGGCGATCAACCGATAAGCGAGGCCATGCTAAGGCCGAGAATGCATTGTAGCGTCGGGGGAAAATTGTCTTTAGAAGCGGAAAGATTTGAACCCGGCATAATAGATTACTTGGAAAAAGTGGGTTATAAAATTGATCCGCGTGAACCGTATGCGTTTTACCTTGGAGCTATCCACGCCGTCCTAAAATCTCAGACTACCAGTCAGTTTCAAGGTGTAGCTGAGATCCGCAGAGACGGAACTGCCGCAGGCATCTAATTCATGAGTAAGCTTCCCGTCCTTATTTCCATTCCTCATGGCGGCAGTCAAATTCCACCCGAAATATCTGACCGTGTGTGCATAACCCCAAAAGATCAATTTGAGGATGGGGATGCATTAACTCAGGATATCTATGGAATTAAAAATGAAGTTCTGGCTATCGTAGAAGGAAATATTGCTAGAGCATTTGTGGATTTGAATCGTGACGTCAATGACCGCCCCCCAAGAAATCCGGATGGTGTGGTTAAATCTATGACCTGCCTTGGGAAACCGATTTATCATTCCGGTCAGGAATTAGATGAAGATTTGACCAAAGTGCTTTTAAAAAAGTATTACCAACCCTATCATGATTCAATTCGACGAATTCTGGATTCCAACAAAGAAATAAAGCTGATGTTGGACTGTCACACTATGGAAGCCATTGGTCCAGAAATATCTCCAGATCCGGGAAAAACAAGGCCTAAGTTTTGTTTGGGAAGTAATTTTGGAAAAAGCTGTCCTGAGGAGACAGCTCAAAGAATGGCAGATAGTATTAGAACAGCTTTTGAATTGAGCAAGGAAGATGTATTGATAAATCTTCCATTTGCTGGAGGTCATATTACCCGAACCTATGGGGGAAAACCTGTTCCTTGCATTCAAATTGAAATGAGTAGAGCACTATACCTTTCCAAACCTTGGTTTGATTCAAAAAACCTCAAAGTTTCTCCAGGAAGACTGATTCAACTCCAAAAAAAATTTCTTCAAGCACTAAAAATATTTTTCAGAAATACCATTTGATAACTTTAAATCAGGAGATATCTGATTTGCTATCCTCTTTTCCAGGACAAGAACTTATAAGCCAGGAGAATTCTTAACTCAGCAGGAAAACCCTACCCCTTCGGGCCATGCAGTGCTGGCCCCATGTGATATTCCCTTCACTTGTTTCATGCCCCAAGGGGTACGCCTAGTGATTGTTATCTGCCTCCCTCGCAAGAGGGTTAGTTCCAGCGGGCGGAATCGGGAGTGCTATTACGAATTTTGGAAAGATGCACGAGGTTGATTTTCATTTTGAGAAAGTTATGCAGAAATTCAGCACGACGGAGCACATCCTGCTCCTCTAGAAAAGTTTGTTTCTGTTCCA
>Ga0233434_1004277_pt1 | contig 11051 bp, 7 predicted proteins | sample SI_122_August201_4_FD_182738 | JGI IMG/M metagenome (GOLD analysis project Ga0233434, IMG submission 182738) | Seawater microbial communities from Saanich Inlet, British Columbia, Canada - SI_122_August2016_120_MG | ecosystem: Environmental > Aquatic > Marine > Inlet | place: Canada: British... | reverse complement strand
TCCACCACCGCCGCCGCCGCCACCGCCTCTTCCACGTCCACCGCCGCCACCGCCTCTTCCGCGTCCACCGCCACCACCACCTCGTCCACCGCCACCACCTCGTCCACCACCACCACCGCCACCGCTTTTAGCGGTGATATTGTTGAGATCGGGCTCATCGCCCTCCCAGAAGGCTTCGATATCGTTGGAGTTGAACAGACGTTTGAGATCGCGCAGGTCGCGGTCGCCGACAAAGGTCAGCGCGGTGCCCTCGCGCCCCATGCGCCCGGCCCGGCCGGTGCGGTGGGTGTAACTCTCGGTGTTGAAGGGAAAGTCGTAGTTGATGACGTGGGTGACGTGAGAAAAATCGAGCCCGCGTCCGGCGACGTCAGTGGCGACCATAAAGCGGATCTTCTTTTGGCGGAAGCGCCGGAAGATCGAGGTGCGCCGGTCCTGGTCGAGTCCGCCGTGGATAATATCGCACGAGTCGACTTTGCGCTGCAGGTCGCGGTTGAGGTCGGAAGCTTTGTCGCGCGAGTTGCAGAAGATGATGGCCTGTTGAATGTCGCTGTCTTTGATATAATCGACGAGATTTTCGAAGCGGTTGCGGCCGACGTGCATAAAGGTGTGTACGAGCGACTGCGGAGCCTTTTGGTCGCGGTTGAGCTGGATGCGCTGGGGCTCCTTGAGATACTGCTTGGTCAGCCGCTCGATCTCCTTGGGCATCGTCGCCGAAAACAACAAGGTTTGGTGCTCCTGCATCATGCATTCCATGACAAAGTCAACGTCTTCGATAAAACCCATTTTGAGCATTTCGTCGGCTTCGTCCAAGACGACGGTTTTGACGTGCGTCAGGTCCAGGCGGTGGTTCCAGATGAAGTCGATCAGGCGGCCGGGCGTGGCAACGAGAATATGTACGCCGTAGTTGATTTTTGCTTTCTGGATGTCCATGTCAAAACCGCCGTAGATCGCGAAGGGCACGGTCTCGGAGTGCTTGGCGATTTCGTCGACTTCCTGCACGTATTGCAGGGCTAACTCGCGCGTCGGCACCAGGACCAGGACTTGGATGGCTTTAACGGATGTGTCGATGGCGTTTACTAACGGAATAGCGCAGGCGCCGGTTTTGCCGGAGCCGGTTTCGGCCAGGCCCATGACGTCTTTGTAGGCGACGATATGCGGGATGGTCTGTTCTTGGATCGGGGTCATCGTCTCATAACCCATTTCGCCGAGGGCTTTGAGCACAGTGGGTTTTAGTTCAATTTCGGTAAATAGCATTCGGTTCTACTCAGTTCGGTATGGCGTGGCGATATGCAGAGGGCGGGAAGGGGGGTGCTCTGTGCAAGGACGATGCGTGTGGTGGGGTTTGCGCGTGTGTCGCGTATACTGTAGCACCTACAATTATAGGTGTAAACTTAGGCAAAACAGGAAAATATGCAATGGGGAGCGTTGCGTTGTGGTGGTTGTGGGGTATTTTTGTACCTTTGGGGTAATGCAGGTGTGGACGGTTTTTCGAGGGTATTTCTTTGCGCTCATTCTCGAAACACATCCTGTGTTCCTCCGAGGGCTATCCTTAGATTTCACAATCCTGTGAAATCTGGGACAGCAAGCCGCTCAGAGAAAGACCCTCGAAAAACCTCAGTGATGGTGGAAATACGAATAAAAGCACTAGGGGGAGGTGGTTCGGGCTTGGGTGCTTCAACTTTTAAATCAAATAAGGTGATAGTGAGATGACAGACGTACGGGTGCGGATCGCGCCCTCGCCCACGGGACCGGTGCATGTGGGCACAGCGTATCAGGCGTTGTTTGATCTGGTTTTGGCCAAAAAGCACGGCGGGAAGTTTGTGATGCGGATTGAGGATACCGATCAGACGCGGTCGCGGCCTGAATACGAGGAACAGATCTTTAAAGCATTGCGGTGGATGGGTTTGGATTGGGATGAGGGGCCGGATGTAGGGGGGCCGTATGGGCCGTATCGGCAGAGTGAGCGGACGGAGATTTATCGGGAACACGCCAAGCAGTTGGTCGATGGCGGGCATGCCTATCCCTGTTTCTGCACGAGCGAGCGGTTGGATGTGTTGCGAAAAGAGCAGATGCAGAATAAGACGAAGCTTGGTTATGACGGGCATTGTCGGGATCTGAGTGCGGAAGAGGTCGCGGAGAAATTGGCCGAGGGGCTCGACCATGTGATTCGGCTGAAGATGCCCCAGGAAGGAACCTGCATAGTCAAGGATCGCTTCCGCGGCGAGATCGAACTGGACTACGCGCAGGTGGATGATCAGGTACTGATCAAGACCGACGGCTTCCCGACCTACCATATGGCGGTGGTTGTCGACGATCATCTGATGAAGATCAGCCATGTGATCCGCGGCGAGGAATGGATTATGTCGACGCCGAAGCACTTGGTCTTGTACGAGGCTTATGGGTGGGAGCCGCCGGAGTATATGCATCTGTCGTTGTTGCTCAATCCCGATGGCTCGAAGATGTCCAAGCGGCGCAACCCGACCTCGGTGGAATACTATCGCCGGGCAGGATATTCGCCGCAGGCATTGCGCAACTATTTGGCGCTGATGGCCTACCCGCCGGTTGGCGAGGAAGATATGTTCAGCTTTGAGCAGTTGGTGGAGGATTTTGATCCGGATAAGATCAATTTGGGTGGGTCGATTTTCGATATGGAGAAGCTCAACTGGCTCAATGGGCGCTACCTGCGCGAGGATCGTTCGTCGGAGCAATTGCTCAAAGACCTGAAAGATTGGCTGGTCAACGACGAGCACTTTGCGCAGATGCTGCCTTTTTTGCAGCAGCGCATGGAGACGCTGGGCGACTTTATGCCGCAGGTGGCCTTTTTCTTTGCGCGCAAGGTCGATCCGCAGGCCGAGGATCTGGTGCCGAAAAAGCGGCAGGCCGAAGAGATCCCGCCGATGCTGCAGACGGCGATATGGGCCTTGGACGAGGTGCTCGACTGGCAGAAGGAAGGGATCGAGGCGGCGTTGCGCGGGGTGGCTGAGTATTGGGAATGGCCTGTGCGCGATGTGACGGTGCCATTGATCGCCGCGCTGACGGGCGAAAAAGTAGGTCCGCCGTTGTTTGAGTCGGCGGCTTTGTTGGGGCAGGATATGACGCGTATGCGGTTGATTGACGCGATGAACGTGTTGGGCGGGTTATCAAAGAAGAAGGCGGCGAAGTTGGAGAAGGGGTGGAAGGCGAAGCGGTAAACGTTTAAAGCACGGCACTAAAAAGAAAAGGCTCGGGATGTATCCCGGGCCTTTTCTTTTTTCTATTTCCTTGCTTCTTGATTTAACGGGCTAGCGTAGTGCTTTCGATCTTTTTGTGCGGCTCCGGCTTGTGCGGCGCCCCCCCCTCAAATTCAGCTTGTTCGGGCGGGAAGGCATGACAGATCTGGCGATCTTTCATGCCCCACTTGGTTAAGGGGCGATTGAGGCCGCCGTTGATCGCGGGATTGCTCCACACCCCCGCGATCGCGATGCGACTGTTGGGACTGGGATTCGGCGGGCTATAGTGCCATAGAGTGCTGTGCCAACATACGACGTCGCCCGGCTCTGCTTCTATGTGCACGACTCCGTGTTTGTCGATCATCTCTTGCACGCGTTCGCGGGGCAATTCTGCATGCAGGCTGTCCTCGTATAGGACATGCGGCACGATCTCGGTTTTGTGGCTGCCGGGAATAAACTGCAGGCAGCCGTTTTCTCGCGTGGCCGGATCGAGCGCCATCCAGGCGTTAAAGGGCTCGGTTTCGCCGTCGCGCCACAGTCCATTGTCTTGATGCCAAGGAGTCGCGCTGCCGGTCGTGGCCGGTTTTACAAAGACGCTATTAAATTTTATGATGATGTCGTCGCCGAGAAAATGGCGCGCCACCGAAAGCATCGGTGCTCCGGTCTGAAAGTTGTGCCAGATCAAAGGGGCTTGAGAACAGAAGTTGCCCAATTTGCGAAAGCGCAGGGCTTTTGCTTCCGGCGTATCGCCCATCGGGTCCATCGGATCGACGTCGGGCCGGCCTTCGGGCTCGGGTTTTAGCAATTCGTTTTTGATCACTCCGCGCATATCAATGGCCAGATCGCGTGGCACTACATTACGCAAGACGAAATAACCCTGCTCTTCCCACTGTTGCTTTTGTTCTTCGCTTGGGGTCCAGTCCTTAGTCTTCATGAAAGGTGCTCCTTTAGCGTCGGTCCCGATGTGTATTGTGGTGTATAAAGTTGCTTTTGCGGTTCGATTGTTTCCCCTTGGATTAAGCGAATGAGTCGGTCCGCCCCGGTATGCACTATTTCAGCCAGCGGGAAGGTCACAGCGGCTAGGTCTGCCGGTGGGTGGCCTTGTGTATCGGCGTGCACCAGCGTCAGCAACGATAGGTCCGCGGGGACTTTTGCAGATACTTGCTTGCGGATGGCGCGGGCTATATGCGAATTGGCGCATACTAAGGCGGTCAGATTCTCCTCGTCGATTGCCGCGGCCCCGTCAGGTTCGATGGACCAAGTGGCAGGTGTTTCAATACCGGCCACTTGCATGGCTTGCTGCCAGCCCCGTTCGCGCCGCCCGAAGATACCGTCCCAATTGGCGGTGCGGGCAAAGCCGATACGTTGATGGCCCGCTTGCAATAGCGTCTGTGTCGCGAGTTGCCCCATGGCGATATCATCCGGAGCCAATGCATGGCAGGTCTGTGTTTCGGGATAGTCGAGTAAATAGAGCACGGGTTTGCCGCTACCAGCGAGCGTCTCTGCGATATGTGGTGTTTCACTCAAATCGCGATTTAAGACCAAAATGCCATCGACCATGCCAAAATCGGGTATGCGATCCGCCGCCGTCTCGCCGGTGAGCAAGGTCAGGTGATAGCTGTGCTCGATGGCGGCTTGCATCATACCGCGCATCATTTCCGATGTAAAGTCGTTGCCTTCCGACCATAACCAGAAGGCCTGCGGGCTGTTACCCAATACGCCAAAGGTGCGCGTCTGGCCGGTGCGCAAAGCGCGGGCTGCGGCACTTGGGCGATACCCCAATTCAGAAGCGGCCGTCTCGACTCGTGTTCGCGTATGCTCTGAGATGGGGACGGTCACCTGAGATTTATTTAACACGCGGGATGCCGTTGAGGTGGAAACACCTGCCTGGCGAGCGACATCGGTTAAGGCGATACGCGACATAGGGTTCGGCGCTTGAGGATGAGAGTGTGAGAAAAATTCCGTTAATACAATAATAGTAACGATTGACTGCAATCGTTGTCATTTTAAAGTAAAATAACGGTAAGACGCGGTCAATACCTTTACTTAAGTAAGTGTTAGTCAATTCTATATTTAATAAAAGTGCTCTCAAGCTATTTTTGGCGACGGCATAGCAGCAAGCTCTACTCTAGCACACTAAATTGTAACGCGGTTGCGTGGCCTCGATACGCTTTAAACGGCGGAAATAGCGCTTATCAGAGAGGAATTGCATGGTATGCGGTTTGCGAAGAGGGACGACTAAGAGCGCTGTATCGCGTTTAGAATCTGCCGGCAAACACTCTCCTTCTGTGGCGCCGTTAAAGCAATACGCGAAAGCCGTAGGCTGTGGGATCGAGATCCGACTCCTGCCGGATTCTAGTGCAGTAAAGAACTGCTAATGATTGCAGCATAATTCACCGCTGAGGTCGCTGTATTATGTGAACTGAATACTTTTACTGAGTTGCTTGTCTGCGCGAGGACATAAATGTTCTCCACCAAGGTCAACGGAACCAGATAATGCAGCTTCATGATCTTTGCTCTTACTGGTTTGTGGCCGCGGTAATAAAACCCTGCAACAGCAAGGCCCCGGAGAGGTCTCCGGGGCCTTGCTGTTTTTTTCACTGCCCTACGGTCTATTTCTTTTGTTGCTGCTGCTGCTTCTGCGCCCGTGCCCATGAATCGCGCAAAGTTACCGTGCGATTGAAGACCGGCTTCTCCGCCGTGTGGTCTTTCGAGTCGGCGCAGAAATAACCCAGCCGCTCGAATTGGCAACTCGAACCCGGTTCGGTACTTGCGAGGCTCGGTTCCAAATAACAGGGGTTGAGCACTTGCAGTGAGTCGGGGTTGAGATTGTCGGTCCAGGTGCCGCCCTCGGGGGCCTTGAGCGGATTTTCGACCTTGAAGAGCCTGTCGTAGAGCCGCACTTCGGCTTCGACGGCGTGTTGGGCGGACACCCAGTGCATCGTGGCTTTTACCTTGCGGCCATCGGGTGCGTTGCCGCCGCGTGTGGCTGGGTCGTAGGTACAGCGCAATTCGACGATTTCGCCATTGTCATCCTTGATCACCTCAGTACAAGTAATGAAATAGGCGTAACGCAAGCGTACTTCGCGACCGGGGGCCAGGCGGAAGAATTTGCGCGGTGGATCCTCCATAAAATCATCGCGCTCGATATAGAGCTCGCGTGAAAAGGGCACCGCTCGTGTGCCAGCGCTCTCGTCCTCGGGGTTGTTAATCGCTTGCAATTCCTCGCTCTCGCCCTCGGGATAGTTTTCGATGACGACTTTGAGCGGATCGAGTACGCCCATGCGTCGGGTTGCGGTCTTGTTGAGCTGGTCGCGGATGCAGAATTCCAAAAGCGAGATATCGATATTATTGGGCCTGCGGGCGATGCCGACCTCAGTCCAGAAGCGGCGAATTGCCTCGGGTGGGCAGCCGCGGCGGCGCAATCCGCGCAGGGTGTAGAGGCGCGGGTCGTCCCAGCCGTCGGCGTGGCCCTCTTCGATGAGTTGGCGGTCGTAGCGTTTGGAAAGCGCGGTATAGGTGATATTGCCGCGGGCGAACTCGATCTGCCGCGAGGGGAAGATGCCGAGTTTTTCAATATACCAGTCGTAGAGCGGTCGGTTATTGATAAACTCGTGCGAGCACATTGAGTGTGTGACACCTTCGAGCGAGTCGGATTGGCCGTGCGCCCAATCGTAGATCGGGTAAATGCACCATTCGTTGCCGGCGCGGTGGTGTTCTATGTGCAGGATGCGATACATCACCGGGTCGCGCAGGTTTATATTGGACGAGGCCATGTCGATCTTGGCGCGCAGGACCTTGGCGCCGTCAGAGAACTCGCCGGCTTTCATGCGCGCGAAGAGGTCGAGGTTATCTTCAATCGAACGCTCGCGGTAGGGGCTGTCTTTGCCGGGATCTTTGAGGGTGCCACGGTTTTCGCGGATCTCGTCGGCGGTCTGGTCGTCGACATAGGCCAGGCCTTTTTCGATCAGCGCGACGGCCCATTGATAGAGTTGGGGGAAGTAATCGGAGGCGTAGTATTCGTGCTCGCCCCACTCGAAACCCAGCCAACGGATGTCCTCTTTGATCGCGTCGACGTACTCCTGTCCCTCTTTGGCGGGGTTGGTATCGTCGAAACGCAGGTTATACTGGCCGCCGAATTCTTCGGCGATGCCGAAGTTGATGCAGATGGCTTTGGTGTGGCCGATGGTCAGATAGGCGTTGGGCTCGGGCGGGAAGCGGGTGATGACGCCTTTATAGCGACCTTCGGCCAGGTCTTTGTCGATTTCTTCGCGCAGGAAGTCGCGGGATTTTTGTGCTTCGCCCTTGTGTTCGTTTTCGTTGCTCATTGGTTCCTCATTTGGCGCGGATAGCGTTTGTGTTGCTCACAATGTCGATAAAAAAACCCGCTGCGAAGTATGTTCGCAGCGGGGTGTAAGTCGATTCTTTCTGCTCAATTTACCAATGCAGGAATCTCCGCCGCGCATTATCGTAGATGCGCTGTTGCTGTCGCTGCTGTTGGTATAGAGCATTCATAGAATTTGTTGGTATAAGGTCGTTTTGCGGTTGTGGCGCGTTTTACGGTTGTGGCGTTTTAGCTGCGCGCTGTTTAACAATAGGTAGCAATGCGCGCAATGGCAAGCCGACCAGTGCAAGCGAGCGATCAGGCTTTATTGCGCTCCCAGCCGCTGGTCTTCCAGTGTTTGCCTTCGCGTTTGAAGCCTGAATCCTTCGGCGGTAGCAGCCCGCGCAGATGTTTGCCGCCATAGGCGAAGCCTTCCAGGCCGGGGAAGCCGCGGTCTTCGTTTTCGACGCATAATACATAATCGTAGCCCGATTCCCACAACGCACCGATGATGGTGCTCCAATTGAGTTGGCCGCGGCCGGGGACCCGGTATTGCCACCACCAGTTGCCGATGATACCTTGGCGATACAACATGCGTTCGCTGATCTCGCAGTCTTTGACATCGGCGAAATACCATTTGCCGGCAAAGTCGCGGATGACGTCTTCGGCCGGCAGTATGCCCATCCACAGCCAGTGCGAGGGATCGCAAGAAAGCCCCAAGTGGTCGGAGGGCACGGCGTCGAGGATCTTTTCCCACATCTCGGGATTGCAGCCGATCTGGCCCATGCGCACCGCGACGTCGAGCGTGACCTTGATATCCTTGTCCTCGGCGACCTTGATGACCGGCTCGAACATTACCCGGAAGCGCTCAACTAATTCGTCGGAGCGGTCGGAGGGGTTGCCCGGTTCGGAGGAGAACATGCCGTAGAATTGGCCGTTGCGCACGGGTGAGCCACTGCTGGTGATGATGACCGGACAGGATAGCACGCTGGCCGATTCGATGGCCTTGATCAGCTTCTCCTGCTCGTTATGGGCTTTTTCCTCGTCGTCGTCGAGCAGGTTGTGGTGGGCGGTGATGCAGGAGAGGTAGAGATCGTATTTTTTGAGTGTTTCAAGCGTCTCGTCGGGGCCTTCCGTCAGGATCTTGTCCGAGTCGATCGCGCCGCCTATATCACCCAAACGCACGCAATCGAAGTCGTGTTCTTTGGCCCACCGGGCGCATTCATCCAAGCTCCAATTGTTGTCGCCGCCGGCGTTAGTCATAAAGCTGATATCCATCGTGCGTACCCCTCCGCTTGAAATTGTGCATGCACTATAGTAGATTATTTTGCTCACATATCCACTGAATGACAAGGAAGAAAGCAAATATCATGGCACACATCAACGACAATTACCTAAAGCTCAAAGCTGGCTACCTCTTTCCCGAAATATCTCGCCGGGTCAATGCCTTCGTCGAGGCCAACGTTTCCGCCGACGTGATCCGCCTGGGGATCGGTGACGTGGTCAAGGGCATCCCACGGCCGATCGTCGACGCGATGATCGAGGCGACCGAAGAAATGGCGCATGACGAGAGCTTCCAGGGCTATCCACCGGATCAGGGGCAGGAGTTTCTACGCGAAGCCATCGCTGAGCACGATTTCGCCGCACGCGGGGTCCATATCGGCATTGACGAGATCTTCGTCTCCGACGGGGCCAAGTGCGATTCGGGCAACTTGCAGGAGATCTTTGCCGAGGACTGCGTAGTGGCGCTGACCGACCCGGTTTACCCGGTCTACTGCGACTCCAACGTGATGGCCGGGCGCACCGGTGAGGCCGAGGAAGACGGTTCGTATACGGGCCTGGTCTATATGCCCTGCACCGCCGCGAATAACTTCACGCCGGAGATACCCACAGGCCATGCCGACATCATTTATCTCTGCTCGCCGAATAATCCGACCGGCACGGTGATGACGCGCGAGGCGATGGCCGAGTGGATCGCCTACGCGAAGAAGGAACAGGCCGTTATTCTATTCGATGCGGCTTACGAGGGTTATATCACCGACGAGTCGATTCCGCACTCGATCTACGAAGTCGAAGGCGCGCGCGAGGTGGCTATCGAGTTTCGCAGCTTTTCTAAGAACGCCGGTTTCACCGGCATTCGTTGCGGTTATACGGTGGTTCCCAAAGAGCTGAAGGGCCGCGCAGCCTCGGGGGAAGAGGTCGACTTACACCGGCTCTGGGCCCGGCGTCATTCGACCAAGTTTAACGGCGTCGCCTATCCGGTACAGCGCGGCGCAGCGGCGGCCTTCTCGCCGGCGGGCAGGCAAGCCATCCAGGAAATCATCGCCTTCTATCTTGAAAACGCGGCGATTATGCGCGAGAAGTTGAGTGCGATCGGTATTACGGTTTATGGCGGTGAGCACGCACCCTATCTATGGCTGGAGACACCCGAGGGCCACGATAGTTGGGGTTTCTTCGATCACTTGCTCAACGAGGCCCATGTTGTCGGTACGCCGGGGGCGGGTTTTGGCGCGGCGGGCGAGGGGTATTTCCGCCTCTCCGCCTTTAATCATCGCGACAAGATCAACGAGGCGATGGAACGGATCAGCAGGCTCTAATTGGATAGTCGCCAATATGCCCATTGGTCATCGATTCCATTGTTCTCAAATGGCGCTAGCACCAGTCGGATTACGATGGCTCTGGTATACTGGATCTGAATGACTTCATGACCGACAGCGATATGGTGGCGGCGCTGCATGCAAGAAGGCACATCGCCTGAGTTCAGGCGAGTGTGCCTACGACCTTGCTGGCCGAATTGTACGGTGGATCGTTTGGCTCGTACTGGTTGGTCGCCAACGCATTTTTGGCGAGATTACACCACGTCGAAAGGATGCGCGCGACTAATTTATGCTCGAGGAGGTAGACTGGCCTGACGACCCTGCAAGTTACTCGGGTGGTGCGGCCGACGTACTTTGCGGATGTGCAGCAGCGGCTGGATTTGCTCTCCGATGGATCAATCTTTCGCAGCACCTTTCTTCATGTTTTGTTCTGTCCGAATCGTCGCCGATACAAGGCCGATGTGGGTATTATCTCCTAACAGATTCCTGGTGGCTTATGCTCGGTAGCTTATGCGCATGGGAAGATACTCGGGGTGTCGATCGAACCGATACTAATCGTATATTTCTGGTAAAATCAATGTATACTGGTCTGGGTAATTTGCGATATCTATTGGTGTCGTAATACTCGTTATTCAACGATGAATCGAGACATAACATGAATAGATTTAAGCTGTGTGTGGGTCTATGGGTTATTGTAGTGTCGGTAACATCTGTATGGGCCCGAGATTATCGGATTATCGATGCCGACAATGATTCCAAGATACCGAGTCATTTCTCGGTATTCGACAGAAAAGCAGACCACTTCGATATGCGCGCCGCCTATTTGAGTGCCGTTGCGACCATGGCAGTTTCCATGGGCGCGGGGAAAGATCTATTGGTAGAGAATGGCTTCGGCCAGGTGGTCGAGATCGAAAACGAAAA
>Ga0233434_1004272_pt1 | contig 11063 bp, 16 predicted proteins | sample SI_122_August201_4_FD_182738 | JGI IMG/M metagenome (GOLD analysis project Ga0233434, IMG submission 182738) | Seawater microbial communities from Saanich Inlet, British Columbia, Canada - SI_122_August2016_120_MG | ecosystem: Environmental > Aquatic > Marine > Inlet | place: Canada: British... | reverse complement strand
TACGTAATTTCTTGACACTATACGCATCATAACCCAACTCTTTGAGTTTTTCATCCCAACCATCATCCATCTCATCAATCAGAATTTTCATAATGTAAGGTAAATTGAATTTCAATATTAGTGTAAATGCTAATTATTAAACTAAATTATTCAAGTATATACTAGACATATTTTCTAAATTTCATAATTGCGATTATAGGAAGTCCAACATACATCAAAACATTAAACATTATCAAACTAATTCCATACCCTAACACTGAACTTTCTGAATCCATATCAACATAATTCAAAATTGATAGTGATGATATCATTGGAGTAATTGTAATCTTTACCATTTCTTTGAATATTGGGTTTTCACGCTCATAATCTGCTATAATTGGGGAGAATGAATAGTAAACATCATTGAACATTCCCATGAATTTTGTGCCTGATTCTGTGGATAATAGTGAATTATTCCGTAATTCTCGTAGTTGTTGTACTTGTGGTGCTAGTTCTGAACTATAAGTTGCAGTAGCTATGAGACAACCACCACCTCTAGAACTTGTTTGTGTTTTGTAGTTAGGATCTACAATACATTGACCATTTTTGTCAATGGTACCAATCCCACACACAATTAAATCCGAGTCTAAATTATTTTTTTGATTTATCAATTGGTTCTTGGAATTAAGAATTATTTTGTAATTCGAACCATCATTAAATGGAATATGTATAGAAAATATAGATTTGATTCCATCAACATATACAATTGATTGATCTTGATCAATGTCATTCATAGGTAAACCCCATATCCAAAATATATGACCAAGTTCAAACGGATATTCTTCTTTCCATTCTGCATAAATTGACCCATCGTTAGTCTGTGTATACATTGTTCTTTGACATGTATCATCAAATCCTATTTTGGCAGGAATGGTTAATTTTTCTCCATCAATAATTAATTCAAATGTTGCAGTAATTTTGTACGGAGTATCAAGGTTGTTGATACATGCAGTCAAAGGATCATCGATAAGGTAGGGGGATATTTGAAATTCATTTTTAGTAGTTATGGGCTTATTTTCAGTAGTTATGGGCTTATTTTCAGTAGTTATGGGTTCAGATGAAAGATATGGAGATATTTGAAATTCATTTTTAGTAGTTACGGGTTCATTTTCAGCATTTGGGATTATACCAAATACTTTTCCAATGTATTCCTCTTCAGTAATTGGATAATCCGTACCTTGAATTGATCCTGAATTTGCATCCCCTTGGGTTCTAATTGTTTTAGGATCATCGGAAATAATTGAAACTACTCTATGTACAATCACTCTATTATGATCTGAGGGTCTATCAAATACTATAATATCCCCTATCTCAATATTTTCAAAAGGTGTTTTTTCAACAAATATTACATCGTTTTTTTCCATGGTAGGCTTCATACTACCACTTGCAACAGTATATCCTTGTAAACCATTTTCAGTATAGTGAAGAAGGTCTCTAATACTCAAATCCAAAAATAATTCTAAATCAGGATGTATTTCAGATACTGCATCAGAATAGGAAGTGGGGATAAGTAAAATGAATATTATTGCGATAATGATTACAGGTTTCATCTTATCATCAATGCATGAATCATATATATGAGATTTAAATCATGAGAGTTATTTTTCAGCCGTATGTACATGCACGGCTGTCCCATTGTTTGAAAGTACGTGAAAGTGTTTTAAATAGATTCAAAAAAAATGTAAAAGATTGAATTCTCTGTAAAGTCTTGCAACTTTCAAAACATTGCAGGAATCAAATGTGAAATTTATATAACAATTGATCTCTTTTTGACAATCTTTTCCCCTTCCATATTTGTTGTAATCTCAAACGGGGCAATTTCTGATGTTAGTGTTTTGATGTGAGATCGGATAGATTGTTCAGAACCATGTCCAATTTTTTTACGGGAAATAAAAACAATGACATGAATCAATCCCTTATACAATATCCAACCATTATCAATAATCTTCTCAGTTAGATATGATTCTGTTATCTCATAACACTTGTTACTAATTTCAATCTCAGTTGATGCTTCTTTGTTTTCTTTGTTATTATCAAGAAAACTCTCTCCCACATACATGTGAGATTCATTCTCTTCTAACTTCTCTGTTGCCTTATCACTGAATTTGATGTTGTTTGTTTTTTCTAGGTTACATTTTTGGTGTGCAAGAGCTAAATTATCTTCCCTGTTATCGTTCCAATTATCATCTAGATGCTCAAGAACTGCTTCCCTAGTGTTTTTGAATCCTTTTTCACAGAGATAACACCTAAATCCATCTCGCTCAACAAGATATTTGAACAATTTTCTCTTCTGTGCAATTGTAGGACGTCCTGTCATTGTCGTATCTCATCATTTCTATTTTCTGAGAGAGAATTACATACTATCAAATGCTCTCGAATGTATTTGATGTCTCTCTCAACAGTAGCTAGACCAATATCCAAATTGTAAGATATTTCTCTTTGTGACAATCCTTGTACATAGTATTTCATCACTTTTTGTCGTCTGTAGAACATTCTATCTTCAACAGGCATGAATTTCAAGTTATTCTCAACTCTAATTGTGATAAATTTACTCAACAGAGGTATCTCTAACCAGAATACAATCTGGGAATTTATTCAGGTGTTCTTCACATGATAAAATCTGTTCATGTAAATGATTGTCATAAAATTCTTGATCATTCTCAGGTATTTCAAATACCAAATCATGACAAGTGCAAACTAATTTTTGCATTTTACCAACGTGCTAAAGATGGATTTAGTTATTGTGTACTGTTATCATTCTAACACCTTTTTTCCATTCAAGTTATGGCTTTTTTCTAAAGACATACCTAAACTATTGTATTATCATATTTGAGGTTGCTGATCATGAGGGATTCTATTTTCTTTTCGAAATTGTTCCAAAATTTCTTTATCTCTTTTAATGCGTTCTACTTTTAATTTCTCAACTTCTTCACGTAATGCAATGATTGATGTATTATCTTGTTTTAATCTAGAGATTTCAAGATTGTTTTTACTTTGATCAAATACAACCAATTCAGGTTCTAGTTTTAGATACATATCCAGTCGTTCATCATCAGTAATTCTATCATATTGCATCAAATATCCTCGGTGACCTGTAAATCTATGAGCAAAATTTTCCCCATGCATACGTACAGCTTTTGTAAAGAAATAGGCTCGAAATGAGTGACTAGTTATCTTTCTAGTATTACTGGAAGGATATGTTTCTGTAAATATTCCACCTAATTTTCTCCCCAATCTAACTAAAGCAGATTGTTCGTTGATTCTAGCATTATCAATATCCTTAGAAGAATGAAAGACATAGGAATCATCTATAATTGAATCAAGGATTTTTCTAACAATTATTTCAGATTCTTGTGAAATAAACACACTACGTGATTGGTGTGTTTTAGTAAATTCAGCAGGAATTGTAATTTTTATTCTCTTTTGTGAACAATCAAAATCCTTTTTCTTCAAACATAGTATCTCACCTATCCTCATTCCAGAAGACCCCTGAACAAGATAGATAGATTGCCGTCTAGGATGATTACCAAATCCATTGATTATGGTTCTATATTCTTCCAAAGATAGAGGATGATCTTCTCGCATTGCAGGTTTTTTGAATGTAAGATATTGTTTTACATCCTGTTGATCGGTTTTAATTCCACGATAATACAAATAACTTCGTACACAAGAAAATACAACAATTACAGTGCTAGCCTTTGTTCCAGAATCTAGTCTCCAATTAATCCAATGTTGTAACAAATCATACAAAGTTTCCTCATATTGGTCAGTACTAGTTTTTTCTTTTACTATTTTTAGTTCTGAAATAATATCATCAATATGTTTATCATATTTTTCATGAGTAAATTTTTCAAAACTCTTGATAGCATTTACTCTATTACGAATTGTGTTATTTGGTTCAGAAGAAATTTTCTTCAAATAGGTTTCTTTTGTTCTCGCTGTAGATAAGAAACTATTCATGTTACACTGTCCATAACAAATTGTAACAAATACTGATTTTTTATGAGGGGTTTGAGGGTGTTTAGTGTATTGAAATCGAAAGACATTGCAATATTAGTGTAAACAAATTGGTGAATATTAGTAACTTAGTTCGGTGTATTTGCCGATATAGAATGTAAACAACACTAAAGAAAATAAAAAATATGGTTGAAAATATCACAGTTAATCTGTTTTGAAAATAAAAAAATAAATTTTAACCATATTTTTGAAGAATCATGTTAGCCATTTCATAATATTTTTTATAACTAGGATCACTTGTTGTTTTATATCGCCTTGCTAATGGGCGTAATGCATCAAATTGTTTTTGAGCCCATTCTGTGAATTCTTTTGAAATCTAGTTCTAAAATCTTCTAATTCGGCATTAACACTCATTGAACGTCTTGCACTCGAATTATTTCTTCAATGATCGTTGTTCCTTTAATGGCACATGAAATACACGAATATTTTTTGCGTGATTTCTTTGTATGTTTCATGAATTGTATGGTAATAGGGCGAGTACCACATAGACTTGAAGACAAAATAATATCACAGATCTCACGTCTTCTAGCAAAATCATAATTATATTGCAATTAACTTTAAAAGCAAAAGAATTATGAATTAACGTGCCTAAACCGGATAAACCTGTACCTAATTTTGGATTAAAAGATAGAAAGATAGAACTTAGTTCGGGATTGGGAAGTGTTAGAAAATTTCACAAGATTACAAACAAGTTAACACAAGATCAAAAAATATTCAGAATAATTAAAATTCTTTCAGATTCTGGAGTTCCATTATCATTAAAACCTCTTTTAGATAAAATTGGCTCCACCCAAAGAACTGTTGAGCCAGAATTTTTTAAAAATTTAATTGAAAAAAAAATTATCGTTAAAGCGTTACATGGTTCAGATAATACCGCCAAATACACTATTGGGGAAAAAGGTGAATTTTTGTTAAAAACATTAAAAGATTTGAAAACAAATTATCCAAACCACCCTCTTTTTGAATTTGATATTTTTAATCCATCTGTAAAAGAGGCAGAGGATGATGACAAAAAAAATATTTTCGAACTAAAATTTGGAATAGAATCTAGACAAAATAAAAATTAGAATAAGATTAATCTTTATCAATTAATTTTTGGAATCTTTCATCATTTAATTTTAAAAATTCTTTTGAAATTTCTTCTCTTTGGTTTTCTTTTAAATTAGTTCTATCAATAGAAATAGCCACAAAAAATGCATCATATGCACCATCTGCATCTCCTAATTCAGCTAAACTTAGTGCTTTGTATAGCCATATGTTTACATCTGAAGAATCATCATCAAGTACTTTATTGCATAATGATAAACTTTCTTTAAATTTACCTTGCCAATTAAGATAAATACACATAGATTTTGTCAATCCTGTATCTTTAGGAAATATTTTTAATCCTTCTTTAATCACCCTTCCCAATTTATCGATACCTACATCTGTTGGACCCAACGAATCAACCCAGAGATTCCAAAACCGTGGGTCATTATCAAATTTCCCCGATTCTTTTACTAACTCACATGCTTCAACTGCCTGTTCATATTTCCCTAAATTATAATAAACAAATGCTTGATTCATTATAGATAATTCCGCAAATGGCCCAAACGGATCATCACCTGCAATTAACATATAAGCCAAAAGGGCTTGTTCATTTTTTCCCATATTTACTAGTGAACTGGCTTTGTTAAGTTGAGCATACTCCCATTTCGGCTGTAATCCCAATACTCTTTCCCAAACATCCAAGGCTTCAGAATCTCTATCCATTTTATTGAGTAAGCGTGCTTTGTATGCTAAAACCATTACATCTTCACCATCCAATTCTAATGATTTATCAAAATCAGATAATGCACTTTCATATTCTCCATCAAGAATATTTTCTAAACCTCTATACACAAATGGACTGACTTCTATTTGATCATTTGATTCCATCTGAGAACTCAACTAATCATAACAACCGATCTTGCATATTAAGCCAATGTGAATTGAGTTCACATGAATTACTTTGATTAATTCATGTAATGTTCAATCATATTTGTGATGTAAATTCGGTGGGGGGTTATATCAAATCTTGAGAAATTATATCTATGAAATCAACAGTAACCCAAAGACAAGTCCTTTTGGATTCATGTGCAATACAACACGCACTAGAAAATCCAAGATCAGGTAAAAAATTAAGTAAAATTCTTCATTCTATGGATGCCAAATTTTTTGTATCAACTAGAACATTGTTTGAATTAGAAAAAAATCTCAGACAAAATAAACAAAAAATTCTCAATACTACATCCAAACTACTTGGAATAGAAATCACAATCCATTATTCAACAATTGCTGAAAAACAATGGGAAAAACAAGAACAGGTGAAATTTCTATGTCATTATGAAGACAGACCAATACTATCTGCAGCAAAATTCCAGAAATTTATCTTGCTTACTGCCGATAAAGCACTTCGAAATATTTCAAATCATTTTGGTATTCAGGCATTTCATCCCATGAATGGAGGTTTGGTATGAAATTAAATGAAATAATTGGCCCTGAAGTTTCAACATCATACTGTATTGGTTTTGCAAACAGTCTCAAAGCAGGAATTAGACTAAGCGATGAATATGAAAATGTAATGACGAAAATCAAATATACATTATCTCCATTTATCAGCAAGCAGTTTGTATGTGATGTTGAAAATTCTATTTCAGATAATGAAGAATTGAAAGAGTATTTGACTCATTGGGGCAGTATAAGCAATAGAGAATTTTCTTCAAATCATTTCAAATATACCAAAAACATGCCTGGAAATGACACAATTCCATTTTTAGGAAGACTAACTCAAGAAATGATCTTTGCATATTTTTACGGGTTAATACAATTCATTCACAATACAACCATACATGAAACCTACAAAAATTATAACATTTTTCTTAATTTAGTATCAAAAAAGTTTTGTCATGATATTGATGATGAAAGATTATTTGAGTTAATGGGATTCTTTGACACACATCCTATTTTTGCAGAAATAGAAACATCAATTTTTAAAAAGTTTCTTTACGATACACGAGAGGACCAACAAATTACAGACCGTTCACCATTACATAATACCTATGAAAATAACTCAAAATTTTGTAAAGAATGTAATTTTGATTTAGGTTTAGAATCTGATTGTGAAGAGTATTGTAATGACTGTAGAATGATACAGTACAAACAAGAATATGATCAAGAGTATGATCAAGAACTACAAGAGACGATTGAAGAATTTGAAATGGATGGAGATGATCAATAAAATGTTAAAAATTATATTTATTGTAATTGTGGTATTCGGTATAATTGCATATACTGGAATTGATGTATCATCAGAGTATGACTTGATTGCAGATGGACGAGATGTAGTTCTTGATAACATGTTTGATCCATTAGTAAAAAAGGTCCTCGAATACGCAACAAATTCCAATCTAGATGAGATTGCAGAGTCATCATTAGAGAGGTATGAGAAATGATAGAAAAAATAATCCAAAGATTGAAACTAGAATACTACATTCCTCAAAGAAACAAGGCAGAGGGTAAAGCACGTTATTATGAAATGTGTGTTTTTGATTTGGAATCAAAAAATCAAAATGAAAAGTTAACAAATAGATTAAAAGCGAGATTAGACTATGACAGATATATGAAAGCCTTATGGTATGAAGAATTAGTTAAAATCAATCTTAAAATCAGTAGGATAGAGGACGACTAAGTATGGCTGCAAAAAAATCAACAAAGGTAGAACAGTCATTTGAAAGTAAACTATGGGATACTGCAGAATTACTACGTGGTAAAGTAGCCCCTTCGGCTTACAAAGATATTTCATTAGGTTTGATGTTTCTGAAATTCATTTCTTATTGGTTCGATCAAAGAAAAGTAGCGTTAGAAGAAGAACATAAAGATAAATCAGAAGAAAAACGTAACTATATCCTAAATCTCAAAGATTCGTATTCATCTAAAGGGATATTTTTTTTAAAAGAAGGTGACAAGTGGGATGATCTTGTAAAGATTGTTTCTATTGAAAAGAATCTTGCAATCAAAGTAGACAACATGCTTCTAGAAATTGAAAAAGATAATGAAAAAGAATTAACAAATGTTTTACCCAAAGTATTTGCACAGTCTAATATTAAAAATAATAATTTACAACAATTGATTGAAACCTTTGATTCAATACCTACAATGCTCCGTACAGTTAGGAATTAACTTCTCAGTCTCTTCTTTGATTATGGTTTTGGCTTGAAGATTATCATAGATTTTTCCATCATAGAGTAATACTTCTTCAGTTTTTCTCAAAGTTACAAACTGGTTATTTCGTTGTAAATGAATTGCCACATTTGTTATTTTTTCATCACCTTCAAACTTGGTTTTATCATAATCTTCATAGTGAATTAATTTTGGATTACTGCATACGGTATCATCAAAGATATTACAATTACTTAATCTAAATTTTAAAATGTCTTGTTGTTTTAGTTGTTCTAATTCAGCAGTTCCTCTTCTAACTTGAAAGACTTCACTAATTGCTCGATAAATTGAAGTATGGATTCTGTCTTTAGGTTGAACATCTAACATTTCTTTTACTTCATCAGTGAAATCATTAAAGTCAATTTCAACAACTTGGCCCTGAATGATTCTTGTATCAATCATTGAAACATACTTGTAAGAATCATCAACTTTGTATCTGTTAAAGAAATTCTTCACATTATCACACAATGCAGAGTCTGTGTAAGTTGTTGTTTCTTCAGTCATTTTGAATTATCCTCCATGAAGATTTCAGCCATTCTTAATCCAGCAATACAACCAATCAACCAATTTTTAGGTAATCTTTTGCTTCTTGGTTTTTCTAAATTAATTTGACATGAGGATATTTTCTCTTCAAGATAATTTATTAAATCTTCTTGACTTTGTTCATTCAATTTCTTTTTTCTCCTTAATGTTTTTCTGAAATAGAATCTCATCTTGGAAGTGTTTCTCACATACAGACCATGTTGAATTTTGTGGACCACAATCGTAAGTAATCAAATATTTGCTAGGAGATTTACAACATCTAAGCATTAGATTTCCCCATTTAGTTTTTTATCTACAAGTGAGAGAAGGTAAGATTTGCAATCAAAAGAATCTACAGTTCTAATTTCAAATTCTTCATTAGTTTCATTTACTTTTGGATAAGGAATATGCTCTTCTTTGAAGTGTCCATAAAGTGAATTAATCGATTTGAATACTCTTTTACCCTCACAAATAGGGCATTTTTCTCTAATTCGTTCCTGATTTACAGGATTTCGGACATGAAGATTAAGAGTTCTTTCATACGTTTTTGCTCTTTTAAATTTTAGAATGGTACTCAATTCAGATTACCGCCTTCTTGCAGAGATGGTTTCTTCATAACCTGAGAGAGTATGGATCCTCTCTCAGGGTTTTTCTTCTTAAAAAATTCAGAAATAAGATAAGCAGTTAATTTACTTCTGCATTGTGTAGGAACTTCATCATCAAATTGTTTTGCAACATCGATGTCTAAAGTAAAACTTCTAATTACTTTCAGTTTTCAAAAACTCCCGAATCGTTAACACATCTTGAATATGTTTTCACGATTCGGTAACCTTGTGTAAATTCACTTTCATGTTTTACAATACTTGGCTTTTCCAACATAGTTAGTAGATAGGGTTTTGGTTATATATTCAAGTCGGTATAATCTCGGCACAGCTATAAGTATTCATGTCAATATCATGTAGCACATTTGAAGCAAACGTTTTTTGTAATTATAAAAAATAAAAAAAGAAAATCAAACTGTTGTGGCTTGATTAAACTTTAACAGTCTTTCAATCTCCGTTTGCATTTTATCCATTTGTGTTTTCATGTTATCCATGAGTTTGTCTTTTGTTTTTTCTGTCTCAAGTTGTTTCCATTCAATAAATAATTCGGATTGTAACTCGAGATATTTCTGAGCTCTTTCTTTTGGATCTTCTCGATAGTATTGTTTCAAATAAGCTCCGTGACCATCAAGGGCATTGGCATAATCTGAACCATGTTTTTGACTTGCCTTTGTATGAAAGTAAGCTCTGAAAGCATGGATATGCACTAGAAATCTCACTGAACTATCGTATCTTTTAGTAAGTCCTAGTCTGCTTCTAAGATAACCAAACTCTCTAACTTCAGTTCTTACTGCAAAATCAATTCTTTTGGAATTATGAAATAGATACTCATCATCACCATTACTATCTAAAATTGGTTGAAGCCTTTCTAATGCCTCAGAACTGATGTAAGTTTCCCTTTCTTCCTTTGTTTTGGTATCATCTGCTCTCAAAGTGACTCTAACAGGACTTTCATCTAAATGGAAGTTTGATTTTTTCAAAGACAATCCTTCGCCTAATCTCATGCCTGAACTAATCAATATCAGGTACAACGCCCTTCTTGTTGGACTTGCCCTATTGCAAATCATCTTCAAGTTTTCCAAGGAGACAGGCTCTCTGAGTTGTTTCCTTTGTGTTGGAAATTGAACAAAATCTTGAACGTCCTCATTTGTTAATCGTATTCCATGACAAATTCTAAGGTAATTCTTGATAAAACCAAAGTAATTCCTCATGGTCTTGGGGGCTTTTGCCTTGAATGTTGAGCCATTACCAACGGCAATATCATCATGTGACTTGGACATGAATCTCACAAACTTGTCTAAGGAGATACAAATTCCCTGAATGTTAGGTTTCTCCTCGGCAAACATTTCTTGATATTGTGAAATCAAAGTATCTTTTGATTCACCATTCAAGCCGATCTGTTGTTTTGCAAAGTGATCAAAGACTCTCAAAGAAGTCTCTGCATTTGCCTTAGTGGTGTATGAGTTGGACTTGTCAAACATTCGTTCAACCCACTCTTCATCACTGTATTTTGCTTCCATAATGCGTTTTTTCTTCATATTATGTATAAAACGGCATAACTAAGTTACCAATTTTGGTATGTTTGTGTAAACCTGAAAATAATGGTCAAGTACTTATTTTCAATAAAATAAGAGTTGTAATGGA
>Ga0233434_1004262_pt1 | contig 11083 bp, 6 predicted proteins | sample SI_122_August201_4_FD_182738 | JGI IMG/M metagenome (GOLD analysis project Ga0233434, IMG submission 182738) | Seawater microbial communities from Saanich Inlet, British Columbia, Canada - SI_122_August2016_120_MG | ecosystem: Environmental > Aquatic > Marine > Inlet | place: Canada: British... | reverse complement strand
AGAACCAGCAGCCCACCGAGCAGCCATCGGACAGTTCGTAGGCAACGATCGGATGGGTGATGTTCGGCCCCGACACACCCAGCTCGCTCAAGCCGCGTGATATCTGCCGCTCCCGCCATTTGTGGAACGCGGGATGAACTGTCTCGCTGGCACCATGGTCTCGCAGCAGGTCGCGGTGCGACAGCATTTTCTGAATATACTCCGACCACATCTTGGACAGAGGCCACTGGGCTTCCTCATCCTTGTGGCGGTACTGCAGATGCTCGGAACTGAAAAGGGGCAACATCAGGTAGGGATCGATGTCGATGCCATACTCCGCCACCACCGGCCCGAGATTGTCCATATTCCCGGAGAGTTTCTCGCGAAACGCGGGGTCCGCTGTCAGGCACTCCATGAACCGCTTTATGTTGGAAAGCGTGTGGAATTCCTCCGGCGAGTAGGAATCAAAAATCTCGCGGTACTTTTCTTTGGTGCTCGACATGTTCGTTTGACCTTACCGGTGTCCAGGGAAGTTGCCGGACGGCGTCCCGCTGCGCGAAAGCCGTCCGGTCATAAATTGGTCGTATGTGCCTAGGTTGCGACGATCACGGCGACCGCGGCAACTTCGACTTCGGCGCCGACATTAACGGTAGTTTCGGCCGCAATGGCTTCCGCGATGGCTTCGAGCTGGTCGTCGGTCAGATTTTTACCCGCCTGACCGTCCAGAAATGCGCGCACTTCGCCAGCATCGATATCGTAACCCTTGGCCTTGGCGAAAGCCACGACGGAACCAACACCCGAAGCACTGCCGGACAATTCGTTACGCAGATCGGCATCGCTCGTGAGGTCGCCAACGAAACGGTCAATATCCTGTTTGCTCACCGTGCCCTCCTCGGGCCCTAAATTTTCTTTGCCGCCTCTTCTCGCGTGGTCGCTTGAGGGACGTTGCGGTTACATACCAACATAGAGGCCGTTCCGAGGCAAAACCTTGATTGTTAAAAGGCCGACCTCTCAGTGTGGACAATTCGCCGTCTTGTTTGTGCCATAGACGCAGGTTAGCGTTGGTCGTTCTGGGATGGTGGGTATCAAAGTATGAACATCGAATTATTCGCTCGTGTCGGTCTTGTGGCCGCGACCGTAGCGGTCGTCGCAATGATGCCAGTGGACCAGGCGTCGGCGCAGAACGTACAGACCCTGCCGGAGATACTCGCCCGTGCCTACGACACGAGCCCATCACTCGCAGCGGCTAGGGCCGGGCTGCGGGCGACCGACGAGAATCTTCCCGATGCCCAGTCGAACCTGTTCCGCCCGACGATCACGCTTTCCGCGCAGGAGGGACGTACGCTCATCCGCCAGCGCGAGACGCTCGAAGCCGCCGCCGGCACCGCAGACTCCAAGAAAACCACAAACTCCCTCGATCGCACATACGGCTACTCGCTGACCCTGCCCCTGTTTCGCGGCGGACAGACCTTTGCCGAGATCGACGAAGCAAAAAGCGCGATCGCAGCCGGCCAGGCCGACCTGGTGTCGACGGAACAAACACTACTGGCCGCAGCCGTTACGGCCTATGCCGACGTCGCCTACTACCGGGCACTTGTGAAGCTCGAGCAAACGACGGCGGCCACGTACGAACAGCGCGTGTCGCGCACAAGCGAAGAACTCAAAGCCCAGCGGCGTACGGTCAGCGACCTGGCCCTGTTCCGCAGTTCGCTTGCCTCCGCCCGCAACAGCCTGGCGACCGCCGACGGCGAACGCCGCGCTGCAGAGTCTTCTTTCCAGGCGATTTCCGGCGTGCAACCCGGCACGCTCGAGCCTCGTCCAGCCTTCGGCATCCTGCCGACGTCCCTGGAAGAAGCCCTGAAAAATGCGAAGAGCAACAATCCTTCGCTCCGTTCGGCCGAACACAGCATCGCCGAAAACGAAGCCGCAGTCCGGGCCAAAGAGGGCGTCCTGTTTCCCCAACTCAGCCTGGTTCAGAGCTACACGCGAGAGCAGGACAAGTCCCGCTTCACCGGCGTCGCAACTCCCTATGACGAGATCGACCGCGAAGACACCATCACCGTCGGTGTCACCATGACCATGCCGCTCTATGCCGGCGGTGCCAATCACGCCGCGGTACGCGCGAGCAAACAAACGCTGTCACAATCGCGACTGACCCTCGCCAGCACGCAATTGACGACCGAGAATTCCGTCAGAACGTCCTGGGAACGTCTGGTTGCAGCACGCGAAGCCCTGAAGTTCGCAGATGACAATGTCGCGGCACTCGATGATGCGCTGGAAGCAGTCGAATTCCAGTACCAACGCAGCGACGCCACCGGTCGCGATCTGATTAATGTCATCGACGAGCGAACCTCTGCCCTGACCACAGTGGAGAGCGCCCACCGGACGGTGTTCCTGGCCGAATCCTCCTTGCTGCAGGCGACCGGACAGATGACCGCAGCGGCGCTGGGTTTGCCGGTCGATATTTACGATCCCAACGCGCATCTGCGCGACGTCGACGGCAAGTTGTTCGGCCTCGGGGACTGATCCACATGACGTATGACCCTGGTACCGAGGCCGCGCGCCTGGACATTGCTCTGGTCTGCATGCCGATCGTCGCGGCGGAGCGACCCTCGCTTGCATTGGGCCAACTCCAGACCGGCCTGAGCGATGCCGGGATATCGGCGCGTTCCTATTTTCCCAGCCTTATGTTTCTCGATTATGTGGGGGTCGAGGATTTTGCCCTGTTCGATCTGGCTCGGATCGATGATTGTCTCGGTGACTGGCTGTTCTCTCAGGTCGCGTTCCCGGATTTCGAGGCCGACGACAACCGATACATCGACCGGCTGCTCGCACGAAACAAACCGCTCGAGGATCAGATCGGGGACAATCCCCATGCACGCCTGAACCGTTTGCGCGCCTTGATGCCGGAGTTCGTGAACTGGGCCGCCAGCACCACACTGGCGGAGAACCCGCGAATTGTCGGCGCCACGTCCACCTTTCAGCAGCACGTGGCCTCGCTGGCCCTTCTGCGTGTGATCCGCGAGCGGGCGCCCGACGTTGTGACGATGATGGGCGGTGCGAACTGCGAGACAGTGATGGGTCGTGCGACCCATCAGCGTTACCCGTGGGTCGACTATGTCGTGTCCGGGGAAGCCGACGCGCTAATTTCCACGCTGTGCACGGGGATCCTTGATCGAGGTCGTGACCTGCCTGCGAAAGACATGCCCTTCGGCGTGCTCGGGCCGGTCCACCGCAGCGAAGGTTATCCGACCGTCGCGGCCGGTGATGGTGTCCCCCGCGCGGTCAGCGCGGACATGGCGAAAATACCGCTGCCCGACTATGACGATTATTTTCAGGCGCTGTCCCAATCCCTGAACCGCGACATCATCCACCCCGGACTGCCGGTCGAGACGGCACGCGGCTGCTGGTGGGGAGAGCGACAGCATTGCACGTTTTGCGGCCTGAACGGCGGCAGCATGAAGTTCCGTGCAAAACCGGTCGACGTGGTCCTCAGCGACTTCGCGCAGCTGGCCGAAAAACACGGGTTCGCGCGCTTCGAGGCGGTCGACAACATCATGGCCGCGGACTTCCTCGACACCCTCGTGCCGGCACTCGAGGGCCTGGACTATGATGTGTTCTACGAGACCAAGGCCAACCTGAAACCCCACGAGGTTGAGGCATTGGGCAAGGCGGGTATCCGCTGGATCCAGCCGGGCATCGAGAATCTCGACACCCGCGTCCTCAAGCTGATGCGCAAGGGCGTGACAGCCTGGAACAATGTCCGCCTGCTGCGCAGTTGCCGACAGTATGGCGTCCGCGTGTCCTGGTCACTCCTGTGCGGGTTTCCCGGCGAAGAAGATGCATGGTTCTCCGAGATGGCCGAGTTCATGCCCGCCCTCTCCCATTTCCAGCCGAGCGGCTTCGCCATGCTGCGGTTCGACCGCTACAGCCCCTATTTCGACAACCCAGAGGAACACGGGCTCGATCTGGTGCCGTCTGAGCTCTACAGCTACGTGTATCCGCACACGGAAGAAGAGTTGGCCGAGCAAGTCTACTTCTTCGAAGACCGGGCGCTCGGCGACCGCGGGCGCGGCATGATCCGCAACGATCACACATACGGTCCGGGACTTGAGGCCGTGCGCGCCAGGCTTCGTGAATGGCACGACGCCTGGAAGGCAGAGCCGCCCCTCGTCGAGCAGATCGACGACGGCACGACACTCAGCATTACCGACACGCGTCCCGCCGCAACCGCGGCGGAACACCGGATCGATGGGGTCGGCCGCGCCGTCCTCCTGGGTACCGTCGATGCACCACCGCGCCACCGCTTGATCGAGACCTTGCGAACCGATGGCTACGCCGTCTCCGACATCGAGACCGCACTCGCAGACCTCAACACGCGTATGCTGACGCTTGAGATCGATGGGCGCGTGATCTCCCTCACACTGCAGAGTCCTCATACGCCGCTGCTCGCCTCCTGGCGCTTCCCCGGGGGCTTCCTCAACAAGAACGCCGAACACCGCAAGACCGGCAGTTCCGCAGCGGCTTAACCGTGACATGAACACCGTCAGGGACATCGCTCATTTTGACCAACCACTCGCGCTCGACAGCGGCGCCGAACTGGCGCGCGTAGACGTCGCATACGAAACCTATGGTGAGCTCAACGCTGCAGCCGATAACGCCGTCCTTGTTCTGCACGGACTGACGGGCACCCAGCATGCAATGGGACTGTCGTCCGATACCGGCCGGCCTGGCTGGTGGGATTCTGCGATAGGCCCCGGAAAGGCGATCGATACCGAGCGCTACTACGTTGTTTCACCGAATACGCTCGGCAGCTACGGCGGCAGCACGTCGGCCGCCTCAGCCGACCCGAAGACCAACCGCCCCTATGGCTCGCAATTCCCGATCGTCACCATCGGCGACAGCGTCGAGAGCCAGGCCCGCCTGACCGACGCGCTCGGAATTTCCCGCTATCACGCGATTCTGGGCGGCTGTTTTGGCGGATTTCAGGCGATGGAGTGGATGGCGCGGCACCCGGATCGAGTCGGCAGCTCCGTCGTGATATCTGCGACGCCACGCACGTCGGCCCACAACACCGCCCTTTGGTCCGTGCTCCGGGCCGCGATCCGCAGTGACCCGAACTGGAACGGCGGCGACTATTACGGCAGCGCCAGCCCCGATGCAGGCCTGGGTCTCGCGGCCATGTTCGGCGCCCTGTTCTGGATGAGCCGCGAAGTCTTCGAGAGCAAATTCGGACTCCGGCGCATCGACAGCGACGAACCGGAATACGGGTTTGAGCCCGAGTATGCGGTTGAGGAATTTCTCGAAGGCGTGAGCCGAAATGCCGCCGGGCGGATCGATGCAAATGCCCTGCTCTACCTGACCCGCGCGATCGACTATTTCGACATGTCTCGCGGACACACGGACCTTGCCGCAGCCTTCAATCGTTATACCGCCCCCAGCCTGCTGATCAGTTACACCGGCGACTGGCGCTACCCGGCCGAGGACATGGAAGAAATCGCCGACGCGTTGCGTGAGAACGGCACCGCCTGCCGGCACGACACGCTCAACAGCCCGGCCGGCCACGGTGGCTTCCTATACGACACCGAGCGCCTCTCGCCGCTGCTTGCGGCGTTTCTGAATGATCCGGAAAACGTCGCTCAGGCGTCGTAGTGATCGATGGTCATCATCGGGGCACCCGCAATCTCGATGCCGAACTCGCGCACGCCGCGTGTTTGCAGCCCGGCACGCGCCGCCACGCGGCGATGGACGGCGGCCTCGACCAGATACTGATTTGAATAGCCGTGTGACGCCTCGAGCCAGGTGGTGACACTCCGACCGAGACGCATCGCCACGAGCGCTGCATCCGCAATATGGGCCTCCACGACAACCATCCCATGCCGCCCGAGACAATCCCGCCAACGCCCGAACAGTGCTTCCAGGTCCGCCTCGACCTGGGCTGCGGTCAACAGATTGCCTCCCGGCGCGACGAAGGCGCCCGTCGAGGCCGCGTCCGAGCCCGCCGCCGTGCCGACATAGGTGCGATTGTGAAACACCGACTTGCTGACATGCAGGAGGTCGTCCGCCCCAAATCCTCCGTCGGCCAGTCGTTGCGCGATTGAGTCGGGGTCACCGATATCTCCGGCGAACACCAGGTTGGGAATACGCAAGGCGTTGAGCCGTTCCGCGAGGACCCGCTCGGCGACCGGATTGTACTCGACCCCGACCATCACCAGCGGATGGCTGTCGAGCGCTCGCCCTCGTGCGGTTTGCGTCACGATCGCATCGTACACTTCGCACAGCAGCGTGCCGTCACCCGCTCCGCAATCCACAATCGCACGCGGTTGTTCGTCGAGCGGCGTGTCATCGAACAGGGGCAGAACCAAATCGAACAACGGGACGCGGCAGGTCCGGGCGAAGACCAGTCCGCTGAACTCGATATCCAGTTCGCGGTCGACATGCCCTTCGGTCCCGTCCGCGGCGCGCGACATGGCCGCATCGCCTTGTCCGTGCAGCAAATCGGGCACCGATGCCAGCGTGGCAAGATAGCTCGCAGGATAAAAATACTGGGGTGCCATCTGTCTCGCGATATGTCCCGCTTCCGTCAGCCGGACGCGATTATCGTCGATTGAAACCCATCCCTGTTGCGCCAGCACATCTGCCGCTGCTGCACAGGAGAGATCGCTAAGTTCGAGCCCGGCGGCTGCAACTTCGACCAATCGATCAAACGTCGCATCGCGAGTGAACGCTGTCATCACGGCCGCGACCTCGGCCCCTTCAACATTGCAGCGCACGCGATGGGGCATCTCCACCGGGGCCGCACCTGGCGACGCCATACGTCCCTCATGCCCCGCCAACAATGCACGCGCCTGTTCAATACGCGCAGGCGCATCGCGGTAGGGCGTCAGGTCTGCGACCCACGCACGTCCGCCAGACGTCAGGCTGACATCTGCTTTTCCACCGGCGACATCACCGGATCGATCGACATATCCCTGGAGCTCCAAAAGTCGGAACACGAGGTTCAGATAGCCTGCTTTGAGCGCGAACTTCTCGGCGATTTCGGAAACCTCAAGCACTGTCGTCGCGGCCTGCAAATGCCCGAACACACCGGCTCGTTCCAGCGTAGAGACACTGGTCCCGATCGCCATGCCGTCGATATGGAAACAAACGCGCTGCCACGTTTCTGCGGAAAGTCGCTGCGTGTCGTCGTTCGTCATCGCCCGTTGGTCATCGCCGGTTGGTCAGGCAATCTGCCGTTTTGCCAGCTGGGCAAACAGGCCGTCCGTTGCCATCAGCTCGTTGTAGCTCCCCTGTTCCGCGACCTTGCCCTGATCCAACACGAAGATCTTGTCCGCGTGGACAATCGTCGACAACCGGTGAGCGATGACAATTCGGGTCGCATCGAATTCCTCGAGCCCCTTGCTGACGAGCGCCTGGGTCTCGTTATCGAGGGCGCTGGTCGCCTCGTCGAAGATCAGAATTTTCGGCCGATTCACAATGGCGCGCGCGATCATCATTCGCTGGCGCTGCCCACCCGACAGGGTTGACGCTCCCTCACTGAGATAGGTGTCGAGACCCATGGGCAATTGCTCGATATCCTTCTCCAGACCGGCAAGGCGAGCCGCCTCCATGGCATCGTCACGGGTCACGTTCGCGCCGGCGGAAATATTGTCGAACAGGGATCCCGCAAGCGCCCGCCCATTCTGCAACACCACGCCGAACTGGCGACGCAGCAGGCTCTTGTCGAGATGCGCCAGATCCTGGCCATCATAAAAAACCGAGCCGGATTCCGAACTGTCGAAACCGAGCAACAGGCGCACCAGGGTCGACTTGCCCGCCCCCGATGTACCGACGACGGCCACGAAACTTCCCGGTTCGATTTGCATCGTCAGTCCACGCAGCACGAGCGGCGCGTCCTCGGCATAGCGGAACTGCACATCTGCGATCTCGATGGCTCCCGTCAGGACCCCCGGGTCCTCGAACCCTGCGTCGTCTTCGACCTCCTCGTCGAAAATCGGCTCGATACGCTCGTATAGCGGTTTCAGGTTGGTCAACTTCACGAGCGTTTGTGAAATCCCGTACACGGCACCAAGAAACTGACCGAAGGCGACGTGGAACGATACGAATGTGGCAGTTGGTAGCGCCTTGTGCAGAGCAACCGCATCGACCTGGGCCCAGGTTTTCGGGGTCTCAAAGACGGCAAACAATTCACCGCTGATCCAGGCGATCAGAGCGATAAGCGCCGCGATGGAGAGAAAATTGAAGACTCCCTTGAAAACAACCAACAGCATATTCAGGCGCTGCTGATCGTAGCTGACCGCCATAAGGTGAGAATACGGTGCCGCCCAACGCGCATAGGCGCCCGTCTCCGCGCCCGCGACACGCAGCTTGCCGACCGCGCCAAGCAGCTGCAGAACCACGCCCTGGATACGCCCGGTGTACTCCATCGTCTCGCGGTTGCGTTTCAGGATGGTGCGCCCGATCGTCACCACGACCACGGAATAGATGATCGCCGCACCAATCCCGACGAGCGCCAGTTTCCAGGCGAGCCAGACCATCAGCGCGAGACTGAATATTCCCGACGTGGCATGCAGCAGGGTCGTCAGCGTTGTGCCCGTCAGCATCGCCCGCATCGCGTCGATACCCTGTGCCCTATTGGCGAGATCACCGACGGTGTAGCCGCGGAAGAAGGTTGCCGGCAATCGCAGCAAACGGTCCCAGACCGCCGTCTGCACCCGGTTCCCCATCTGGCCTTCCATATGAATGGCCGACAAACCCTGCACCAACCCGAATGAGATGGCCGCAAACCCCGCAACGACCAGCACCCCAATCAACACCCAGAGTTGCCCGAGTTCGGCGTCGGGAATCACCGGGTCCATGATCCAGCCCGTCGCCAGCGGCACGACCATCGACAGGGCACCCGCCAGAATCGCCATGGTCATCACCATCAGTGCCGTGCGTCGGGTGCCCCGCAGGGCGAAGCCGAGTATGGTCCGCGGCATGATCTGGCCTGCCGGGAATGGTTCGCTGAAGACATAGGCGACGGCGTCTATGTCCGCGGCAGAGGCCGCATCGAGACGACGTTCCTCGCCGGTCGACGAGTCAACGACCCGATAGACGCCACCCTTGCCTGGCAATAACGCACACGGCGTCCGCTCTTCACCGGAAAAGCCATACAACGCCCCGTGATCTGATCGCCACCAGTCCGGTTCCGACAGGTCCACCTTGCGACTGTGCAGGCCTGCCTCGCGCGTGAGCACGTCGATTTTCTGTTCCGCCTCGCGCACACGCGTCTGGGCGGCATCACTGAGTTCCACCTGGATACCAAGCGCACGCCATACGTGCACTGCGGCCGCGATCGCGGGTTCTCCGGAATCTTGCACCTGGTCACGTTCAGCGGGGAACATGACCGATGCGAGATTAGCGAGCGCACCGCCAAGTGTGCGTTCGTGCAAATTGTGGACCTGACCAAGTCGCTCCGTTTCGGCGGACGCCGCACGGGCCAACTTGTCAGAAAGGGTCTCGATCACACGCCCATGGAATGCGACCAGGTCGTCCAACGCTTCCGCGGTTTCAATCCATGCCCGGGTCGTCATGCCCGCGACCGGGGCATCGCCCGCCGGGGATGCCCAATGATGCGGCAGCAATGGCACCTGGCGAGCGCCCGCTTCGAATTGCGGCACGGCATCCGCCCACATCGAATGGTGAACCTGATCAGCCGGGAACCAGGCGACCGTTGTTTTCGTCGACGCGACGGCATCGAGCATCGGCGCGTCGGGGTCCAGATAGGCCAACGACGCCGGCCGGTCGTGACGCAAAGCGATCTGCCCGAGGCCTGCAACCCAACGGGAAAATGCGAGTGCGAGCGCATCCGCATACTCATCCGAAGGTGTTTCCTGCTCACCGAGCCGGGCCATGGGGACCCGAACAATGCGGGCACCGTTCGACGGCACCAGCATGAGCGTCCCGTTCGCATGGTCCAGAGCCGTGTCGAATGCCACACCACCGGCAGCCACCCGGAACAGGTGATGACGCCCGCCATTCATGGCGTCCACGAAGAAAAGATCGATGGTCCCGGCAAGCACCAGCCACACTTGCGGGTCCGGTGAGCCCGCGGCCGCGTCCGAGGCACCGTTTGCGGTCACCTCGTCAGCAAGACCAAGGGATACGACCAGAGTTCGGGCCGGTTCCGACCAGGCGGCCTGCGCCGCAGCGCCGATTCCGCCTTCACCGAAAAGAAAATCCAGGGAACTCATTGCAACGTCACCAGTCTGAAATAATGTCCGCCGAGTGCCATCAGTTCATCATGGGTTCCCCGTTCGGCAACCTTGCCTTGATCCAGAAGGATGATCTCCTCGCAATCACGGATCGTGCTGAGGCGGTGGGCTACGATGATGCAAGTGCAACCACGCCTGCGCAGATTGTCGTCGACAATTTGTTCGGTGACCGGATCGAGCGCGGCCGTCGCTTCGTCAAGGATGATCACGCTGGGTTTCTGGACCAGCGCGCGGGCGATCTCGAGGCGCTGGCGCTGGCCGCCGCTAAAGTTCGTGCCCTGCTCCGAAACGGAGCCGTCATAGCCGCCGGGACGTGCCACGATCTCGTCGTGAATTTTCGCGTCCTTCGCCGCGTGCACCACGGCGTCGCGTGGAATCGTTTCGTCCCACAAGGTCAGGTTTTCGTCGATCGTACCCTCGAACAGGAAGATATCCTGATCGACCGACGCGACCGACGTTGTGAAAACCGTACGGGGAATTTCTGTCAGAGGCTTACCGTCATAAAGTATCGCGCCGGAACTGGGCTGATACAGACCGAGAATGAGCTTCGCCAGGGTCGACTTGCCACTGCCCGAGCCCCCGACAAGTGCAACGCGCTTGCCCGGCGTGAGCGAAAGATTGAAGTTCTCGATCAGCTTCACGTCCGGGTTGTAACCGAACGTCAGATCACGGATCTCGATCGCCCCGGTCAGCTTCCTCTGCGGCGCCCCGCTGTTCGCATCGGCCGCCTCCTGTCCGCCCAGTGAAGCATCCTGTGGATGGCGCAGCACGTCGTCGAGGCGGTTCAAATCTCCACGCACCTGTTGCAATTGACTGTTGAAGCCAAGCAACGATTGAACCGGTGCCGT
>Ga0233434_1004248_pt1 | contig 11110 bp, 10 predicted proteins | sample SI_122_August201_4_FD_182738 | JGI IMG/M metagenome (GOLD analysis project Ga0233434, IMG submission 182738) | Seawater microbial communities from Saanich Inlet, British Columbia, Canada - SI_122_August2016_120_MG | ecosystem: Environmental > Aquatic > Marine > Inlet | place: Canada: British... | reverse complement strand
CTATCAGGTCACTCATTTAGAGTTGGCGCTGCACTTGATCTATTAGACAAAAACATCCCATTAGAGAAAATTATGCTTAGAGGAGGCTGGAAGTCAGAAACCAGTGCAATGAGATACCTTCAAAGTTGGAATGATAGCAACTGGTTGCTTATTAATTGACTACAGGAAAGCTAATAACTCAATCTAACATGGTCACCATCTTTATTAGTGACTCACACCATCACATTTCACAACCTTCAAGAAAGTCATCCACAATATTTTTATATCAAACCAAAAGGACTTACGATTTAGATACTCTACATCTAATGCCACTTTATCAGAAATTGATAATTTATCTCTGCCATTAACTTGTGCCCAGCCTGTGATACCAGGTAATAACTTATCCACACTTTTTTCTTTACGTAAAGCAATTAAATCATCTTGATTAAAAAGTGCGGGGCGTGGACCTACGAAGCTCATATCGCCCTTTAATACTGAGAATAATTGTGGAAGCTCATCTAAGCTAGTTGAGCGTAAAAATTTACCAATAGGGGATAAATAAGAATTTGGGTTATCTAACAGGTGAGTTGCTACAGCAGGAGTGCTTGTCAACATTGATCTAAACTTAGGCATTTTGAAAATTTCATTATTTCTACCAACCCTATCAGACCAGTATAAAACACTCCCCTTTGATGTTATACGTATAGCAATAACAGTCAGGATTATTGGAACGATCAATAGAATGAAAACAATCACTACCAACAGAAAATCAAAAAATCTTTTCATTTAATCTTTACTTGTCACAAGCTTTAACAATTTATCAATCGTCTTTTCTTTATTAAAAATTGTGGTCAATAAATGATCATTTTCATTGGTAAAATTCTGTCTTTCTGTCTGGCTCATATTGATACACCTCTGAAACATTGTGGTAATAGCGTCAATTTGTGATGGATCGGCACATAGTCCAAGATTATTATCCTGAATAATGCTAGCGGTATCACCATTAATAATAGCAAGAATAGGCTTCTTTGCTGCAATATAAGTTTGTGTTTTAGCAGGCACTGTAACTGAAAAAATAGGCTTATCAATAAGAGAAATAATTAGAAAATCGCTAGCTTTATAATAACTAGCCATATCTGATCTTTGCTTTTTCCCATGAAAAACAATGTTTGGATTGTTGTTAGCAAGTAGCCTTAGATTGCCAATATTAGAGCCGTCTCCAATTATATTGAACTGATATTTTTCTTGATACTCATTGGAAAGCAAACAAAAGGCGTTGATAATATTTTCTAGATTTTGTAGCTTACCAACATTTCCTGCAAATGTGAATTGAATCTTATCATTAGTGCTAAGAACAGCAGGATCTAAACTCATGTCCAAATCATCTGCCCATTGAGGAAAGTAATTAAAAATTAAATTACTTCTAGTATAAGGCTTTAACTTTGACTCAAATCCTTTACTCGAAAGAGCAATATTATCAACATTACGATACATAAACCTAACAAATTTATCCAATAAATAAGATAAAATTTTTGTTTTTTTGAAGCCATAAGCATAAACACTATCGGGCCAAACATCTAAAGTCCAAAAAGTCACAGGTTTCTTGTAAAGTTTTCGTATTAGTACCGCAGGTAACATGCCAGTCAAAGAGCTCATATTAAACCCAAAGACATAATCGTATTTTTTACCAATAAATAGTGACACAATACTACCAAGAACCATAAAATTTAAATACTTTAATATCTTCTTAAACGCACTATCTTTATATCCCACAGTTGCATGCACTCGATAAACATTAACTCCCTGCCACTCGTCTTTTAAATATATCTTATTCTTGTAGCCAGGATAAGGCCTTCCCAGTGGATAGGTTGGAGTTAAAGTCAATACATCAACATCATATCCTTTATCTTTCCATGATAATGCAACATCATTTATCTTAAATTCTTCAGGGTAGAAGCATTCTGTGACAATTAATATTTTCTTAGACACTAATACTTTTTCCAAACCACTCTATTTACATAGTCAGTATAACTGTGAATTATACGAACCATTTTATCTGACACATTGGGCATAGAATAATCATCAACTTGGCGCATTAATCTACTCCCCCCTCTTGACTGATCATCAATAATAGCCAAGCATTGCATAATCCTTTCTTTTTCCAGGCCTGTCATAATAACTACGGCTTCTTCCATGCCTTCAGGGCGCTCATGTGCTTCACGAATATTTAAAGCCGGGAAATTTAAAATAGAGGACTCTTCATTAATAGTGCCACTATCTGACAACACCACCTTAGCAGACATTTGAAGCTTGTTGTAGTCCTTAAATCCTAGTGGCTTCAATAATTGAATTATTGGATTTAATTCAACTTTCATTTCATCAATACGTTTTTGCGTTCTTGGGTGTGTAGAAACAATAATTGGCATTTGATAAATCCCTGCAATTGCGTTTAATGACTCCATTAAATTCAAAAAGTTCATATCAGAATCGACATTCTCTTCACGATGCGCACTGACAACAAAAAACTCATATTCTTTAATCCCTAAACGCGTCAACACATCGGAACTATCAATGCCATCACGATAAGTATTCAACACTTCGAACATAGGACTGCCCGTTTTAATAACCATATCTGCCGGCAAACCTTCACTCAAAAGATAGTCTCTCGCAATACTACTGTAAGTTAAATTAATGTCAGCCATATGGTCAACTAAACGACGATTAATCTCCTCTGGAACACGTTGATCAAAACAACGATTACCGGCCTCCATATGGAATGTCGGGATTTTTCTACGCTTGGCAGGTAAGAGTGCCATGCAACTATTAGTATCGCCCAGAACAAGCATAGCTTCAGGCTGAATTTCTTCTAAAACTTTATCGACTTTAATGATTACATTGCCAATAGTTTCGGCACCGGTTGCGCCAGCAGCCCCTAAAAAATAATCTGGCTTTCTAATTCCCAAATCATCAAAAAAAATCTCATTCAATTCATAATCATAGTTTTGTCCTGTATGAATCAGAATGTGTTCACAATGTTCATCAAGCTTCTTAATGACACATGCAAGACGTATGATTTCTGGACGTGTTCCAACTACTGTTGCGATTTTTAATTTTTTCATTTCTTATTCACCTCTACACTTTGTGAGTTATGGTATCAGGATTATCAGGATCAAAAATTTCATTAGCCCAAAGCATGACTATTATTTCCTCTGCACCAATATTGGTAATATCATGTGACCATCCGGGCACCGTTTCAACAATTTTTAAGTCTTTGCTAGTTACGACAATCTCATATGTTTCATCTGAGACTACATGTCTAAAACCAAATTTTGCCTCACCTTGGATAACTAAAAATTTTTCAGTTTTAGAGTGGTGGTAATGACCGCCTCTAGTTACCCCAGGTCCTGCAGTAAAAAATGAAAACTGGCCACTATCTTTTGTTTTTAGCATTTCTGCAAACATTCCACGCTCATCACCATACGAGGGTATTGAATATGCAAACTGCGCAGGAGAAAGATAACTGAGATATGTTGAATACAGTTTACGAACAATGCCACTGCCAACCCTTTCGGTAATAAGTGAATCTCGACTTTCTCTAAAAATCTTAATCTGTTCAGCCAAATCACCTAATTTAATTTTATACTCTGGCTGCACTGACAGTGATTTTTCAACATTCTTCTTCCCTTGTATCACTTTAATAAATTCTTCAATAACGTCGTCTATATAAACCAAGCCCAACTCAAAAGATGGATCATTGACTTGTATAGGAAGATCATGACTTATGTTGTGACAAAATGTGGCAACAACAGAGTTGTAATTGGGCTTGCACCACTTTCCAAATACACCCGGAAGACGATAAATGTGTGAAGAGTTTCCAGTATCATTCTCAAGATTTTTAACGGCTATTTCAGCACTAAGCTTGCTTTTTCCATATAGATTGTCACACCCTGCTTGCATAGAAGAGGCTAATATAATTGGAATATTTTTTTCTATTAAACGAATTTCATCACAAATTAATAATGTCAATCCAGAGTTTACTACCTCAAAATCACCTTCATCTTCAGGTCTATTTTCTCCTGCTAAATGAATTACAAAATCTGACTTTTTAATTAATTCTTGTAAATCCTTAGTCGAATTTCTACGAGTGAAAACCTCATATGAAATACCTAATTCATTTAGGCGAACAACTAAGTTCTTGCCAATAAAACCATTAGATCCTGTAACTAGTACGCGCATCTATTTAACCCCAAACTCCTTTAGCTCATCTTGAATCTCGTAGAGATTTAGCAACAATTGTTTTAATTCATCTTCATTAAGTTGATGTGTATTATGAGAATGATACTCGTGAGCCTGTGTAATTACCTCTTCACCATCCTCAACAAACTTATTGTAGTTCAGGTCTCGTGTGTCAGCTGGGATACGATAATAATCATTCATATCAATTGCCTTAACCATCTCCTCTTTAGTAAGAAGTGTTTCGTATAACTTCTCGCCATGGCGAGTGCCAATTATCTTCACTTCATTTTCTGACTTGCCCAACAAATTCTTTAAAGTATGAGCCAGCAATGCTACGGTTGCAGCTGGCGCTTTCTGTACAAATATGTCTCCACTTTCGCCATTTTCAAAAGCAAACAAAACCAAATCCACAGCTTGATCCAAGCTCATCATAAAGCGAGTCATATTTGGGTCAGTAATAGTCATTGGCAGTCCATTTTTTAACTGCTCAATAAACAATGGGATAACCGAACCACGACTCGCCATCACGTTACCATATCTCGTACAAGCAATCATTGTATCTTTAACATTTCTACCTTTAGCGACAATAACCCTCTCCATCATTGCCTTGCTTACACCCATTGCATTAATTGGATAAACAGCCTTATCGGTACTAAGACAAATTACCTTCTTAACACCAAATCTGATAGCAGAGTTCAACACATTCTCAGTACCAATCACATTAGTTTTTACTGCCTGCATTGGATAAAACTCACAAGAAGGAACTTGTTTAAGTGCCGCAGCATGAAAGACGTAGTCTACCCCCCTCATTGAATCATCGATTGAATTTAAATCTCGAACATCGCCAATATAAAATTTTAGTTTATCATTACTGTAATATCTTCTCATATCATCTTGCTTAAGCTCATCACGAGAGAATATTCTGATCTCTTTAATATCAGTCTTTAAAAACTTTCTCAAAACAGCACTACCAAAAGACCCTGTTCCACCTGTAATCAATAAAATTTTATCTTTAAAAATAGTGTTTTTCATATATAAATTCCTTCTTTTGTTGTTGATCCGAATAGTTAAACAAGACTACACGATACTTACCTTTAATAATAAACCTATCGTCCAATATTATCATACAATTTATTTTCAAAAAATTCATGATAGCTTCGAATAACATCCTCTGTCTTAATGCTTTTTTTGCTCGGCACTATTTTTTCAGAAAGAGAAGATAAAGATTCATTATTCTTAATAGATTCACTAAAGTCATAATTTATCCCTCTCAAGATGTTCATTTGTTTAAAATACACCTCTAATCGATTCCTGTAATCTATGTCATTCAGGAGCTTGTCAAAAGAAATAAAAATAAATTTATAGTTTGAGTCCAAAATCCAGCTTATAGACTGATATTTAGATTCGAGCTCATTCAAAAAATTATCATAACTTGGAGGGAGTCGCCCTGTTATTTTATAAATCTGAACCATCTGCTGATACTGAACTCTTGGACTTCTGTACACAAATATGCCAATTGACCCATTAATCCCAAAAAACCAATCTGCAATTCTTTTATCTCTCGGAATCCCGTTATCTAGCAACAAATTATTACTAGAATAAATTTGCCACCGGTACTTTAAACCCAACCATTTAATAAACAACCTCTCATCGTAATCATGCCCAGAGAAAATCATATATAAACTTACTAAATAAGGCCATAAACTCCTATTAACACTAGTAGATTGATGTAGCTTCACTCCTCTACCTTTTAAACTTAAGTATTTATTATAAATAGGCGTTTTTTGAATGATATTTATTGGAAGGCGAACAACTATTGTCTTAACTACTCGGCAAGCAAGAATCATTTTTTTAGAGTAGCCATATTCATTATCCAAAGCTCGTGGCCAAGAAAAATTATTGGTATTATGAAAAAACTCATCTGCCCTGATATTTTTTGGAGCCAAATAACCAGATGCTATAAAAATATCATTTACCAAACTAGATCCACTAAAATGAAACCCGGCAGTAGCAACCAAATTATCTATATCAAGCGTGTGGGTGTTTTTATTCATAAATAATTATCACGTTAGTTGAAAATTACCGACCAAAGAATCTAGATTATCCAAAAACTCTTTTACATTCGCCATTATCTGTTCATTAGCTCGGTCTACCGGACCAAAATGCATACACCTTCTAAGAAGTAACAAATAAATTTGAGATCTCAAATATTCGATATTATACTTTTCCGCACCAAGCTCCTTAATAAACAACTCTAACAGATCAAAATTCACCTTATTGGCTTTATGATCAGTCGACAGCTCTACAATATCGGTCAAGAAATAATGCTTTGTCAGAATTGACGATCCAAAATCTATAAAATAAATACCATTTTGTGTTGATATCATATTTTGATTTGTTTTTAAATCTTTATGAATAAGATAAGTGCCATCTACTCTTGGTTTGTTACTATAGAGTAGCACTAAATGCTTTAACACTTGAAAAATAAGCCTTACCCCAAGAAACCTTGCATTTCTTATCAACCCTCGTAATACACTTTGAGTCGGAGATGACAAAATATCATAAAAACTCCTCTTTTGACCAACACCTAACAAAATAAACTCTTTTATACTAGGAATTAATTCAGATATAACAATCTCACTCTTTTCTATTTCTATTAATTTCTCAATTTTTATGTATTTTGAGTTTTTTTCATATAGCTCTGGAATTAATAAATTCTTATGAATTTTTTTATTGTACCAATCATAAACTCGCAACTCTCTTTTGTGATTAATAGACATAAGTTCCGTAAACCATTCTAGGCCATCTGAAAACCTTGCTGTATTGTATTTAATAACATAATTGTTAAAAATTTCTATCTTATCTTTGATGTCTGACTCCATGTTTTGTATTTAATTTAAAATTCCCTTACTGCAAGCTACAATAATAAATTATTTTTTTATATATTCACTCATGTTTACAATAATTTCATCCCAGGTCTTTAATTTATCACTACTTATATTATCTCGTGAAACGTGCATAATAGGGTTAAACGTACCCAAGTCATTCAAAAACTCAACTGTAGAATTTTGCAATAATTCGCAATGTGGTGGTATTTTAGAAACAAATGACTCTTTAGCAAGAAAAACCCCTTCTGACGCTGCATTCCAGGAGTTTTCAACTTTTGAGGTATTTATATAAAACTTAGCACTGGAAAGTATATTAATAATTTTTTCATGACTAACAATACCTTTTATCTCTACCTGAGGATCATTTTTGATTGAAAAAGGGATTGTGTCAATATCACCAATAATTACAAGCTTTAACTCGTTATTATTTGCTTTTAAATGCCTATATATTTTATAAGAATCTATGAGATTTTTATGATGATACGTTCCTATTATAACAGCTATGTTTTTAACTACGTTATTAGAAGAAAAACTTGAAATTAAACCAATTTCTTGGTCTGCACCATTAGCTGAAACGAGTAATTTCTTATTACCTTCTAGACTTAACAACTGTAGAGAAAACCTAGACTCGGCACTAACAAAATCACTATATCGGAAGCCTTGCTTGACAAGTATACCTAGCCACCATAACTCAATTCTCCTTCTGTAAGGGATATTAAATATTGACATAGCCACAAATGGCAGTACATTACTCAAATGAAACCACTTAATCTGAGCAGAGTTTGTTTTTATAGGAATGTTGTATGAATAGTAAAAATCACACCTACCCATTTCTTTTATAACAACATCAACATATCCCTGTGCATTAATTAACTTTTGAAAATGGGTGACGCTAACATAGTGGTATGTGTTTCTAGAAAAATCATCTAACTTACCCCTTAGTTTTTCATTAACAATAAAGTGCGCCCCACCTTTTTTATTAAACCATTCAATATATGCAATTAACCTCTTTAACCCTCCCCCAGTGTATGAAGAGGAAAAATTAAACAAATAGTTTTTATAGAGTTTTTTCTTATTTTTCATGAGTGATTTGTCCACTCCCGAGCAAATTTTATTGGGAGATTTGACCCTAAAAAACGATATTTAAGGTATCGATACGCTAAATCTGGTCTAAGCAATGCATTTCTCACTACTATATTAAATTTAGCATACCTAGTGCTGGCTTTAGAAAAGTTTACTTTCAATTCATCAACAAATTTTTGATACTCAAAAAAATTATTATCTTTGAGTTTTTGCAAGATGAAAGCATAAAAGTTATCAGACTCTTCTTTCATACTTGATTGTAGAGGGTCAACCTGCCCCATAATCCGCAAACAGTAACTTGTCATCGCCATATGCGAATATACAAATTGTCGTTGACCTGCGTTATCAAGTGATATTTGTTGAGTGTGCTTTCTAATCAAGACCAAGGGTTCTTTAATACATGCAATTCTTCCTATTTCAACCATTCGCAGCCATAGATCTTGATCTTGGGATCGGTGAAATTGCGTTCGATATCCGCCTAATTCTCGCACAGTACTCAATTTAAAGAACGCAGACGAATGAGCAAAGAACGGAGATGCGCGAAAAAGCCTGCGTGTTAGTCTACTATGCCGATCTGGATAAAGATGAATCTTACTCTGCTGCCCATTTTCATCAATAATAACCAACCCGGAACCAACAAGAACAAGATCTGTATTTAATCGAACGCATTCTATTTGTTTTTGTAGCCTCTCCAGGCTACAAATGTCGTCCGCATCAATTCGTGCGATCCATTCACCCCGTGCTTCTGCGATCCCATAATTTAGAGAGTCGGCTAGTCCAGAATTTTTCTTATTATAAACACGTATACGTGAATCTTTCTTGGAAAACTGATTGATAATTTGTAGCGAACAGTCATTACTGCCATCGTTAACAATAATGAACTCAAAATTTGTGAACGTTTGCTCCAACACACTCTGTATAGACTCAGCAAGCCAGCGTTCACCGTTATAAACTGCCATCAAGACAGTTATTGATGGTACACGTCCTCTAATCATCGGTAACTTTTTAATCTAATGTTCAAGTAAGTAATAATAATCTTTAACTATAAGCAAATTAATCAACCTTATTCAAACTCGATAGGTTAAACATTATCAAAGCAAATAACCTTGCACCATTTGTGCGACCGCGACTTTGGCCAACAACCAAGTCTTTAATAAAATTGATATTAAAAATATCCTGTGGAATTTCTTCTATTAACTGATCCATTGGTGCGTCTCGAATCCATGCATCCATTGGTATAGAAAATCCTTGTTTTCGATTCAATTCAAATTCCTTTGGCAAATACTTTTTTGCCATCAAATTCTGGACGCGACGACGCTCATTTAAATTACATTTCCATTCAGAAGGAATGCGGCTAAACGCAAACTCTATCAATCGATGGTCAAGAAATGGGGTGCGTACTTCTAAACTATTTGCCATGCTCGCCCGATCTACTTTCACCAAGTAATCATCTGGAAGTAACTGTTGAAAATCCATTCGAGTTAAACTATCTACCACATCACTGGAATTTTGCAAAAAAGGAACACTCCTGTACTCAGGTGCAGCCAATCCTTCTCCTAAGACATCTAACATGTCAGGCTTTAGCAATCGACGTCGTAGATCATAATCAAAAAATGGCGTTCCCCAGATGCCGCTTTGTGCAGGGCCATTACGCAATGATGCTACTCGATTGCGACCTGGAATACCTGCTGGGAGCCGAGCTGCTAAGCCTGACATACAACGAAAAGCAACACCTGGCATCCAATTGAGTAATTTAGTGTCACGCAGTATGTCTTGATAATGCTGATAACCACCAAATAGCTCATCACCTCCATCTCCACCTAAAGCTACCGTGACATGCTGGCGAGTGAGACGACTAATCATAAACGACGGTAAGATTGATGAATCAGCAATTGGCTCATCAATAAAGGGAGCTAAGTCAGTTAGCAAATCAAGTGACGGTTTTTCGATTTGCAATACATGGTGGTCCGTAGAGAATGCATTAGAGATACGTTGCGCATGAACCGTTTCATCCATTGGCGACCCTGGAACGCCAATGGTAAAAGTTTGCACGGGCTTGTCGCAGACTTGGGTAGCAGCAGCAGTTACCAAACTCGAATCCAGCCCTCCAGACAAAAAAACTCCGGTCGGTACATCACTTCGTAAGCGCAGACGAGTCGAATCTAATAGCAGTGACCAGGCCTCATCTGCCAAGTCAGCACCATTTACTTCTTTATCCATTGTAACTTCGAGTTTTGGAAGGGACCAATACTGCCATGTATGAAACTGGCCATCATCCATATTCATTATTCCAGCATATGCTGGGGGTAGCTTTTTCACCCCCTCAGCAAGACAGAGGTCTCCAGGCACATAGCCTAAGGCAAGATAATGATTGATCCCCTGAGGGTCAATACCACCTTTTGTACGTAAACCCTTTAATTCAGATGCGAATTCAAACCTGCCAGCCTCATGACGATAATAAAATGGCTTCTCTCCAGAACGATCCCGAGCAACAAACAAACACTCACGACCAACTCCGCGACGCTGATCCCAAATCGCGAAAGCATACATACCATTTAAGTGATCTAAACAATCTCTCCCCCATCGGCGATAAGAAGCCAAAAGAACTTCTGTGTCCCCCTGTGTTCTGAATGATTCACCTAGCGAAATCAACTTGTCACGTAACTCAAGATAGTTATATATCTCGCCATTGAAGACTAAAACCAACTTACCATCATCAGATACAAACGGTTGATCGCTACCATGCCCTGTGTCTATAATCGACAGTCGTCGATGCGCAAAAATAGCATTTCTAGCAGGAGCAATCCAACTACAGCCCGCATCAGGGCCTCGATGTTTCAAATTAAACGCGGCTTTATTAAGCCAGTTTATATCTTCATCTTTTATATGACCAATTATCCCAACTATTCCGCACATATCAAACT
>Ga0233434_1004247_pt1 | contig 11110 bp, 7 predicted proteins | sample SI_122_August201_4_FD_182738 | JGI IMG/M metagenome (GOLD analysis project Ga0233434, IMG submission 182738) | Seawater microbial communities from Saanich Inlet, British Columbia, Canada - SI_122_August2016_120_MG | ecosystem: Environmental > Aquatic > Marine > Inlet | place: Canada: British... | reverse complement strand
GTCCATAAAAATATAATTTTTAAAGTGGGCCTAATGAGATTCGAACTCATGATCACCGCCATGTCGAGGCGGTATCCTAACCAGCTAGACTACAGGCCCACAAGAAAACAAAATTTCAGAGGGTATTAACAGTTACAAAAACAACAATCATCCTACCAATTTGTAGGGTGCTGTGAGAAAATTCTGGAGTAAACCATTCTGTTTAACAATCTAGGAAAATTATCAAGAAATTTTTGTGTCGATAATTGTGATGAAGATTGAATTGAAGAGTAAGGTTCAGATGTTCTTAGTTTCATCATTGCACTATTCCCCCAGAAATTAGAATTAACTTTCACTGTATCAAATAATTTGACTAGATTCAAAAGAAATTCCCTATCTTCCAAATGTTTGGATGAATGAGATGCAATAAAGCCCAAAAGTACAGGGGATGATTGGTATATTTTTCCATCATCTTCTAAAAATAATGGAAACAATTCTTTAACACATTGAGAAATTTTTTTTGGCAGATCTTTTGTCCATCCCAACATTTCAGATGAAAAATTTTCTGCTGAAAATAATTTGGAGTTACTTTGAATAATTTTAGTGAGTTCCAATTCAATCTGAGTTACAGTTCCAATAAACGTCGGACTAGAATTATCTTCAATAATTTGAAGCATTTTCCATAAAATAATTGATACAAGAGATTTCATGTTATTGGGAGTCACATTCTTTCCAATTTTTCCAATTATTATTGATCGTCCTAATCTACAATCAGGATGAATTATGTTTGCTAAAACTCCGTTGAAAACATCATTTTCAGAAACAGAGTCTGCAATCTCTTCTGTTAACCAAACATTCATTTTTGAAGATTGAACTTTATGACCGTTATCAGAGAAAAGTATAACTTTTGCAGATCTTAGTGAAACTTTGTTTCCCAGAATTTCACGTTTTTCAATTCGCTTATCTACAAAAATTATCTTTACCAATGTTTTGCGAGTCATCCAAACTTGAAGAACAGATTTACTTTTACTGTAAATAAAATTATCAATACAAGAAACGTCCGATACTGAATCATTTGTAGGGAGATTCCAGTAACAGAATTCAAACATGGATTCAATTGTTGAATGAGTGCTTGAATCCAAGATTTTTGGTTTTTGTGAGAATTTTAACAGCAGATTAAGAGAGGAAAAAGTCATTTTTTTACCGCCCTCATGCACATATTTTTTAATTATTCCATCAAAATTATTGCCAAAATCAGGGGTTTGTTGATGATAGCGTTGAAACAAAGCAATGTGATTTAGATTTGGCATGTAACTTGGAACATATTCTGCATTTTGATATTTGTCATATCTAGTATCTCCAGTCAAAAAGCGAAAACATGGAGGAACATACTGAATTACATCCTGAGTAAATTCAATTTCCCAAAAGGATGTTTGGGATTTCATTCCTTTAATGTAAAATGTTTTGGGTTCTGTCTCAATCATGAATCTATTTATTTGATCTTCCAATACCTGAGACTCATGAAGCATTTTTTGTAACAGGCAAGAATGTTTTTTTGGCATAAGTTCTTCCTTTTCAAGAAGATCATGGTTTCTAGCCCAGTGAGATTTGTAATCAGGTTTCATGTTTCTCATTCTCCAATATTTCTACAAGATCATCAAACATCAAAGATAATTTTGAAACAACATCGCCAGAAATTTTTAACATTATCTCATAATTTGATACAAGTGCTCCTTTTGAAATATTTGCCGAGCCAACCAATCCAGTTGTCCTATCCACAACTACTAGTTTTGCATGAAGAATTTTTTTTAGTGAGTTTTTAGATTTTGAGTTGAAAAGATAGTAATGAAATCTATCGGGAAATCTTTTTTTGAATTCTCTCATAGTGATTTTTGCATGTTTGCTGCAAGAACCTTTTTGATCATCGTTAACAATAATTTCAACATCACGTTCAGATTTCAGTAGTTCTTCAATCAAGCTAAAGAATTCGTTTACCTCTTCATTATCATTGCCTAGAGAAAAAGTACTAATTTTTACAGAGCGTTTTACATTTTTGGATTTCAAAGTGTTAAAAAACATATTTCGAATGTCACCAGATCTACCAGAACCCCAACCAGTTCCAGATGAACTCAATCCTTCAACGGTTCCGATATTATTAGCCATCAACTTACTCCAAACAAATTTCGATCAAGGAATTTGTTTTGATATGCACAAGAGGTTTCAGGAGACATTAAGCAGCAATGGCACGCAGCACCACGAATTCGGGATTTATTGAATTCACGTTCAGAGCAAACAGGGTCATTTGAGCATGTTTTCATGTGATTTTCAGCATTTGTTACGATTTTTGGAATGACACTATCATTAACAAGACTTGTCAGTCCTCCAAGGGTTCCATCACTTCCAGGAGTTGACACATAAATTAGCACACCTGCGGAATAACTGCCATCGTTATTTTTCAAACAATACACTCTTTCATTTAATGCAGTAGTGGTAAATCCTGAATCTATTGCAAGTTCTGAAATAATTTGATGCGCAAAAGAATGCCACCAAATGAAAAGTGGATGAGTTTGCATCTTTGTTTTTTCCAATTGATCTCTTTCATGTTGTTTATACGCTGTACTTTGTAATCGGTTGTCAATTAGTTCAGAGATTTTTTTATGGAAATCCATCCAAGAGGTGAATTGTGGATCTTGTAAATCAAACATTGATTGCGCATCAATGGGATTACCAGATTCATCCTTTGGTTGCAAATGAATGAAGATTCCCTCACCAATACTTTGATTTCCCAAATACCAATGGTAGCCATTGTTTTTATCTACAAATTTTGAAGACTTGCTAACTATTTTTCCAGTTCTAGTTTGTATTGCTTTTTCTTCGTCACTGGTTTCATCATCAGTATTGTCTACTTCTCTTGTATATCCAGTTTGTACATTTGTAACTTTGATATCGCTATACGGCATTGCCTCAAATCGTAATTGTGATACTGAACTTTTCCATTTAACTGGGAATTTAATTGATGTTGCAAGTGTACCGTGTATTTGTTTGGCACCCTCGATAACACCATTTTGAAGACTAGACAATTCATCATGAAAGTTTTCCATCTCAGAAAGTGTTGCATTACCAGTGTTTTTTTGTTTTAGAAATTCGTTTAATTCATCGTAAGTTCGTTTTAGCTCTTCCTCAGATGAAGTACGTATGTCTGCAATTAATCCTTCACCAATTTGTATAATGCCTTGTTCTTTTCGTTTTTCAAATTTCTTTGCAACATCATCAGCGGTCCATGTTACTCCATCTGACTCAAAATCCATAATGAATTCAACAAATCTATCGGAATAATTTTTGTGTAATTTTTCAAACAATTCACTTCTTTTTTGTGCGATTACCAATGAGGAAAGATTGATTGGAGAACGAAGACTCATCATGCTTTTTAGTACAAATTTTGCAGGTTTCGTACATCTTTCATGACTAGAATCATCTTCAATTAATCTTCCATCACACGAAAGGAACCCTTCATTTGAGTTGTGTTTAATATCAGTAAGCCTTTGTTCTGCATTACATGTCGTCTCAACAAATTCATCATGGTTAGCGCCTTGCCATGTTCCGTAACATCTAAAGCTAATGTTGTCTCCACCACCTGTTTCATCCCAGATGTATGCTCGATAATCATCATCTTTTATTGAACTGCTACAACCATTATTTCTATGAATTTCACTAGTCCATGAAACATCTGACAAGTGACCCTCGCTGCATGCAAGAACAAACCTAACATTAGCAAATGATTTGCTAAACATTCTGCCAAACTGGTCTTTACATTTTGGACATCTAACAGATATTGCTTTGCTAGTAGGATCATAGTCTAATTTGCCAAGAATTCTGTCTCCGATGTGCTGTGAACAAACACCCCAACCAGGGAAAATTTTTGCTTTGTAAAGTTCTTTAAAATCAGAAACAGGGTTTGATTTACTGTTTAGTGAGGAGTTTGTTGGCATGTCAAAGATATGTATCGAGTCAAAATCAACTTCCTCCTTGTTTATTTGATAAAGCATTTTTGACATTCTAGAATCAAGTATCTCAATTTTGTTTAGTTTTTGTTTTCCATCAACAGTTTCTGCAAAATTGCCAATAGGTTGATTTAGATTTCCAATCATGTCAGAAACAGATGGTGCGGTAACAGAACATGTGTCAGCTGGAAGTAATGATCCAGGACCATAGCGAGTCATAAACTGAGACGGACGAATTGTTACCTTGTTTGTCTGATTATAAAAAATTGCAGAGGGTTCAGTATCTCTCATAGAATTTCTTGTGTTTTTGTATGCATTTCTGTATCCTCTGTTTTCATGGGAAGCAGAACCTAGAACAACATGATTTTCAACAGGTTTGGTTGGATTTCTTTCTCCAAAAATGAAAGAGTCGCCATTATTTTTCATCTCAGTTGCAAGAGTTAGCCATTTGTTTAATTGAATGTCAATCATTTGTTTAAATCTCAAATTTTTTCTAAAATCAGGAATGACATCACTTGATGCAATTTCATCTAAAATTTTGGTTACAGCATTTACCTCATCAGAATTTCCGTTTTTATGTCGAATAATACGTGATGTGCCTTTTGGGTCATGTGCCCATTCAGAATCAATTACAGTTGATGAAATTTTTCTTGCATTGCGTAGTACTGAAACAATGATTGGACCCAATCCAAGTTCAAGAGATTCATCTGAAAACGGACTGGCAGTTACGGGCTCTACAAAATTATGAATTTTTCTATGATAACCTACAAAGTTTTCATAATGATCAAGATCTCTTGCACGTCTTGCTCTTAGCCATGTAATTACAAGACCAGGTTCACGCCTGCCAACTCGACCAGATGCCTGAATGTATCCAGACGTAGTTTTTGGCTGATTCATGATATTCATAAGACTTAGTCTATCAACGTCAATTCCAGTTCCAAAGACGGGAGAAGTCAATAACGCATCAATTTCTAAATTTTGAGATAACTTTTCGAGATGTTTTGGAAGATCCTCAGATTTTGTATCACTAGATAATTGAATCATGTTAGAATTTTGAAGGTCTCTTCGCTTTCCGGTTAATTCTACACGTATTGGATTTTCTGCAATACTTTTAGTGTCACCAACAATGTCAGGAAAATCATAATTGACTTGAAGTGGATTTTTTACAAATTCATACCAAGATTCATTTGAAGTTACCCGATGAAATATTGTTTCTTCATCATTGTTAATCACAGCAAGCCAAATTTTTTTATCTTTTTTAACATCACATATTTTCTCCTCTTCGAAAAAGGGATTTTCACCATCAGAGCATTTTCTTTCATTAGATTTCCACAAAAGTTTCCCAGTTTTTGAATTGTCATCATACAATGCAACAGATATTTTCCCTACAGTATTTTTACAATATACCGAAACCCCATGTACTGCAATGTCAGTTGCCGGTTCAATAGGAATCAGTCTGGTTCCCACAGGAAGTTTCCCCATACCCGAAACTTGTCCGGTATGAATTCGAATTGCACTGAATTTTTTTACATCTCTTTCAATATCATCACCATAAAAGCTACTAAATCTAGACATCAGCTGCAAATCACTGAAATACGAAACAGATGTCCAGTAGGGATCAACTTGTTTTTCTACATCCCTTGCAACATCATAAAGAGTTGGATTTTCACGAATTTTGTGAATCTCACTCATGATAATTGAAGTGGTTTTTATTGGAAGTTCGTATGTTGATTTTGCAGAACATATACCCATGTACAATCTTCCCGCAGTATCTTTAGTGCACGTATCATCTTCATTAATTTTTGAAAAGAAATTATCCGATGCAAATATTCCAGGTCTAGGGAATGTTCTAATTTCTTTTCTAAAAATTGTACCAACTTGGGAGGATGCTTCCTTTATTGTCGCACTTGATGCGATGTATTTGGGTCTATTATCTTCATTTCTAGATAAAATATCAACAGCCATTTCATATACGCCTACCATGCTTCCAAGAGGACCTTCAATCAGATGTAATTCATCTTGAATAATTAACGACGGAGGAAGAAATCTTGCACAGTCAGATAGTTCTTCAGACTCAGGTTTTAGACGTATTTTTTTGTTCGTATCAAGGAGTGGAACGTTTGAGATGTTGGGGTTTTCAAAACATACACGCCTGCCATATCCAAAATGATCATGAATGCAATCTACATTTCCAAAAAGTGATGCGCATCTTGGATCCCAAGGAAGGTTGGCAAACTTATCAGCTGTTGCGATAATGAACGTAGGACATTTTGCATACACTTGTTCATCTACAGTGTAAGCAGAGATTGGAACAGATATGGAAATTTTGTCAGATTTCTTTGATCGAAATGGTTTTGGAATGCTTGTCTTTGTTTCTTCAGACAAATTTTCAGTCCAAGTGTTTTTTTGGTTGTTTAGTTGGCAATCAGCATTTGTACAGTGTATTACAAAATCAAAAGGTCTGGATTCTTTTTCTCTTTTCAAAAAGAAATATCCGGGCATGGACGGACGTGTTGATTCCAACGACTGCAAATCCCCGGAAACAAAATTTTTGTTTACAAAATCGGCCCACCAAGTATCAATGGTTACACGAAGTTTGTCAATTTTTCCCAAAATTTTGATATCCATATTAACTCTAACAAAAAATTTGCCGTCATCGCATTCTGAAATTTGAGAAAAAATAGGATTTTTATTTAATTTAATTATTTGTCCTTCAAATTCATCTTTAGGTATTTTTTTAAGTGCGTCTAAAGATTTTGGAGTTTTTATTATCCAGCTAATTTCTACGTTACGTAATTTTTCATCATGTTCAGGTAAAGACAGGACACTGCTACATACGGGACAATTTTGAACCTGTGCAGGATCTCCTTTAGCATCAAAGCTCATCGGAAATTCTTTTTGAATTTGTGTTGACGGCATCAAAGATCCTTCTGCATTTAGAATTCCTTTTCCCCGATTACCTTTCCCATAAGGAAATCTTGTAGGGGTTGCATCCCCGCCAATCCACATACCGATTGAAAATCGAGATTTGCCCCACAAATTTTTAGAAAGGAATTTTTTGTTCAAGGATTCATTTTCAAACTTTAAACCGTCCAACAGGATTGACTTGGGAATCCAATTTTGAATTCTTCTCAAATCAGACACAACAAAGACGCCAAGAGCTCTTTGAAATTGTTGTATTGTTAATAGTCTGAGAGTATATCTGGAAATTACACATACGCCACCGTCATTGTTGAGAATTTCACCATCTGAATTTTTTATCTCGTTTTCAAACAACAAGCGTCTGTAAGATATGGCAAATGCAGTGATTCCAAGATATGCCTCTGTTTTTCCACCTCCAGTAGGAAACCAAAGAACATCTGCAGTTTTTTGTTCGGATTTATCCATTCCGGTAACACCTCTCAAAGACTGAAGAATGAATGCCATCTGGAATTCCCTCCAGTTTAATTTTTGAAGTTTGTCTGCTTCGTCATTCTTGCCATTTTTTCGAAGTTGGGATGCTGCATGTTCATTGTCATACTTTCTTTTTTCAGCCATTACAGAATTCATAAAACAGAATGCAAGACGGGCACGTTCATCATTGCATATGAGATCTATTCCTTTTTCAATTTGTTTACAGGAATCTTCACAATCATCGAGATTCTTCTCACCTTCTTCTTTTAATGCGTCTGGAATGGTTTTATCATCAGAAAGTAATTTTCTTTGTTTTGCAATCCAATTTCTGTATTCACCAGGTAAACGGTTTAAACCATTTTCCGGATCATTTTGAATTTGGTCTGCAGACCAATTATCTGAAAAGAAATCAGCGTCGTAATTACGAGGAGAGTCTTCAGGCTGATTAATAGTATAAACTGGCAAGTATTCAGTTCTGATGTGGGCAGGGAAGAAATTTTTTTGAATTTCTTCAGGCAGTCCCTTTGCATCAGGCCAAGTGAATTTTCTAAATTCATTCTCATGTTCAGATTTTTCAGGATCAATTTCCTGCCAGATTGAACTGCATTGGAATCCCCTGGACTTTGTTTTATTTTTGTGGTAATGTAACGAGTTTTCATCATCATCACGTCCCAACACACCTAATGATTTTTCATAATCTTCGGTTTTGATTCTAATTTGAGGTTGAAATATTCTTTCCGTTTCTTTTTGTTTTCTGGGTTTGTTTGTTTTTGGATCCCTGTCCTGATATTTTGTTTTATTGACAAGAAAAATTTGTACAGTCCATTCATCGTCTTTTAGGGATTTTTTTGTTTTTATCCAAAGCTCTGCCCCATCCTTTGTAATTTTATTTTTAGTATCAGTTGCCACAAGTCTAATTGGATCTTTTTTTTCTACAAATTTTATTACGTCAATCCAGTCTGTCACATGATGATTGTGTTTTCTTTTAAAAATTTTCAACGTAGTTGGAACAGTTTCTTTTGGAACGTATCTTCCAAAAGTAGTACAAATTTTTACTTTGGGAGATTTGCCTTTTAACACAAAAGATAGTCCCAAGCTGAAAGAACCAGCCATATCAATTTCTGAATCAGGCCATTGAACGTCATTGTCTACACTTGAAATTGCATCAATAGTCCGTGGTCGACTTCCAGGATTTTTATCATCAGCGGCTGTAGAGGTATCTTTTGCTATATCAGAGTGATAGCAGGATTCCAGAATTCCTATCTGATATTTTATGTATGGCTGTTCTACTGTTTCCTCAAACCCGTTTTCAGGTCCTAAGAGTTTTTGATACAGTGATTTTACAAGATGGGTCCTAATCATGAAGTATCATCTCAAGAAAGTAATGTGTTTTAAGATTTTTTGTTACATTGTAACACATCAAATGAAAGGAGGGAAATCTAAACACGGCTTCCCAAGTAATTTTGTTCAGGTCTGAGTCTCTTGTGGATAAAAAACACTGCCACGCCAAGTATTATAGCTATTACTGCATGGACACCTGCAACCACAGGACCGAAGAAAATGTAAGTTGCTTGGAAGCATGCCAGAAATATCAACCCGGCAGTAATTCTGCGAAATAGCAGCGAGTGCCAGAATCGTTTTTCAGGGTTGTTGTATCTCATTCTCATGGCAATTACCTACAACTCCAAGCCAAAGCTGCCTGCAAGTTCCTGAAAGGCCCTATACTTGTCAAGAAATTGGATTCCCTTTGGCGTGATTACAAATGTCTGGTGATTTTCATATACAATGTCATTGATCAGACCCGAGCCAATCAGGTTGTTTAGAAATTGGTTGAGTCTGGAATGTGAAAGGTTTGATTTTCTCATAAGGATTGACTTGTTTGCACCGTCTTGGCCGTACTGACTTGTCTGCAGCAAAACATCCCCCATAATTTGCAAGCTGTTTCTGTATGACATCAGTTGATGTCTCCAAAAAGTTCATCGTCCCAGTTTTCTGCCAAGTTTGCATCATCAAAATATTCCCCAGACATCGTATCAAAACATGCGTCACATCCATTTCCGCCGCAGTTGATGCATCCGTTGCATTCTGTCATGCAGCAGTACCCCATCTGTTTTCTTTGGACAGTTTTTTCTCCAGGTCATAGAATTTTCTGCTGTCGCCATCGTCATATTTTTTCAAGTCTGCCCTAAACCCTTTGTGATGAATTGCAAAATGACACTCGGTATGAACAAAAGCTACTCTTTGAGGAAAGTAAGTAACGTGATGTTTTTCAAGTGGTATCACTCTTTTGGTTTCAATGTCAAATGAGCAATCGTGGCCGCATGCTTTGCAGTTGTTTGGAGAGTTGAGATATGTTACATTGTTGTTTTTGTTATCGTAATTTTTAATTTTGTTGATTTTGTTTTCGGACTGAATGAATTTGAAATCCATGTTGGTTAGCACTGTACGGGTTTTTTTCCTAAATGACTGGTGGGACATCAGAGTAGGCCTCCGTTTGAAATCCTGTCCAAAGAAAGCAAGCAGGTCTCAGTTATTTTTATGGAGTTTGTAACAATCATGCCAATGCAACCCTCATTTTTTCTAGACAGATATTGAAATCAGATACTCTGTCATCATGTATCATATCAAGTGCAACACTCATGGTTGAATCAGATATGCCACCATATTTGGATTCTAATGCAATATGAAGGGAATCTTCATGGTGAGTTTTATACATCGTTCCAGATACTCTTTGTCCGTTCTCATCGAAGTTCATAATAAAAGACCTCTGCAGAGAACGATCTTATTCTGCACATAAGTAATGTTATATTGTACTTTTTTCATGTTATGTGTTACTTAACCAATAATATAAACATTTATTCCATTTAATATTAAATTGTACCTAATAAAATTGCAAATATCAAAAAAATAGTACTTATGTAGAAAACAAGGCATAATTTAATCAAAATTAATGTATTTTAGCGATCTTTGTGCTTAGAATCAATTCTATGTTAGATTTAATACTAGCAACATTCCACATAAGATTACAAATATCATGAGTACTCTTGAAAATATCAATCAATATGAAATTACTCCCACACATCTAGATAGAATTGCTGATTTAGTGGAAAAAAAGAGATTCAAAAACCAAGACCACTTTATTGATAGAGCAATTGAAGTTTTTTTGGCTTGGGAAACTAACCCTCCAAAAGCAATGGAGGAAATGATGAAAATTGAACCGACAATTGCACAATACTCTCACATGATTATGATGGGTATGGAATATGCACAATTAAAAATAATGTATCCAAGACATCCTGAAAAATTTGGACGGGAATGGATTGACCATTTACTTGATGATGAAACAGGACTAGAAGAGAAATTTGAAAAAAGTAAATGTATACATGATCCACAAAGTGATGCAAGAGCATCGCATAAAGATTACGAACATGCAGTAGCAAATAAAACTGACGCAGGTAATTTCCTAAAGACTCTAGATTTCTCAAAATCAATTGAAAATTCAACGGCATATGTTTATGATGACTGGCCCTTACTGTTTGCTCATTATAGTAGATTATTTCCTGCTAAAGTAGGAATATTATCTTTGGCAGAATTAATGAGAAATAATAATGATATACAAATTAACTTTGAAAAATTTACTGAAAAAGCATTTGATCTTTGTGAGGAAATTTCAGAAAAACAAATCAAAAGAGAGACAAAAGAAAGTATTTCAAGAGAACATAAATTATCTACAGGTT
>Ga0233434_1004238_pt1 | contig 11122 bp, 10 predicted proteins | sample SI_122_August201_4_FD_182738 | JGI IMG/M metagenome (GOLD analysis project Ga0233434, IMG submission 182738) | Seawater microbial communities from Saanich Inlet, British Columbia, Canada - SI_122_August2016_120_MG | ecosystem: Environmental > Aquatic > Marine > Inlet | place: Canada: British... | reverse complement strand
ACGGTCGATGCTGTCATGCTCTCTCCTGACGGGTCTGCTCAATATCTCTCTCCGGCAAAACAACAGTGGCCGCCGTGTCCGTCCAAACGTGCCTGCCAAGGCGCACATTGCGTCCATGCACGTTGATGTCATTGGTTTGGCTTTGGCTACGTACCTCAAAGGAGGCCCAACGTGCAGGGAGCTGAATTTCCCCGACCCATAGCGGGCGGCAATACGGGCGATGGACTGCCTCTCGTTCTCGGCGATGACACCGTCGTCGGGGACCTGTTCACCGGTGCCAGCGCTGCCCACGTTCTGGACTGGGATGGGGACGGTCAGCTCGAGATTGTCGCCTCCGGTGGCAACGGCGACATCTACAGCTACCAGATCGCGGACACGCTGGCTGATGGCACACCCATCGTCGATCGCGGCATGCAGTGGGGGGAAGTATCGCGGGCACTGCATCGCAACGAGCGGGATACAGGACTGGTAGGCACCATCGCCGTCGTCGCCGACTTCGATGGTGACGGCGTTGCGGAGGCAATCCTGGTGCCCAGAGGTTATTCACAGAAGGAAACGGTGGCGGTCACGTTGCACGATGGTGCTCCCACGAACCGGGAGGTCGGTCGCCCGATCACGATCGAAGGCCGCCAGGAGACGATCAACTTCGGTGGTGGCACAGTGGCTGCGATCGATTGGGATGCCGATGGCGTGGTGGACCTCATCGTGCTTGAAAGCGATCGGGGTGAGATGTGGAGCATGGACGCGGAAGGCGTCGTACCTGAAGACCAGCGGGATCGGTATGACCGGGATGGTACCTGGTACACACGTTTTCCTAGACAGTCTCTCCATCTCTTCCGCAATACCAGCACGGCAGACGGCATCGGATTCACCTACGCAGGGATCGCGTCCATCGAGTTGCCTCGGCATACCTTCCACATCAGTGTCGTCGACCCCACCGATCCGGCTTCCGGGCTTCTGCTGTTGAACTACTATGGCAGCGTGCACCATTTGCCGCTGCCGGCGCCGGGGGAAATTCCCGAGTGGGGTACCGTGGCCGAGTTGTTCACCTTGCACGGCGAGCCATTCAACCGCATTGCTACGTTGCAGTCGGGAATCGGGGTTTCCGATCTACTCGCCGCCGGCCGCTTCGACATTTTCGCCGCCGATAACGCTGGCAACATCGACTGGGCGCGGTGTTACGGACGGGACGCCGCGAATCGACCGATCTACGACACGCCGCGCAAGGTCAAGCAGCGAAATCCACACGTTAACGGCGGTATCTTCTCGGTCCCCACGGTGGGCGACTGGCGTGGAACGGGTGTGCCAGATCTCCTCGTCGGTAGCATCGAGGGGTACATCTTCTGGTACAAAACCCTTTCGACCGATCCACTGCGCTTTGCCCCACCGGAGCGGGTGCGCTATGGAACGACCGAGATTCGCCGGTTGGCGACGCCGTATCCCGCAGGCGAACAGCACTGGGGCGGCTCTCAGAGCCCGTACGACGGTGAGACCGGTGGCTACAGCAATCCCGTTCTGATCGATTGGAATGGCAACGGACTGCTTGACCTGGTCGTGTCCGATATGGTCAGCCTCTATGAGTGGTATCCCAATGGGGGCACACAGACCGTGCCGGAACTGGGGCCACCACAGCGTCTGCACATTTCCGACGGATCGCCGCTCATAGGACCATGGCGACAGCAGCCAGGGATCGGCTGTTTCAGCAACGACGTGCTCCCGGATATCATCATCCAGGATCAGGACCTGGATCTGGCTCTGTACCGGCGAACAGGGCCGGACGACCTTTCAGCACTGCAGCCCGGCGAGAAGCTGCGCTACGAGGACGGTTCGACGATTAAGACACACGGTGTCTACACGCCGGATGGCGGCGACGGGCGCGGGCGGACCAAGCTCAACGTGGTTGACTGGGACGGTGATGGTCGCCTCGATCTTTTGATTGGAGTTGGCCCACAACACGGCAGCCCCTATCGCGGCAGTTATGTCCTGTTTGCAAAGAACGTCGGCTCCAATCGTGAGCCGGTGTTCTGTAAGCCAGTCATCCTGTTGTTCGATGGGGAAGGTCAGCCATTGGAATTCTGGCGGCATGGGGTGCACATGGCCCCCGTCGATTGGGATGGCGATGGCGCCTTCGAGCTGGTTGCAGGGGCGGACCAGGGGCATATCTGGTACTGGCAACCCGACCACTTCGGTCGTCCTGCCAGCGGCGATCCGACTGCGACGCAACGACCCGTTGGGGAGGAGGGCTTCGGTCCGCGTGACGACTGAAGCTCACGCTTTTGACAACGGCCCCGCCTCAACCAATGTTCGGTCCTCATCGTATACACAAATTGTCTCAGGAGGATGTGGCATGTCCGGATGTATAGCCGATCTCGATACTCCAGCGCTGCTTATCGATCTGGATGCCATGGAGCACAACATCCAGAAGATGGCCGCGTACTACCAGGGGCTGGGCGCCGACCTGCGGCCGCACATGAAGACCCACAAGACACCCATCATTACGCACAAGCAGATCGAGGCGGGGGCGATTGGGGTGACGTGCCAAAAACTGGGCGAGGCGGAGATCTTCGCTCGTGCCGGGATCAGGGGAATCCTGATCTCGAACCAGATTGTGGGCCCCCGCAAGATCGCGCGGTTGGTGGACCTGTCCAAGTGGGCGGATATGACCGTCGGTGTGGAGGAATTGGCCAATGTGCAGGCCATCTCAAAGGCGGCCCAGGCGGCTGGTGCCCGCGTGAATGTGGCGATCGAGATCTACATGGGTCGATGCGGCGTGGAGGCTGGCGAAGGGGTCGCACAGCTGGCCCGGGAGATCGTGCAGTTGCCGGGCGTCAAGTTCAGGGGGATCTGGTCACACGACCTGTCGACACCTGATGTGGTCGACTTTGAGGAGCGCAAGGCCAAGCACCACGTGGCACTCGAGGGGGTCATCCGCTCAAAGCATCTCATCGAAGCAGAGGGCATCGATGTGGAGATCGTCAGCTGCGGGTTCTCGGCTACATGGAATATCACACCGGAGTTCAGTGCTGAGATTACAGATGTGCAGGTGGGGTCATATGTACTGATGGACTGGCCGTATCAGCAGATGGAAGGCATGGAGGACTTCCAGTGCGCCCTGACGGTGCTGACCACGGTGATGAGCAAGAATCAGGCAAAGGGCGACCGAAAGAATGTGATCATCACCGATTGCGGCATTAAGTCCATCGCCACAGAGCACACGGCCGACTACTCGATCAACGCATTCCCCAAGGTGAAGGATCTACCAGGGGCTGAGGTGATCGCGCATTCGGAGGAGCACGGACTCATCCAGGTGAGCGAAGAAGACTTCCAACGAATTCAGGTGGGTGATACGCTCGAACTGATCCCTCCCCACTGCTGCGGGACGTGCAATCTTCACGACCAGTTCTACGCAGTGAGAGGTGATCGGGTGGATGCCGTGTGGCCGATCGAGGCGCGGGGGGCTGCGACATGACAGGACTTCGTCGTGAATGACGATCGTCAAGCAGCACGTGACGTCGGGATCCTGATCGGCGACCTCCCGGTTGGGCCAAACAATGCCATCACAGATGTCCCTGGAGTACGGGTCGGTCACTCGACTCTGATCGAGGGCGACGGTCCTCTGGTGATTGGCAAGGGCCCCGTACGGACCGGTGTCACGGCCATCTTACCACCAGGTGACAACTGGTGGAAAGACCCCGTCGAGGGTGGCAACTTCGTCATCAACGGCGCGGGAACCACAGCAGGGCTGTCGTTCATCGACGAGTATCATCGAATCGAGACACCGATCCTGCTGACTAATACTTTGAGCGTCGGCACGGCCTTCGAAGGCATCGTCCGCTACATGGTGGAGCACTGCTTCGAGGAGCGTTCCAGTATCCCCTGGTTCAACCCCGTTGTGGGCGAAACATCAGATGCAGGACTGAACGATATCGGCGGACTGCACGTGCGGCCCGAACACTGTGTCGAGGCGATTCGGACAGCGACACCGGGGCCTGTCGAACAGGGCAGCATCGGCGGCGGCACGGCGATGAGCGCCCTCGGCTGGAAGGGTGGTATTGGCACGTCTTCACGGGTCGTACAAATCGCTACAGAGACGGCGACGGTGGGTGTCCTTGTGCAGGCGAATTTTGGCGGCACCTTGACCGTTTCTGGCGTACGCATGGGGGATTTGCAGCCTGAGCCGCACGAGGAAAAACTTGGGGCATCCATCATGATCATCTATGCGACGGACCTGCCCCTGCCAGGTTCTGACCTGGATCGCGTCGCCAAACGGGCAACCTTCGGGCTGGCGCGTACCGGTTCAAGAGGTGGGCACGGCAGTGGGGACTATGTGATTGGATTCTCGACCACTTTTCGAAACGGCGAGAATCCTACTATCCGTCAGGCGATGCAGGAGGACGAATCCCTGATTGACGTCCCATTTCAAGCCATCGCCGAGGCGACGGAAGAAGCGATCCTCAATGCGCTCTTCAAGGCGACGCGCCTCGTAGGCTACAACGGCAACGTCCGAGAGGCTCTGCCCATCAATCGCGTCCTGGACCGACTCAAGCAGGCCGGTGTGCTCAAGTAAAACCGAGCCCAGGGTGGCTCGAAGTCCCTTGATTGGAGTAGTGTCTCTCAAAGGGGAGCACGCAACAATGACCGAACGTGACAATCTGCTTCGTGTCGTCCGTTTCGAACGACCCGACTACATCCCGATGGTGTTCCACATCAACGCCGCCTGCTGGCACCACTATCCTCGAGAGGCACTCGAGGGGTTGATGAACACACACCCGATGCTGTTCCCCGAGTTCGAAGCCTCAGACCGACGGGTCGAACTCACGAGCGATGCCGGCGCCGAGGCGCATCGGATATTTGTCGATCCCTGGGGCTGCACCCGCGAGACGACGGAAGATGGCATCGCCACCCTCGTCACCCGGCACGCACTAGCCAACTGGGATGACCTGCCCGCCTTCAGCGCCCCAGATGCGGCGACCAGCTCCGGCGCCGGACCGATCGACTGGCAGGCCGTCGAGGCCGGTTTCGCAACGGCCATCGAGTCCGGGGGACTTGCACGCGGAGGCCTGAGCCACGGCCATACGTTCCTCACCCTCAGCGATTTGCGTGGCTACGAACATCTGATGTATGACATGGCCGATGAGGAACCACGCTTGTGGCAGCTGCTCGAGACGGTCGAGGCCTTCAACGCCGAATCCGTCCGTCGCTACGTTGCGGCGGGAGCCGAGTGGATGGGGTATGCTGACGACTTAGGTATGCAGGAGGGGCCGATGGTCTCGCCCGCCCATTTCCGCAAGTATCTCAAACCATCCTATGGGCGGTTGATCGCTCAGGCACGTGAAGCGGGCTGCATCGTACACATGCATTCGGATGGGGACATCCGTGAACTCGTCGACGACCTGCTCGATGCCGGTGTGGAAGTGATCAACCTGCAAGACCTGGTCAACGGCATCGATTGGATTCAGGACCGATTGGCTGGACGCGTCTGCATCGATCTGGACATCGACCGACAGGCCATCACCCGTTTTGGCACACCGGAGCAGATCGATGCCCTGGTGCGCGACGAGGTCGAACGACTCGGATCTCGTGAAGGCGGATTGATGATGATCTACGGGCTCTATCCGGGTGTGCCGTTGGAGAATGCGGATGCTTTGATGGGTGCCATGGAACGCTACTCCACCTACTACAACTGATTCTCGGCCGGCGCGGCGGCGGCATCGATCACTCCTGACAGGGATCTCATCATGGAACTGACTGGACTTCACGTTCTGCTGACGTATCAATGCAACCTGGAATGCGACCACTGTTTTGTGTGGAGCCACAACTGGCAGAAGGGGACGCTGACGATCAGCCAACTGGACGAAATTCTGGACCAGGCGCAGCAGGTGCCGTCGATCCGGTCAGTCTTTTTCGAGGGCGGCGAACCGTTCCTGTACTACGCATTGCTGAAACACGGTGTCGAGCGGGCGAAGGAGATGGGATACACCGTCGGGATCGTGTCGAATGCATACTGGGCAACGAGCGAAGCGGATGCGGTCCAATGGCTGAAACCGCTCGCAGGAAAGATTGATTCCCTTTCTGTCAGCAGCGATCTATATCACTGGAACGAAGAGCTCGCTGAACACGCTGAGACGGCGAGGGCTGCGGCTGAGGAACTGGGGATCAACATCGGCGTGATTGCGATTGCCCAGCCGGAGGTGGTGTCAGCGGAGTCTGTGGTCGGGACCCTCCCGGATGGTGGGTCGCGGATCATGTTTCGAGGGAGGGCAGCCGAAAAGCTGGCGGCCAAGGTGCAGAAGTATCCAGCGGCGCAGTTCACGACGTGTCCCCATGAGAAGTTGGCGTCGCCTTCACGTGTTCACGTCGATCCTCTGGGCTATCTCCACGTGTGCCAGGGCATCTCCATGGGGAATCTCTTCGCGGAACCGCTGAAGACGATCTGTGACCGCTACGATCCTGAAGGGCATCCGGTGATCGGTCCCTTGATCGCGGGTGGGCCTGTCGAACTGGCCGACCGCTACGGCGTGGGTGAACTGCAGGACGGATACGCTGACGCGTGTGAGCTCTGCTACAGGACACGGACCGTGTTGAGAGACCAGTATCCTGCGGAGCTTGCACCCGATCAGATGTATGGGGCATAGAAGGCTCACCAACGAGCAGAACGTCGCATCCACGTCTCAGACTCTCTGAACAGAGACACGAGCGTCCCACTTCAGTCCGTGAAATCACGCCACGGCGACTCGCTTTCCAATGCTGGCGCAGGTCGTTGACACCGGGCACGCCGGTTGCTCCTGAAGAGGATGGGAGGGAGGGCGCTGTGCGACTGCACGAGCACGAAGGCAAGCAACTGCTGTCCGTCGCCGGGATTGATGTGCCACCGGGAATCCTCGTAGGTGACCCCCGGCAGGCTGCGACTGCATTCCGGAAACTCGGCGGCCCCGTGGTGGTCAAGGCACAGGTGCTGGCAGGTGGCCGAGGTCGCGATGGAGGCATTCAGCCCGCCGATGACGAGGACCAGGCCGTACAGCAGACGACGCGAATCCTGGGCCGATCATGCCGGGGGCTGTGGCCGGAAAACGTTCTCATTGAAGCCCGCCTTGCGATCGACACCGAACTCTACGCCGGTATGACCATCGACCCCGTCGCCGGTCGTCCCGTCCTGTTGCTGGGCCGAGGTGGTATCGCTGTCGAAGATCTAGCCCGTGCGGGGGGCGGGCCGCTACGCTGCTCGCTCGATCCCACCATCGGTGTGACCCGCACTGACGCCGAAGACCTGGTGGCAAAACTTGGTGTGATTCCCGCCGAACCGATCGTTTCCGCTCTACTGGGTCTATGGAACATTTTCTCCGAACAGCAGGCACTGATCGTCGAGATCAACCCTCTGGCGGTGCTCACCGATGGCCGGGTGGTCGCCCTCGACGCGGTGGTCGAAGTAGATGATGCAGCACGCGAACTGGCTGGCTTGCCCCTGCGAGAAGATGAGGGTGACGCTCGCCGCGAGCGCGACGGTGGCATGACCTTCGTTGAACTCGGTGGGGACGTGGGCATCATCTGTTCTGGTGCCGGCCTTGGCATGGCGACGATGGATCTGGTCGCTCGATATGCGAAACCAGCCAATTTTCTTGAAACCGGTGGTGGGATTAACCGGGGTCTCATGCGACGGGCCATGGAACGTGTGCTGGCCTGTGATGGTGTACGGGGGGTGATCATCAATGTGTATGGTGGGATCAATCCCATCCACGACGGCGCTCTGGGCGTGGCGGATGTGATGGCCCAGGGGCTCGATATCCCCGTCGTCGCTAAGGCCCTCGGTAATCACCAGGAGGAGACCTGGGAGATTCTCGAAACGGCGGGTGTGACCGTCGTGCGGGATGTGGAGACGGAGTGTGCCGTCGACGTGTTGATGCGACAGATGGGGATTGGCTGAATGAGCATCCTCATCGACCAAAGCACACGCGTCCTGATACAGGGCATGACCGGTCGGGTCGGTCGAGCACAGGCGCAATTCATGCTCGCCGAAGGGACGCGAATCGTTGCCGGTGTGACTCCCGGGAAGGGGGGCACAACAGAACAGGGCGTGCCGATCTACGACCACGTCGCCGAGGCACAGGCCAATGTCGCTGCCGATCTGTCGCTGCTCTTCGTGCCACCCGCCGTCGCCGAACAGGCTATCGATGAGGCTCTCCATGCGGGATTCCGCAAACTGGTCCTCATCACCGAAGGCATTCCCGTGCACTCGACGATGCGCATGCGCGCTCGTGCCGAGGCGGCCGGCGCCCGTCTGGTCGGCCCCGCCACGCCCGGTATCATTTCGCCAGGACAGTGCAAGGTCGGGATCATGCCCGCCCGGTTCTTTCAGCCCGGTCCGGTCGGTGTCGTCTCCCGTTCGGGAACGCTCAGTTACGAGGTGAGTGGCGGTCTGTCCGCTGCGGGGATCGGTCAGAGTACCGTTGTCGGACTCGGCGCCGATCCGGTAGTCGGCACGGATATCACGGATCTACTGCAGTCCTTCGACGACGATCCACAGACAAGTGTCGTCGTCCTGATCGGTGAAGTAGGTGGTTCGCAGGAGGAGCGCGCCGCGCACTTTGTGCGAGAGCACATGCAGACGCCTGTTGTCGCCTACATCGCTGGCCGGTGCGCCGTGCCGGGTGTGGCCATGGGACATGCGGGGGCCCTCGTACGAGAGGGCTCCGGCACCGTCGATGACAAGATCGCCGCCCTCGAGGCGGCAGGGATCCGTGTTGCCGCGACGCCGGCGGGAGTCGTCGAACTTGTGAAAGAGCACGAACTGGCAGTAGCCGTGTAGGGGAGAGGAATCGATGGCGACGAAGAAACACTATCAGGTTCAAATCGATCCGGCCATGTGCAAAGGGACGGAAGGCTGTGGTCTGTGCCTGCACGTGTGTGAGGAGAGTGTCCTGCAGCGGGCTGAGGCAATGAATGCCCGCGGTGTGCATCCCGCCGAGGTGGTCGAGACGGACCGCTGCACTGGTTGTGGTCTGTGTGTCCTGCACTGTCCGGATCTGGCGATATGGCTCGAAGCGGCCGCTGTGGCTGCGTAAGTAGGGGGAGAAGACAATGACAGGAGACAGACGATTCCTGCAGGGCAATATCGCCTGCGCCGAGGGTGCGTTGGCCGCCGGCTGCCGCTTCTTCGCCGGTTATCCAATCACCCCGGCGACAGAGATCGCCGAGCACCTGGCGCAGCAACTGCCGCTCAAGGAAGGTGTCTTCATCCAGATGGAGGATGAGATCGCTTCCATCGGTGCCATCATCGGCGCATCCTGGACGGGTGCCAAAGTGATGACGGCCACTTCGGGCCCGGGGCTGAGTCTGATGCAGGAGAACATTGGCTATGCGATCGGTACGGAGACGCCCTGCGTCATCGTCGATGTGCAGCGCGGTGGCCCGTCGACGGGGATCCCTGCCGTGCCGTCACAGAGTGACATGGTGCAGGCGGCTCGCGGATCGCACGGCGACTATGAGTCCATCGCCTTCGCACCCAGTTCGGCGCAGGAGATGTTCGACCTCACGGTGCGTGCCTTCGATACGGCTGAGCGCATGCGGACACCCGTGTTGCTGATGGCGGATGCCGCGGTCGGTCACATGCGCGAGATCGTCGAGATGCCCGTGCAACTGAACCCTGTGGAACGCAAGCTGGCGACGATCGAGGACAATGGTGCGCCACGATTTCTCGATGAGCAAGTGGCGCCCATGCCGATTTTCGGACGTGGCCTCAAGGCTCACGTCACGGGGTCGTGCCATGATGAAGTCGGCATGCGCAACGTGGTAGATGCGGAAGCCCTCGATCACTACGTGCGACGTCTCAGTGGCAAGATCCGTAACGCGCGCGCGGAACTCGTCGACGTGCAGGCGGGCGATACGGAAGATGCCGAGATCCTCCTCGTCGGCTGGGGACTCGTGGGGCGGGCTGCACAGGCGATCGCCACCCAGGCCCGCCTGGCAGGGCGGCGGGTGGGCTGGATTCGGCCGATCACGGTCTGGCCCTTCGCGGATGTCGAACTACGAGATCTCTGCAGCGACGCGAAGCGAGTTATCGTACTGGAAAACAATCTGGGGCAGATGCTGCCCTATGTGCAGGCCGCCATTGGAAATCTCACGGAGGTGGAGGGTCTCTCGCCAAAAATCCTGGGGACCCTGCATCGACCCGCGGATGTGTTGGAAAGGATTGCCGCATGACGACGACGCAAGAAGCCCGTCACCCGATGGCGAAATACCTGCGCCCCGGTGCCGAGGTGACCACGTTCTGTCCCGGTTGCGGCGACGGCATGATAGCCCACAGTGTCCTGCGCGCCCTCGACGATGATGGCGCTGATCTCGACGACTTCGCCTTTGTCTGTGGCATCGGATGCGCCGGCTGGATTCCCAGTCCGTACATCAACGTCGATACACTGCATACGACCCATGGACGTCCGCTTGCCTTTGCGACGGGTGTGAAATTGGCGCAGCCGGACACGAAGGTCGTCGTCATCAGCGGTGATGGGGATCTGACGGCAATCGGCGGCAATCACCTGATTCATGCGGCGCGCCGGGATATGGATCTCACCGTCATCTGCGTCAACAACCGCATCTACGGCATGACGGGCGGGCAGGTGGCGCCGACGACGCCCGAGGGTGTGAAGACGGCAACGACACCCTATGGTGCCGAAGGCAGACCCTTCGACCTGTGCCGCCTGGTTGAGGCTGCCGGTGCGACCTACGTCGCTCGCTGGACGACGGCGCAGCCCCGATTCATCACCCGCTCCGTCAAGCGTGCACTCGCACACAAAGGGTTCGCCTTCATCGAGGTCATGAGCCAGTGTCCGGTACACTTCGGTAAGTTATCGGGTGAAGGCTCAGGGGCGCACATGCACGATATCATGCGTGATAACTCGGTACCGTTGCGACGCGCTGCAGGACTGGATCCGGCAGATCTGGACGGCAAGTGGGTCGTCGGTGAACTGACCCATGTCGCTGCCGTTCCTTCCGCAGCAGGAGGATGACGATGGAATCCGGACGCAAGGAGATCCGCATCGCCGGCTTTGGCGGGCAGGGCGTTGTGCTGGCGGGGATCATCGTGGGTCGAGCCGGCATGCTCGCCGGTTATCAGGTGGTGCCAAATCAG